>Ga0163162_10000034_pt1 | contig 149611 bp, 112 predicted proteins | sample S55metaG_FD_115310 | JGI IMG/M metagenome (GOLD analysis project Ga0163162, IMG submission 115310) | Switchgrass rhizosphere microbial communities from Kellogg Biological Station, Michigan, USA - S5-5 metaG | ecosystem: Host-associated > Plants > Roots > Rhizosphere > Soil | place: USA... | reverse complement strand
CATCAAGGTATTAATGGCAAAAAGCCTATTGATATGGTAGCCCTAAACAACAAAAAATAAATACCTAATTCTATTGTCGAATTACTAAACCCTTACAATTGCGAGGAGTGAGCGACGAAGCAATCCCCGATTAGAAGAGCGGCTATGCAAGTTGTACACCTTTCTATTCGCTCTGTATAGTTTGGGATTGCTTCGTTCCTCGCAATGACGCGGAGTGGAAACTACTCATCCTTAAAAGTATCATCCGCTATCCCGCTATTCACGGTAGCTTCTTTTACTTTAAACTCTATCGGCTGACCGACTACTGTTGTTTTTTCAGAGTAAGGTATTTTCAAGCCGTTTACATCGCGATAATCCGACCAATCATAAACAGTGCTTCCGCCTGGAATATCGATATATTGTCTGACCTTTAAATTTGTCTGCGCATCATAATAATAGCGCATCTTCACCCCGTCAGGCTGTGTTACATAGAGGAGGTAAACCAGTTCGCCGTTTACTACCTGCAATCTCGGGTCCAGCTGAACGGTATAACCTTTCTTTCCAAAATCAAGCTCAGGGAAAAGATGAGTACGCGCCTTTAGATATTTTTTACTCAGTGTATCCAACGGAACTTTATTATTCATTTGCCTTAAGCTCAAACTGTCACCATTAACCACAATACGGTTTACCACCAGGCCATTATATGATGGCGCTACCATATCCAAATAAACTTTGCCCGATGACTTATAGCGACCGATCTTTTTGATAGGGACTCCCTGTATATCGCCTTCAGAAGTTATAGTCAGGTCATCAACACCTTTTACCTTGCTCTCTCCACCTATCGCATCAAAATATTTGTGTACAACAGTACTTGCAGTAGTACCCGGTTCAACCAATACACTGCTGAACGAGTTATTATCTGGGTCGATATCCGGTAATTTATGTTCAGGATCAATGATTGCATAAAGTACCTTTGAGGTTGATTTATACAGGAATGTCCACGTACCGCCGCGCTGCCAGATTTCAGCCGGCAATTTCACGGTGCCTGTCTTGCCGTTCTCCTCTTTTACAAATACCGTAACCGGCAGAGCCATTTCATCGAGGTTCTCCAGTGTGATCAGTGATCCTTTTTCAGGGCTATTATTTACATATTCAATGCTTTTTACCGACTGATCAAGTTTCCATGTCGTGGTAAACCATTCTTTCCAGAACCAGCCCAGGTCCTCTCCCGCCGCATTATCCATGCTATGGAAAAAATCCCACGGTGTTGGGTGTTTAAATGCCCAGCGTTTGATGTAAGTACGGAATGCATAATCGAAACGCTCTTTACCCAATATCTGCTCACGCAGAATAGTTAACCCCACTGCAGGTTTATCATAAGCCGCATAACCTAAAAAATCCGCCTGGATCACATCCGGGATATTCATGATCGCATCGGCGTCCTGCGGGAACATACCGGGCGCGCCCTTTTGCTCGTCGCGCGGTTCGTAATATTCGCCGTTATTAAATACTTTAGTATCTACCTGGTTTATAAAAGTGTTGAAGCCTTCGTCCATCCAAGCGTATTTACGTTCATTCGAGCCAACGATCATCGGGAACCAGTTGTGACCGAACTCGTGATTGGTAACCTCCCATAAAGCGCCGCCCTTGTTGTTCGACCCACAGAAAACTATTCCGGGATATTCCATACCACCCACATTGCAGGAAACATTAGTTGCAACCGGGTAAGTGTATTCAAACCATTCGTTCGAATAAAGTTCTATACATCCTTTTACGTATTCAGTTGATCTGCCCCAGGCTTCGTTGCCTGCACTTTCAACAGGATATACAGATTGCGCTAATACCTTTTTGCCGCTCGGTAAATTGGTACGCGCCGCATCCCAAATAAATGCCCTGGAAGCCGTCCACGAAACATCGCGGGAGTTTTTGCAGAAGAAATGCCAGGTTAAATTAGCTTTCTTAGGATAAAAATCTTTATTCCCAATTTCGGTTGAATCTTTTATCATGACAGTCTTATCACTGCCTTTGGCGGTTGCCAGTCTGCTGATAATTTTAGGAGCTAAAACCTCATTAGGATTAACTAATTCACCAGAACCTACCACAACCAAATCGGAGGGAGCGGTTACGGTAAAATCGAAGTCACCATATTCCAGGTAAAACTCACCTGCGCCCATATACGGGATCACGTTCCAACCGGTAACATCATCATAAACCTCCATGCGGGGATACCATTGCGCGATAGCATATATCCAGCCGTTTTTGCTATTCATTCGCCCCATGCGATCAGTACCATACTGCGGGATACCAAAAGCATAATCAATTTTTATTTTGATCTGTTGGCCGTTGCCCCCCAATGAGTTTTTAAGCTTGATCTGCAAGCGAGTATCGGTTACAATATAATCTGCTTTTTCTTCTTTGCCATCTTTGCCGATAAGTGTGATCGATTTGATCTCATCGCCATTGGTAAACTCTTTTATACCATTCCGGCCGCTATCTACGGTGCTGGTTGCAGCTCCGCGCGAATCAGCTTTATAAATATTTTGATCAACCTGCAGCCACAAAAATGGCAGCGGCCCCGGACTATTATTGGTATAAGTAATAATATCCGTACCGCTCACGCTATGTTTAGCAGTATCGAGCGTGACGCTTAATTTGTAATCTGCGCGATTTTGCCAGTATTTCGGTCCGGGTGCGCCGCTTTGTGCGCGTTCATCTCCGTTCTTTGGAGGGTAAAAAAGCGGATCGAATACTTTGTGCTGATCGTACTTTGGTGGTGTAGTCTCTTCGGTGGTTTGTGCCTTTACCTGGCCTGCAATGCCCAGCGCTAATAGGGCAATAATAACTTTTGTGAATCTCATGGTTATAGATAAAAGAATGCAAGATATTAAAAATTGGCTGCAATTTTCTAACGCTTTTTACGTATCAAAACGGTAGCGGTTTTTTTGTATTTTTGCACTCGTTTGGAAAATCTTGATTCAATACACATCCAATCGTATGCCCGATCAATGGATATATCAGTAGTAGTACCTCTGTTTAATGAAGTAGAATCGTTGCCGGAACTTACATCGTGGATAAGCCGTGTAATGCTTGAAAACCGTTTCACTTATGAAATTATCCTGGTTGACGACGGAAGCAACGACGGCTCATGGGATATGATCCTTAAGCTGCAACAAGGCAATCCATTTATCCGGGGCATTAAATTCAGACGTAATTATGGTAAGTCGGCGGCGCTGAATGTCGGTTTTGCAGCAACAAAAGGCCACGTAGTAATTACAATGGATGCTGATCTTCAGGATAGCCCTGATGAAATACCAGCGCTTTACCGTCGCATCACTGAAGATAATTATGACTTGATATCCGGCTGGAAAGCCAAACGTTACGACCCGATAACAAAGACAATTCCAACAAAATTGTTCAATGCTGTTACCCGCCGCATGTCAGGGATAAGCAATTTGCATGATTTTAATTGTGGGTTGAAAGCTTATCGCAGCACGGTGGTTAAAAACATTGAAGTATATGGCGAAATGCACCGCTATATCCCGGTGATAGCCAAATGGGCTGGTTTTACAAAGATCGGCGAACAAATTGTAGAGCATCGTGCCCGTAAATATGGTAAGACCAAGTTCGGGATGAGCCGTTTTGTAAATGGATTTTTAGACCTGCTTTCGATATTCTTTGTAGGCAAATTCGGCAAGCGCCCAATGCACTTCTTTGGCGTTTTTGGCGTTTTGAGCTTCCTTACCGGTCTCATTATAGCTATCTGGATGATCTGCGAAAAGCTTTATTCCATTGCTCACAACCAGCATTACCGCGATATAACCACACAACCATTGTTTTATATTGCGCTTGTTGCCATCATTGTAGGCTCACAAATGTTTTTAACCGGATTCGTTGCCGAACTGGTTTCCCGAAGCTCGCACGACCGCAATAATTACCAGGTAGAGGAGGTGATTTGATGTGCAGATGTGTGGATATGCAGATGTGCAAATTGATTGATTTCAAAACTAAATTAACATCCTTCCGTTATGGTAAATCATTTGCACATTTGAAATTTGCACATTCGCACATCAAATCTGCACATTTGCACATTTAAAATCTGCACATTCGCACAATGCTTTTTTCCATCATCATCCCTTTATACAATCGTCCGCAGGAAATAAAAGAATTACTGGAGTCGCTTACGCTTCAAACTTACAGGAATTTCGAAGTGCTGGTTTTGGAAGACGGTTCGGTAAATGATGCGGCTGATATTGTTAAGACCTTCGAGGATAAGTTAAATGTCCGCTATTTTGTAAAAAAGAACGAGGGCCAGGGCTTTACCCGAAACTATGGTTTCGAACGTGCCAATGGCGATTACTTCGTCATTTTTGATTCGGACTGCCTGATACCTGCGGATTATCTGCAAATAGTAAATGATTATTTAAAAACCAATTGGCTAGATGCTTACGGCGGTCCGGATGATGCGCATCCATCATTTACACCGGTCCAAAAAGCGATAAGCTATTCTATGACCTCCCCTTTTACAACGGGCGGTATTCGTGGGAATAAAAAAGCGATCGGACAATTTCATCCGCGCAGCTTTAATATGGGCGTTTCGCGTAAGGTTTGGGAAACGGTTGGAGGATTTATCATTACCCGTTCAGGAGAGGATATTGAGTATAGTATCCGTATCCATTCGGCCGGATTTAAAATTGGTTTGATACCTGATGCAAAAGTCTATCATAAGCGCCGTACAAGCTTTATGCAGTTCTATAAACAGCTGCATTTTTTTGGCCGGGCGCGCATCAACGTGTACAAATTCTTCCCTTCAGAGTTGAAAGCCTTGCATTTCTTCCCCGCTGTTTTTACGTTAGGAATTTTCTTTTCACTGATAGCCAACATTTTGGCATGGCCTATCGCTATGTTATGTAACTTTGCATACGCCCTGTTCGTTTTGTTGATATTTTTCCATGCCTGGTGGAAAAACAAGTCGGTAAAAGTTGCATTTTTGAGCGTTATTGCCGCCTTCACACAACTAATCGCCTATGGGTTTGGATTTATGCAGGACTTTTGGAAGCGCATCGTATTAAAAATATCGTAAACAGAGTATGTACCACCCTTTTTCCGTTTTAGATATCCTTAAAACTTCCTGGTATCTGTTTAAAAGGAATTTTATTACAATCATCGTCTTTTCTGTTATATCTTTTATCCTGCTGTCCTTATTGGGCCTCATGGTCGAAATGTTAATCGCGCCAGAAGCTTTTGCCAGTACAATGCTGGTCTCATTCATCCTGATACTTACCCAGGCTTATACCACTTTGGGGTTGTATAAACTCATTTTTACGCTTATCGACAGTGAATATTATGAATTTGAGTTCAAGCAGGTGATCCCGGGCTTCAAAATGATTATAAGTTATTTGGCGGTAGCGTTTATATTGGCCTTTATTATAACCAATTTCGCTGTTTTGGTCGATTACCTCGAAAAATATGAGGTGATTGATAACGTCATCAAAACTATCGGCGTTATTGCAGCCCTTTACTTCTTTTTAAGGATCATGTTCTTCAATACCTTTATTGTTGACGATCACTCCGGCCCGATTGAATCGATGAAGCAAAGCTTCCGGTTGACCAAAGGTTACCTTCTTAAAGTGCTGGTTATACTGGGCATTATATTGTTATTTATCGGGGTTCCGGCGAAGATATCACAATACTATCCGCTTGTTTCTATAATGATCATGTTCACCTATCCCTTTGTGAACATTATATTGGCGGTTACTTATCGTAAACTGGTTTACAGTCACCAGGATGTGGATGACAGCCTTAACGAAACGAATTGAGCGATGGGATTAAAGGCTGCATTGAGCAAAATATTCGCTGCCCGAGTGAATAAAGATTTAGATAAGATCAGGAAAACCTCCGTCGCGCTGCAGCAAAAAACCTTTCAGCATTTAATTTCAACAGCAAAAAATACGGCTTTCGGAAAGGACCATCGTTTTGATGCGATCAACTCTTATGAAGATTTTAAAAAGCAGGTCCCAGTTCGTGATTACGAAGATTTGCGACCATACATTGATCGCGTAACGCATGGCGATCCGGACATACTTTGGCCCGGCAAACCTGAATATTTAGCTAAAACCTCAGGTACTACATCGGGTATAAAATATATCCCGATCTCAAAAGAGAGCATGCCGGAGCACATAAAAGCCGCCCGCAATGCATTACTGAGCTACATTCACGAAACCGGCAAAGCTGAATTTGTTGATGGCAAAATGATATTCCTGCAAGGCAGTCCCGTTTTGAGTAAGAAGGCTGGAATTTCTGTAGGTCGATTGTCTGGCATTGTAGCTAACCTGGTTCCTAAATATTTGCAAAAGAACCGCTTGCCCAGTTACGACGTAAATTGTATTGACGACTGGGAACAAAAAGTGGATGCTATAGTCGAGGAAACTCTTGATGCGGATATGCGCCTGATATCGGGTATACCACCCTGGTGCCAGATGTATTTTGACAGGCTTGCGGCAAAAACCGGGGGCAAGAAAATAAAGGACATCTTCCCTAACTTCAAGCTGTTTGTATACGGCGGGGTAAACTTTGAGCCTTACCGTGCACGGATAGAAGAAAGCATCGGTTTTAAGATCGACTCCATAGAAACCTACCCTGCCTCTGAAGGTTTTATCGCCTTCCAGGATTCGCAAAAGGAAAAAGGGTTGCTGTTGCTGACTGACTCCGGGATGTTCTATGAGTTTGTTCCAGCTGAGGAATTTTTCAATGAGAACCCGGCCCGCTTAAGTTTAGAAGAAGTGGTGTTGGATAAAAATTACGCATTGATACTGAACACGACTGCAGGTTTATGGGGATATAGTATTGGCGATACGATAAAATTTGTATCGAAAAATCCGTATCGGATTGTCGTAACAGGTCGTATCAAACACTATATTTCTGCTTTTGGCGAACATGTAATAGGTGAAGAAGTTGAGCAAGCCTTGATGAGCATTGCCAATGAAGAAGGTGTGGATATTGTTGAATTCACTGTGGCACCACAGGTTAATCCAACTAAAGGTGAATTGCCTTATCACGAATGGTTCATCGAGTTCGGCAAAAAGCCAACCGATATAAAAGCCTTTGCGTTAAAAGTGGATAAGGCCTTACAAAAGAAAAATATTTATTATTTTGACCTGATTGAAGGTAACATTTTACAACCTTTGATCATCCAAAGCCTCGCGAAAGATGCATTTATCAATTACATGCGTTCTCAGGGCAAATTGGGCGGACAGAATAAGGTACCTCGATTATCTAATGACAGAAAAATCGCGGATGAATTAGAAGAATATATAGTAAGATAACGTCATTGCGAGGTACGAAGCAATCCCAAACTATACAGGGCGGATATGCTAATCGGGGATTGCTTCGTACCTCGCAATGACGGGCGGATAAAAATGGATATACAAAGAAGTATTAAAAATATTGCCATACTAGGTTCTACGGGAAGCATAGGAACACAGGCGCTTGAGGTTGTCAGTGAGAACCCGGCCTTGTTCAATGCTTACGTGCTAACCGCCCAAAATAACGCCGAACTACTCATACAACAATCATTAAAGTTTAAGCCTGCTTACGCGATCATCTGCAATGAAAAATATTATGATCGGGTAAAGGAAGCACTTGCTTCAACCGAGGTGAAAGTATTAGCAGGTATTGATGCGATAAAGGATATTGTTACCGATCCGGCTATTGATATGGTGCTTACGGCAATGGTCGGCTTTGCAGGATTGGAGCCTACTATCAACGCCATAAAAGCAGGGAAAGACATCGCGTTAGCTAATAAAGAAACTTTGGTGGTGGCTGGTGAGTTGATAACTGACCTGGCTAAACAGCATAATATTAATATTCTTCCCGTTGATTCGGAGCACTCGGCGATTTTTCAATGTTTGGTTGGGGAAGAACATCATACCATTGAAAAAGTTATTATCACTGCTTCAGGCGGACCGTTCAGGGGGAAAACTCTGGACTACCTGGCAGGCGTAACCCGTGAAGACGCATTGAAACATCCAAACTGGGTGATGGGTGCCAAAATCACTATTGATTCGGCTTCATTGATGAATAAAGGTTTGGAAGTGATTGAAGCCAGATGGCTGTTCGACCTGGATATTGAGCAGATCGATGTCATCGTTCATCCCCAATCGATTGTGCATTCAATGGTGCAGTTTAAGGATGGCTCGCTTAAAGCGCAAATGGGCCTGCCTGATATGAAACTGCCGATACAATATGCGCTCACTTACCCAGGCAGGATTGAAAACAATTTCAAACGGTTCGACTTTATCAATTACCCTAGTCTTACTTTTGAGAAACCTGACATAAAGACATTTCGTAATCTTGCATTCGCGTTTGAGGCTTTAAAACAAGGCGGAAACATGCCATGCATCATCAATGCGGCCAATGAAATTGCCGTGGCAGGCTTTTTGAACAACGGGCTTAGCTTTTTGGCGATGAGCGATGTAATTGAAGAATGCATGCTTAAAGTTGGCTATTACGCCAAACCAACGCTGGAAGATTATTTGAATACTGACAAAGAAACACGCATTTTTGCGCAAAATTTAATTAAACAAATACCGTTAAAGACGTTTACAAATTGATATAAATAAGGAATGAGCATAGTGATCATGGTGGGCCAGTTACTGCTGGGCCTTTCTATTCTGGTAATATTGCATGAGTTTGGCCACTTTATAGCGGCACGTGCTTTTGGCATTAAGGTGGAGAAATTCTACCTGTTTTTTGATGCCTGGGGTGTAAGTCTTTTCAAATTCAATTATAAGGGCGTTGAGTATGGTGTCGGCTGGCTGCCTTTAGGTGGTTATGTAAAAATTGCCGGCATGATCGATGAATCGATGGATACAGAGCAAATGGCGGGTCCACCTCAACCGTGGGAATTCCGCTCAAAACCGGCCTGGCAGCGTCTGATAGTAATGCTTGGCGGTATTACGGTAAATATCTTACTAGGTATCCTGATATTCTGGGTAATTACGTTGAAATATGGCGAGACCCAAACGCCAAATGATAACCTGAAATACGGTATCGCACCAGGTATTGTCGGCAAAAAGATCGGCCTGCAAGCGGGTGATAAGATAGTTGCCGTAAACGGAAAACATATTGAATATTTCGATGAACTGATAAGCTCGAAAGTATTACTTGGTAATAGCGTATTAACAGTTGAACGCGACAATAAAGAAGTATTAATCACTGTACCAGGCACCATCCTGAATGATCTTTCTGATTACGGTATTGCCGAATTTGTAAAACCGAGGGTGAAATTTTCTCTTGATGTTATATCACCTAACACCGGCGCTCAAAGAGCGGGGTTAGCCAAAGGCGACAGTATTTTAGCTATCAATGGACAGAAGACTGCATTTTTTGATGAGGTGCAAACAGCGTTGCAGAATAATAAGAACAAACAGGTAGAACTAACTATTTGGCATAATAACGTGACACGCCAGCAACCGGCGCAGATAACAAAAGACGGCACGCTGGGATTCATTCCTAACCCAACTTTACCGGCGGAGACCACAATTCATTTTGGTTTCTTTGGTTCGTTGCCTGTCGGCGCATCAAAAGCATGGGGCACTTTCACTGATCAGTCTAAAGCTCTGAGCAAGATATTTACAGGACAAGTGAAGGCACGTAAAGCAATTTCAAGCCCTATCGGTATCGCGGTAATGTTTGGTAGCCATGTAGATTGGCTGCGTTTCTGGAACCTGGTAGGTCTATTGTCAATGGTGTTGGCATTAATGAACTTGCTGCCTATCCCGGCATTAGATGGCGGTCATGCTTTGTTCCTGCTAATCGAAATGATAAAAGGTAAACCACTGAGTGATAAATTCCTGGAAAGAGCGCAGATCGTAGGTTTTGTGCTATTGATCTGCCTGATGGTATTTGCCTTCGGAAATGATATTGTAAAACAGGTCATGAAGAAATAGATCTGATATTTATCTAAATAGAAATGGCCTTGATTTTATAAAATCAAGGCCATTTTTTATCTGTACCGGATTACTCAGTTGGAGAATCCGGAGTATTATAAATTGAGGGTTCCTTTTTTAAGATCGCCGCACCAATCAGGCCGACTATCGCACCGAGGAAAGCATAGATGAACACTACTGCCACTGCGCCAAAAATAGGTCCATATTTTTTGCCGACTTCCATCGCATGATCGATCTGGTCACCGGATAATTTACCGGATTCAACCAGGGCCTGTCTTTGTTGCTCCATCGCCTGGGCAAATACATCAGGGCTTAAAATCGCAAGATAAAGGTATACGAATATAGCGGTTAACACCCCTGCAAAAATCCCGTACAATAAGCCCGTAACAAAGGCGTCGCCAAATTTGATATAGCCGCCCAGCTTATCCCGGTGTTCCTTTTGTGCCAAAAGCAAGAAAACGATAAGGACTATGTACGTAACGTACTTTATTGGCGAAGTGGGGCCGAGTTTTGCTATCTCGATTGCATAGGTAATTACGATAGCTACTAAGACATAGATCAAAGACCATTTAATAGCCACTTTGGCCGAACTTGGAGCTGCTGTTTGTTCCATTGTGTGAGTTTTAGAGTTTGATAATTTACTCTAATATACTAATTAGACATTATCAACACCCACCCCGGCGGGAACAATCAACAAATAAATCGACGCTGACTATTGAACGTTACTTATAATCACTGAATCATAGCCACTTGCAGGTCTTTTAAACAAGGCCCCGAAAATCAGGGCAATAATAAATATGAAGATGATGGATATGAGCTGAGATTGGATCTCCTGCCCTACGGTTATCTTACTTTGGGTTTCAAACTGATCTTTGATTTGTTTCTGCTTTTCGGCTATCTGTTGAGCATTTGCACCACTCTTTTTTAGAGCAACGGGGGTAGCCTCAAGCAATACATTTTCAATTTTGGTACTCATTTGCGGTTCGATCACCCGGGCAAATATTTGATCCCGTCCAATGAAGATGATGAGGTAGGCTACGATAAACATGATGAAGATTCCCGATGTCGCTATCCTGAAATTCCATTCCCACTTCATTTCAGCCCGTAATTTGTAAACCAGGATAATAGCGCAAGGTATAGGTAAAATAATAGAGAAAATGTATGGCACCCCAATTACCCCAAGCGGAGATTTTACAATTGTTGTAATGAGGTAAAAGCTGATAATATTAAAAGCGAGCAGGATAACTCCTAATATTAAACCATTGATTATCGAATACTTTTTTAAATCCCTGCTTATAACAATTCCCATCTAAATCTTAATTAAAACTGATCAATACCTCTAACACCGCCATATCAAAATCTTTCTCAATAGCACTGGCGGCAATTGCTTGTTTTTCATATTCCCCTGCTGCTGCGCCGTGGAAGAAGCACATCATTGGGTAAAATATTTCCTTAATCTCTGAGTCGCCCGGAAGTGCTTTGGAAACCCGGCTAATTTCAGATACAGGGCTTTCCATCAGTATCTGGTTTTGGATCACAGGCTCATAAATACGGTATTCATCCTGGAACTCGTCTTCATCCACCAATAAAAACTCCTTCAGATAATCGCTTAATTCCGGTTCGATGTCCTCGTCTTCACACTCATTCAGGTAAAGCAGCAGGTTCAATAATTCTGTACCCCTGTCTAAAGTTTCCTCTTCTATCTCTTCCCATTCTTGTGATTCCAGGTAATCTTCTTCCAGCTTCTTTACATCAGCGCTGAAGAAGTTCACCATCAGCAGATCAAAGAATACCTCACGTAGCGATTCGATATTCGGATTATCATCGAACACCTCGTCCATCATATCTGCCTTGCTCAAAAAGTCTTCATCAGATGCAAATACGTCCTGGAACCTGGCTATTAGCGGTGCCGAATCAAGTTTATTGTAGTTCGAAAAAGCGGTTAAAGCAGCTTTCAAGGCTGACTCTATTTTTGGATCGATCATAGGTTAAGATTTAAATTGCTTATTGTTGTTATAGGTTAACAAAATTGAGCCCTTAAGTTTTTTCCCGATGAACGGAGAATTATAAGATTTCGACTTATTATTTGATTTATCGTACACCCACTCAGCGTCTTTATCCAGCACAACCAGGTTTGCTTCCTGTCCTTCAGCTATCGCAGGCACGGCCACATTCAATATTTTACGCGGGTTGATCGCCATTTTCTCAATGATCGTATCAAGGGTTAAACCAGCTTCAAGCGCCGTAGCAAAAGCAGTTTGCAAAGCAATCATACCAAACTCAGCCATTTCAAACTCCACATCTTTAAATTCAACCTCGTGCGGGGTATGCTGGGATACGATGGCGTCTATTGTGCCGTCTTTTAAACCCTTCAGCAAAGCTTTTACATCCTTCTGGGTACGTAGCGGTGGTTTCACTTTATATTGACTGTCAAAGCCCATCAGTGCTTCGTCAGTCAAAAGCAAATGGTGAACTGCAACATCACAAGTCACTTGCAAACCTTTTTTCTTCGCTTCGCGGATCAGGTCGACCGAGCGCTCAGTTGATATCGTGCTAAAATGTATTCTTGATTCGGTGTATTCAGCCAGGTAAAGATCACGCGCAACCATCAACTCTTCAGCCAGTGAAGGAATGCCCTTCATGCCCAATAGTGTACTTACTTCTCCTTCGTGAACCTTTGCTTTGCCGGCTATAGCTGTATCTTCAGGATAGGACAAAACCAGCGCGTTAAAACCTTTGGTGTACAACAGTGCGCGCTCCATTAAACCGGCATCCTGCACAGGGCGATTCCCATCAGTAAATGCTTTTGCGCCGCTTTGATACATGTCATACATCTCGGCCAGGTCTTTACCTTCTCTTTTATAGGAAATGGCGCCTAAAGGATAAAAATCAACCAGATTGTTTTTTGCCCGGTTCATCAGGTATTCTATTTCTGCTTTGGAATGTACAGGCGGCTGGGTATTTGGCATTAAGGCTACGCCCGTAAATCCACCCGCAGCAGCGGCCCTGGTTCCGGTATGAAGGTCTTCCTTTGTTTCCAGGCCAAGCTCGCCGATATTACAGTTCAGATCAAAAAAGCCAGGAGCAAGGGTTTTGCCTTTGGCGTCAAAAGTTTCGTGATCAGAAGTAATAGTCGGGGCAATTTTGATGATGTGTCCTTTTTCGATCAATACATCAACAACTTGCTGGTTAAAGGGCGAACCCGGGTCAGATATAGTTGCAGATTTGATAAGCAAATTCATTAGCGCTGCTTTAAGAATGGAATATATTCGACTTACGACAAGCTTGAAAGCTGCTGTTTTTCAGGCTTATACAACCTGACGAGCAATATTTCGGCTGCCAGAAAAATCAATGCCAAAATTATACAAAGTTTCCATAATTGGAGGCCAAAATTTAAATCGGATACTTCTCCTTTTATGGAGCCCTGGCCCGGCTGCCAAACGTTACCCGCCTGCGGGAATATCTGCTTTAAAGTGCCGGCATCCAGGTAGCTCATGTCCGACTCTTTACGGTTATCATTGAACGCCAGAACTGCTAATGTGCTATCCTGTTTTTTCAATTCGTAATTTCCGGTCTGCTGAAGCTGATCCGAAATGTAAAGCAACGTACTTCCCTCCTGTTGCCTTACGTCAGGGATAACACTTTGATCATTTTTTACAAGCTTCAAAATCTGTTTCTCACTACTTTGAATTGGCGGCACTTCTATACTTTCATCCTCGCCAAGTATATAAAACAAAGGTTGGTCGTGTCCACTTAATAAAGCTACCCGAAATAACACGGGCACCAGTAAAGCATGGCGTTGCAGGTTACTAAAATCGTCGTTCAGGGCGACGGCTGATACATAAACCTTGCCTTTACCACTGTTATATCCTGTCCAGAAAGGTTGCTTGCCGGGCAGTTCCATCAGACTTTCACCTTTACCAGACCCGACACCTAGTTGATAGTATTTCTTTACTACAGGCAGATCAGGATTTTCAGGATAAGATTCAAAAATATTTTTGAAGACCGGATTATGCAGATTGATAGCCGATACCTTGGTGTTTTCAGTTACCAATTTATCAGGATAAGCGCCGCCCATCGACTGCAAAAAGGTTTTGTTATTTACCAGGTCAGCGTCAGCAGATGGGAAAAACATCAGCGTGCCGCCTTTGGACACATAAGTATGTAATTGTTGAGCTAAACCTGTGGAAATAGTTTTCACATCACTTAAAACGATCAGCGGGTAAGTATTCAATCCGGCATAATCTACATTACCATCGTCTGCCTGCTTTGCTGCGAAAAATGGATCAGTATCAAATACTGCCTTCAGGAACGGGTTTGGCGTTTCGCCATAGACCAACAGAACAGGCAATTGCTGCTGTACATTAAATGTGAAATAAAATTGATTATCGAAAGTTACCGGGTTATCCTGCAACTGTATTTCCGCGCGCTGCCAGCCGCTTTGCAAGCCTGAAAAAGATAGTGTATCATTCTGTACCGATCTTGGGTTGATGGTAAAGCTACCCAATGCTTTTTGCTCTTTGTTAATCAATAGCTTTAGCGGGATACGTTCTGCTTTTTCCCCGGCATAATTATGCAGGCGTACAACCAATTTTTCACTTTCATTAGGGCGATGAACAGCAGTCAGTAACCAGACTGAGTCAACTGCAACATTGGGCAATTCGCTGGCTTTTAGCTGTATCAGGTTAAAATGAATTCCTTCATTTGTTTTTACTGCTTTTCCATCAGTTATATTTTTCTGAAAATCAGATATCACATAATCGGACCGTATAGTACCCGGCTGCGTATTCAATATACTTTGCTGCCGATCAACTATCTGTTGCAAACTGCGGCTCTGCGGACTGATCTTCACTGCATCCACTGCATCATTAAACTCGTCGCGGCTTAGTAATCGTTGATGTTTACCTTCAAAATCCTGGGTAAGTAATTGAAATCGATCGTTAATACTATAAGCAGATGCGATCTCTTTTGCGCGGCGTTTCGCCTCATCCAGCAAAGTCCCCTCCTTGTTGAGGGTTTGCATGGAATATGAATTATCTATGAAGATGCTTACAATCTGTTGCTTGCCAACATTAGTGGCATTTTTACCGGGCACGTATGGACGTGCGAAAGCTAATATCAGAAACAATAAAGCTAGTAACCGTGAAGCCAAGATCAATCGTTCTTTGAGGTTCCGTCGGGAAGCCTGCTGCTCCTGTATCTCCTTCAAAAACTGCACGTTGCTAAAATACACCTTCTGATACCTGCGAAAATTAAACAAATGGATAATAACAGGAATAGCCAGCGATATTAATGCAAACAGGAAAGCAGGATATAGAAAATGCATTATAAATGTGCGAATGTGCTGATTACAAATGTGCGAATTTATGCGCAAAATGCAGCTTTGATGATGAGTCTTTTATTACCCTAAAACAATAAATAATCGGAATAGCTTATTTATGATATGAAATGGCATATCGGTTGTTCGGGTTTTCATTATAAGGATTGGCGGGGTAAGTTCTACCCTGAGAAGCTGGCGCAGAAAAACTGGTTCGATTATTACACCAAATTCTTTGATACCGTGGAATTGAATGTTACTTTCTACCGTTTCCCGGAATTGTCATTCTTACAAAATTGGTATCAGAAAAGTCCGGAGCATTTCCGGTTCTCGGTAAAGGCACCAAAAGCCATCACGCACTACAAACAATTCCATGATTCAGCGAGGATTATCACTGATTTTTATGAAACCATTAATAATGGACTTCAGGAGAAACTTGGACCTGTATTGTTTCAATTACCGCCGCGTTTGAGTTATGATGAAGAGCGTTTGGAACGGATCATCAATAACCTGAATCCATCATTTAATAATGTGGTTGAGTTTCGTCATGTATCGTGGTGGCGGGATAATGTTTACAAGTCACTTGCGGAACGCAATATCACCTTCTGCGGAATGAGTCACCCAACATTGCCTGATAATGTGATCATCAATACGTCAAGCGTATATTATCGCTTTCATGGTGTACCTAATCTGTATAGGTCGCCCTATTCAAAAGAATTTCTGCAGGGAGTAGTTAACACCGTAAAAAGTAATGAGCAGGTTAAAACAGGCTCGTTCTACTTCAATAATGACTACGATGCGGTAGGTGTTAAAAATGCCGAAGATATGATCGCATTAATTGTCTGAATCGTCGCTATCCTGCTTCTTATGATGCTTTTGCTTCTTTTTCTTGGTCTTCTTTTCTTCGGTATGTTTTTTCGATTTTTTCTTTGAAGTAGTTTCCTTCTTTTCAGATTTTGAAGAAGATTTAGTTGAAGCAGTTGACTTGGTTGTTTTGGTGGTAGCGGTAGTTTTATTATCTGTCGAGTCGGTACTCAATTGCTTTACGGTAAAGTTGTTCCCACGGAGACCATATTCCAATATGCGTTTTTGACTGGTCGGCTTAGCATCCTTACCATTCCCGTCATAGATCGGGAACTCACGCATGAACTTGCCTTCTTTGATATAGAAATTATCATCACCATGATAGCCTTTTCGCTGTGAGCTGGTCAGTCTCGGGAAATCGAGCTTATTGGCTCTGCTGTTATTAAACTCGAAGGCGTATATAGTAGCATAATTGGCGGTGTCCTTTGCTTTGGCCTGTATCAATATCTCGGGGTTGCCATCCAGGTCCATGTCTGAATTGTATACATCAACTATAGCACCATCCAGATCACCTGTGGTAGTAGTATATTTTTTGCCGGAAGAATCAGAATGCAATATAATATAAGAGCCCGTCGTGGTTGATCCCCTGCCCCAGCTTAATACGTCATAATCCTCACCCGGAGAAACCTCGATCAGTTTATGGAAGCGGAAAGGATCAACGAAGTCCGGTTTCTTAGCCGGAGCGGCAGGCGCTGCCACTTTCTGTTCCTGCTGGTTACAAGCTGATGCCATTATCAGGCACCCAATCAACGCAAATAAATAAAACCTATATTTCATCCCAATCAATTAGTGAATTAGCGAATGAGTGGGTTAGCGAATAGTTTAAATCATTCACTAACTCACCCATTCACTCATTAATTATACAGTGCATCGGGCGACAACTCGCCTTTAGGTTTACCTGGCACAGTCATGTACACTTTGAGTGCACTCACCGAGCCAATATCGAAATATTTTAGCGTAAACTTATGATAACCTTTTTGTAATGCAACAGTCCCTCCTTGTTCAGCCACCGGGTGCTTACCATCATTGTTTACTATTGGTTGATCATCGATTACTAATACCGACCCGTCATCGGAGCGCGTCGAAAACTGGTAAAGACCATCAGCATCAATACGTATAAAACCGTTGTATATTACGCCGAAGCCCGGATTATTCTTTTTCAGAACAGCCGGATTAAAGCTTTTTGCGATTCCACTATCGATCACGGCGGCTTTTGAAAGGTCGTTGGTATTGTCAAAATTGCCCTGCATAAACTGGTATTTCAGCCCTTGCGAGTTACCCTCGTAAGTTACCGGCGCCAATAATCCCTTATTATATACAGTCGTATGTGTTGCCTGGCTTCGTTTGCCTGTCGGGGTGATCACGATAGTTTTCAATTCACGGTACTGGTCTTGCGGCACATTGTAAGTCATCGGCTTGTTATACTCGATGTCTGTCTCACGTGGCGTATAGCCGTCTATCGTATAATATACTTTAGCGCCTGCTACAGGTGATTTAAGAGCCACGTTTAATGAACTTGCAAATATAATGGTATCCTGCGGCGTGTTTATTGTTAAAGGAACGCGATAATTGCAATTGTTCTTATCCAGGTAAGCCAACTGAACCGGTAAACGAACTTCAGAAAAATCTTTGAAGTTCTTGTTAGCTAACGGCGTCCATGCTACTTCTGATAAAGCCAGCAAACGCGGATATAGCATATATTCCACTTTCGATTCGGTTGGAATGTATTCTGTCCACAAATTAGCCTGCACACCCAAGATGAATTTCTGTTGTTCGGGCGTTAATGCGGCTGGAGTTGGATTGTAGCTATAAGTAGCCGACAATGGTGCATATCCCCCAATACCTAACGGTTCTCCACCGCGGCTTTGGGCATGATCAAGATATAGCGCAGCGCTGCTGGGTGTCATGATCACGTTATGATTTTGACGGGCCGCTGTGATACCACCTGCTTCTCCACGCCAGCTCATTACAGTGGCGTTTGGTGACAAACCACCTTCCAGTATCTCGTCCCAACCGATAATGCTGCGTCCTTTTGAGTTCACAAATTTTTCGATGCGCTGAATAAAATAACTTTGCAATTGTTCTTCATTCTTCAGCTTTAACTTTTTGATCAGTTTTTGGCAGAATGCAGATTGCTTCCAGGCTTCCTTTGGTACCTCATCGCCACCTATGTGGATGTATTTGCTTGGGAAGAGTTCCATCACTTCGGTCAGAACATCTTCGAGGAAGTCAAATGTTTTATCAGACGGGCAATACACATCTTTAACTACGCCCCATGTTTCGTAAGTTTTATAAGTTTTGCCCGGATCGCAACTTAATTCCGGGTAAGCCGCTAAAGCAGCCATAGAGTGGCCCGGCATTTCAATTTCGGGAACTACGGTGATATACCTGTCGGCAGCATATTTCACTACTTCGCGGATCTGATCTTGCGTATAAAAACCGCCGTATGGTGTATTATCAAATTGCTGCGGTGTACGATCGTGGTAATTGCCAATAACGGTCTGTGCACGCTGACTGCCAATTTCAGTTAAGCGAGGATATTTTTTTATCTCGATGCGCCATCCCTGGTCATCAGTCAGATGCCAATGAAAAGTATTTAGTTTATAGCAAGCCATCATATCGATGGTCTTTTTAACAAACTCAACAGAGAAGAAATGACGGCATACATCCAGCATAAATCCCCTGTAACCAAAGCGGGGATAATCTTCAATCTGAGCGCATGGCAATTTTATAGTTGCGCCATGATCAACCGGAATTAACTGCAGCAGGGTTTGTATCCCGTAAAATAATCCTGCGCCTTTCCCTGCAACAATGATCTGTTGAGGAGTGATCGTCAAGCGATAACCTTGATCGGCTAATCCCTCGGCACCCTTTTCGGTAAAAACAATGCTATTGGCTATGCTTTCTCCTGTATTTAGTTTAGCCTCGTTACGAAGGTTTAGTTTGCTATGCAGATATTCAGTAAAGAATTGGACTGCTTTATTATTCAGGCTATCGGTAAGTAAAGCAGTCTGCTGACTTAGGATAAACTCACCAGGAGCTTTTTTAACAGAAACCGGGGCCGGAACGATACCCATATACGGATCAGCATCCTGGGCCTTGGCACATAAACCGAAACAAACTAAAAGAATTGAGATAGATAACGCAATATTTTTATACATAATTACTTATACGGAAATATAAGGCGGTGAAGTTAAAAGATTTTGCATAAAACTGTAGGTGATGCATGTAAAAAAGTGGTTATGGGTTAGGATTGGTTGTAATAGTTGTAGTGGTTGGAAAGGTTGTAAATGTTGAAAGAAACAGATGTGCAATTTTCATGAGGCAGATAAAATTAGTTGTGATCGATATATCGGGTGACTCAAGCACCCAACCACTACAACCATTACAACTAACCAAAAAGAAAAAGCCACTCGTTTTTCACGAATGGCTTTGATTTATTTCTTTGCAGGCTTGGTCTCTGGTGTTGCGACTGCCTCAACTTTCTTTTTCAGCTTATGCGGCCGCTTTTTACCGTATGAGCCTATTGCAATTTTTCCTTTTCTTGATTTTTGATCACCTTTTCCCATGGTATTATGATGTTTATGAACTGATAATCAATAATACACATTTTTGTTTTATTTAGTGATTAGTTAATCTGTTAACCAGTGATTAGTTGCTTTTAGCCTGATAACTGATACCCGATTAACTGATCACTAATTAGGCAGTCACTTCATGCTCTTTCGAGGCCAAATAACGTTCAGCGTCAATAGCGGCCATACAACCTGTTCCGGCTGCAGTAACTGCCTGGCGGTAAACATGATCCTGTGCGTCGCCGCAGGCGAAAACGCCTTCAATGTTTGTTTTGGATGAACCCGGTATTGTTTTGATATAGCCTGTTTCGTCCATATCGATCCAACCTTTGAATATCTCTGTATTCGGGTGGTGACCGATGGCTACGAAGAAGCCAGTCACATCCAGTGTTTTCTCTTCGTTTGTTTTGTTATTGATCGTCTTAACGCCAGTAACTACTTGTCCGTCGCCTACAATTTCCTTCGTTTCAGTATTATAGATCACTTCGATGTTGTGCGTATTCAAAACCCGGTGCATCATTGCTTTTGACGCGCGGAATTCCTCTCGTCTTACCAGCATATACACCTTGCGACATAGCTTTGCCAGGTAAGTTGCTTCTTCAGCCGCGGTATCACCTGCACCAACGATAGCCACATCCTGGCCACGGAAAAAGAAACCATCGCATACGGCACAGGCCGATACGCCAAAGCCATTATATTTTTGTTCGGATTCCAGGCCTAACCATTTGGCTGAAGCACCGGTTGAAATGATCACGGTTTCGGCAATAATGGTTTTAGTTTCGTCAACGATCACTTTGTGCGGAGTGCTTGAAAAATCAACCGAAGTAACATATCCAAAGCGGATATCGGTACCTAAGCGAGATGCTTGTTTTTCAAAATTTTCCATCATCGCAGGTCCCTGGATTCCATCAGGATAGCCCGGATAGTTTTCTACTTCTGTAGTTTGGGTAAGCTGACCGCCAGCTAATAACCCTGTATATAAAACTGGTTTCAGATCGGCGCGGGCGGCATAAATAGCAGCAGTATAACCGGCTGGACCAGAGCCTATAATAAGGCATTTTACATGTTCAATCTCTTGTGACATCAGATTATTTTAAAGCATGCAAATCTAACAAAAAAGTGGATTTTATTAGTCAGACAGTGGTAAAATCAACTACTTACCCGTATTAGCCTTCAATACGTGTATAAAGTTGCCACCCAGTATTTTATCGATGTCGGTTTGCGAATAGTTCAGTTTCAGCAGTTCTTCGGTGATTTTTGGATAATCGGTCACATCATCCATTCCTAAAGGATAGGACTCTGCACCATCAAAGTCAGAGCCGATACCGACGTGATCTGCCCCAATCAATTTTACCATATAATCAATATGCTTTATCAGGAGACTCAAGGGCGGACGAAGTTGATCCGATTCAGATTTATAAATTACATTCAGGCGGATATTGGCCAGGTCATGGTCATGATAAATTTTGATGAGCGAATCCAATTCCGCATGGTGCTTGTGCAAAAAGCGCGATACTTTATGCATATAGCTGCTATCAACAAAACCACTATAAAAGTTCACGAATACTACTCCACCGTTTTTGGCAAGTGCCTTCAACTGCGCATCCTTCATATTGCGCTGGTTGGGGTTGAGCGCATAAGCACAGCTATGCGAAGCGATAACGGGTTTGGTTGAAGTAGCAATCACATCATAAAAGGTTTGTTCACCCACATGTGAAACATCTACCATTACACCCAAATCATTTAAATGACGGACGATCTGCTTGCCGTAATCGGTTAAGCCGATATGCTTTAATGAATCGTGGTGATGTGTTTCGTCTCGTGCCGATGTGGCCCATGAAGTACTGTTGTTCCAGGTAAGGGTAAGATAACGCATACCGCGCTTGGCCAGGGCATCGATATAATCCATTCTGTCTTCGATCATATGACCGCCTTCTACACCGATCATTGCGGCAAATTTCTTTTGGCCGACCGCCTTTTCCAGTTCTTCAGCATTACGCACCAACACCATTTTGCCTGGATTGCGTTTGATCAGCGCATCCAGCGAATCTATCTCCCTGTTAGCAAATTTGAAGGCTGTACCTTTGCCGTAATCCTCGCCGCACCAGATTGAAAATACCTGTACATCCAGTCCTCCTTCTTTTGCACGCACTAAATCAAAATTCCCGGTTGATTGACGTTTGGATAGATCCAATTTGGTGATCAATTCATTGGAAATTACATCATTGTGGGTATCAACCAGTATGGCTTTATCATGAATTTCGCGCGCATTTTGGGCGTATACATTGATGGTAAGAAGTGATAAAAACAAGAGTAACAGTTTTTTCATGGATGAAAGGTATACAATTGTATGTAGAGACACAATACTTGTGTCTCCGGCCATCGGGCATCCAGAGACGCAAAGTATTGCGTCTCTACAGCAGTTATTTGGTCATTTGATAAATGATCAACCCAAATGAGAAAACCAGCAGACATATTCCGGATATGACGAACACTTCCCAAACTAATGGACTTTCAGCCTTTACGCCGGCCGTTAGAAGGTGTTTGCGTTCCCGTTGCCTTGTAATTCCTAATGTGATAAATAATAAGCCGCCTGTAGCAGCAATAACTTCATGATACATGTGGGGGTGATTATTGCTTTTTTTCTGCTAACAGAAGTTGACAGGACTTTGTTGTGCTAACACCCTGATATTTTGATATGTAGCAAAAGTTTTACAGTCAGTGATTAGTTAACCGGTGACTAGTTATCAGTAACCCGTTAACTAGTTAATCAGTGATCAGTTAACCAGTTTTATAATGCCTGATAACTGGTCACGGATTAACTAGTCACCAAAATCATGTCTGTATAATCCCCACATTAAACTGCTTTTCAATTGGTGTATGGTTAGCAGCTTCGATGCCCATGGATATCACTTTACGTGTTTCGAGCGGATCGATGATGCCATCTACCCAAAGGCGGGCGGCGGCGTAGTATGGAGTGGTTTGTGAGTTATAGCGGTCCGTTATCTGTTTCAGTAATTCTTCTTCTTTTTTTGAGTCGATCTCCTCACCCTTTGCCTTCATAGCTGATTCCTGTATCTGTAATAAGGTTTTGGCAGCTTGCGCGCCACCCATCACTGCAATTTTTGCTGACGGCCATGCGTAGATCAACCTGGGGTCGTATGCCTTACCGCACATGGCGTAATTACCTGCACCGTATGAATTACCAAGAATAAAAGTAAACTTAGGCACCACTGAATTGGCTACCGCATTCACCATCTTTGCACCATCTTTGATGATACCGCCCTGCTCAGAGCGACTGCCTACCATAAAGCCCGTTACATCTTGCAAAAACACCAACGGTATCTTCTTCTGATTGCAATTCATGATGAACCTGGTCGCTTTATCTGCCGAGTCCGAATAGATCACACCACCAAACTGCATCTCGCCTTTTTTTGATTTTAATACTTTACGCTGATTGGCCACAATCCCTACCGCCCAGCCGTCTACCCTGCCTAAACCACAGATGATCGATTGCCCGTATCCTTCTTTATATTCCTCAAAATCAGAACTATCCAGCAGTTTATTAATTATTTCCTTCATATCATACGGCTTCTCCCGGTTGTCGGGCAGAATACCATATATTTCTTTTTCATCGTGCTTTGGTGCAGCAGGTGCTATCCTGTCGAACCCTGCTTTGGTATAGTCACCCACCATGCTCATGATATTGCGGATCGAATCAAGACAAGCCTGATCGTTAGGTTGTTTGTAGTCCGTAACTCCTGAAATTTCGCAGTGAGTAGTAGCCCCCCCGAGGGTTTCATTATCTACATCTTCACCAATGGCTGATTTTACAAGATATGATCCTGCCAGGAAAACTGAACCCGTGCCATCTACGATCATAGCTTCATCACTCATGATAGGCAAATAAGCCCCCCCTGCTACGCATGAACCCATTATAGCAGATATCTGAATAATACCCGAGCTACTCATGATGGCATTATTGCGGAATATTCGTCCGAAATGCTCTTTATCCGGAAAAATCTCGTCTTGTAATGGCAAAAACACACCAGCCGAATCAACCAAATAAATGATCGGCAATCTATTTTCTATAGAAATTTCCTGCGCGCGCAAGTTCTTCTTCGCCGTGATTGGGAACCACGCTCCTGCCTTTACGGTGGCATCATTAGCGACAATCACACATTGCCTGCCTGATACATAGCCAATCCCACAAACTACACCACCTGACGGACAACCGCCGTACTCAGCATACATACCATCGCCCACAAAAGCACCAATCTCCAGCCAGGGCTTATCTTTGTCGATCAGGTAAGCTACCCGCTCCCGTGCCAGCATCTTACCCTTTTCTTTTTGTTTGGCAGCTGCCTTTTCCCCGCCTCCCGCATACACTTTTTTCAGCCGCACCTGCAGATCGTATGCCAGCTGCTTATTTATATCTTCATTTTTATTGAATTCGATGTCCATAGGTATAGTGATTGGTTAATCAGTGACCGGTGATCAGCTGAATTATGGTAAAGGTAATAATTGTAGGGATTATCAGACCCAGTCACTGATAACTGATAACCGGTTAGCTGACCACTAATCTCTAATACCCGGCCTCCTCTTCACCGGTGATATCGATTTGACGATCGTCGCTCTTTTTACCGGATTTTTAACAGGTTTCATCCGCGACAATGAATTTTGATATGCATCTTCCAGCAGTTGCTTCATATACCATTCCTGGAAGTCTTCCCTGTCCTTCACCCTGATATAGCGATACTGGTTCCCTTCACCCAAAAGCATATTACCCGGATCATCGATATCCACGCCACGGTTAAAACCAAAATTTACATGGTCACTGCAAACTGCTATGCTGCAAAACACGTCGCCGGCCTTATCTGTAGGCGACCAACCAAAAGCAACTGCGTTGTAATTATCATAAATCAACTCGTTGGTATCGGGGTACAGATCCCACACAAATTCGCGCAGCCACAGGGCTGCGGCCTTTACTCTATCAGGGTAGGGCAACAGGAACTTCACCAGGTCGTTAACTTCTTCTTTGGGCATGATTTTAATGATAATATGTTTTTAAATTTATGGACTTAATTCGCACAAAACCAATTATCCATGCCTGTTAAAATAAAAAGGATATATGAGCCCTATTCCCACGACGACGGATACCGTGTACTGATCGACCGCCTGTGGCCGCGTGGAATAAAAAAGGAGAATTCGCATATTGACAAATGGCTGAAGGAAATTGCGCCATCAACCGAATTGCGTAAGGAGTTTAATCATATGGTCGAGAAATGGGAACAATTCAAAATTGCTTATCATACCGAACTAAAGAATTCTCCTGTTGTGGATGAACTTTTGGGTGATATAAAGAAACATGGAACGGTTACCCTGCTATATGCGGCGAGAGATGACGAGCACAACCATGCACTTGTTTTACAGGATTTTATAAAGAAAGCGAGTTAAAAAAGAGCCGACAACGGGAATCGAACCTGCGACCTACGCGTTACGAGTGCGTTGCTCTACCAGCTGAGCTATGTCGGCTTAATTGTGATCTGTCAGGTAGCTGTTACGACAAACATAAACAAAAAGTTATTTAATTAGAATGAAAGTAAGTATCACAGATGCAGTAGAAAAATTAGACCAGGCGCATGGCCAGTTATTTGCCAAAGTAATGGAACATGGCACCATGTCTGTCGAAATATATCGCCCGATAAAGAATGACCCGCAAACCCCGCATAAGCAGGATGAGCTATATGTTGTCATCAGCGGTAATGGTGTATTTTTAAATGGCGATGAGCGAGCCACTTTTAAGCCAGGCGATGTGCTTTTTGTAAAAGCCGGGGTAAAACACCGCTTTGAGAATTTCACCGATGATTTTATGACATGGGTGATATTTTATGGCCGGGAAGGTGGGGAGAAATAATTGCAAAATGAGAGACGCCCCGATGTATCGGGGCGTCTCTACGAAATAAATATCTATGTCAGATTCCTGTCCTTAAACCAAACCTCATCAGGAACAGCATTGAAATTTTCCATCAGGCTAACCAGTTCAATCGGGTCGCCGGAAGTAAGTACCAGTTTGCGATTGGCCGGTTTCAGGAATTTCTGCTCAACCATCACATCCATCTGCTTTAATAAGTTATCATAGAAACCGTTTACATTGAGCACGCCGATGGGTTTGTTATGCAGACCAAGCTGTAACCAGGTGAGTACTTCAAAAAACTCTTCCAATGTGCCAAAACCACCGGGTAACATGATAATACCATCGCACAGATCATTCATCATTTGTTTGCGGTGGTGCATGGTATCGACGATATGTAATTCGGTCAGCCCGGTATGGCCAACTTCTTTATCCATTAAAAACTGAGGGATCACCCCTATCGTTTTTCCACCGCGACTGATCATTTCATCAGCCAGCAGACCCATCAGGCCTACTTTTCCGCCGCCAAAAACAAGACTGATGTTGTGGGTGTACATTACTTCAATTAGTTGTTCGGCAGCTTCCCTTAAAACAGGATCGCCGTTGAAATTAGCACCACAGAAAATGCAAATAGATTTCATATTAGAGATTAGTTAATTAGAGGTTAGAGATTAGTGTCTTATTTAAGCGATTAGAGACTACAACTAATCACTAATCTTTAACCTTTATCCCTTACTAGTATAATTCGGAGCTTCCTTCGTGATCGTAATATCGTGCGGATGGCTTTCGCGCATACCGGCTGCGGTAATACGTACAAATTTGGCTGCTTGTAATTGTTCAATGTTGGCAGCACCGCAATAATGCATACCTGCACGAAGACCGCCGATGTATTGGTAGATCACTTCAGACAGGGTTCCTTTGTATGGAACACGACCTACGATACCTTCCGGTACCAGTTTGGTTACTACATCAGTTTCGTCCTGGAAGTAGCGGTCTTTTGATCCTTTGTCCATTGCCTCAACAGAACCCATACCACGATATGATTTGAATTTACGGCCTTCGTATATGATAGTCTCGCCTGGTGATTCTTCTACCCCGGCAAACAGCGAGCCTGCCATGATAGAGCTTGCACCTGCAGCGATAGCTTTTACAATATCACCGGTTTGTTTGATACCACCGTCTGCGATAACCGGTACACCACGACCTTTTAACGCGGTAGCACATTCGTAAACGGCGAATAACTGAGGAACACCTACGCCTGCAACGATACGTGTGGTACAGATTGAACCAGGACCGATACCTACTTTAACTGCATCAGCGCCTGCATCGGCAAGAGCGATGGCAGCATCGGCAGTAGCGATATTACCTGCAATCACTTGCAGATCAGGGAACAGGGACTTAACTGCTTTTACCATATCGATCACTCCTTTTGAATGACCGTGGGCTGTATCAACAGTGATCACATCAACACCCGCTTGTACCAATGCTTTTACACGTTCAATATTATCAGATGCAACACCAACGGCGGCACCTACACGTAGGCGGCCAAATTCGTCCTTGCAAGCATTCGGATAATTTTTGAATTTCTGGATATCCTTAAATGTTATCAAACCGCAAAGGAGGCCGTCCTGGTCAACTACCGGTAGTTTTTCAATTTTATGGTTTTGAAGTATCTCTTCGGCTTGCAGTAAAGTGGTGCCTTGCGGAGCTGTGATCAGGTTGGTGCTGGTCATTACCTCGCTTACCGGGCGGTTCATTTCTTTTTGGAAACGCAGGTCGCGGTTGGTGATAATACCCCTTAATATGCGGTCGCCATTAATAATTGGAATACCACCAATGCGGTACTCGCGCATGATCTTTACAGCGTCAGCTACGGTCGAGTCCTCATGGAGAGTAACCGGGTCCTGTATCATACCGCTTTCAGAACGTTTTACTTTACGCACTTCATCGGCCTGCGCCTGGATAGTCATGTTTTTGTGCAGGATACCCATCCCGCCCGCTTGCGCAATGGCAATGGCCAAAGCTGATTCGGTTACGGTATCCATCGCTGCTGAAAGGACAGGAATATTTAACCTGATCTTTTTAGTAAGCCATGAACCGGTTTCTACATCGCGCGGTAAAACTTCTGAATAAGCCGGGAGTAATAAAACGTCGTCGTAAGTTAAGCCTTCGGCGACAAATTTGGTGGGATCTAACTGCATAGCAAATAACTTTTTGGATTTATTATTTGCCGGGCAAAGATAGCAATATATATGCAGATGTGCAAATGAGTAGATGTGCAGATTTAAAAAACAATCATTTGATTGCTTTAAGTTGACAGTTTATGATGTGCGAATATGCAGATGCGAGGATGTGCAAATGATTATTGTTGAAGAAACAAGGCTGCCTTCATCTGCACATTTGCAAATCCGCACGTCTGCAAATCAATTAATATTTTCCTACAATGACCTTGTAGAAGTTATCAGTATCCAAATATTTCTTCGCCATCTGCATTATTTCGACTGAGGTAATGGATTTCACGGTTTCTGTATAACGATCGTAATAATCATAGTCCAGTCCGAAGAAATAGATGTTTTTGAACTTATCAGCATGTGAGAATATATTTTCAAGACTGCCTAAAAGTGACCCTAGCATATAATTTCTAACCAGTGATAGCTCCCTTTCCGGTATCAGTACAGTTTTCAGAATATTGATCTCTTTCTCAATTTCATTAACCGCTTTTTTGCAAACATCAGCACCGACTTCGGTTGCGATAAAGAATGCGCCGCCTTTGCTCAATGAGCTTGATCCAGATCCGATGCCATAAGTATAGCCTTTATCCTCGCGGATATTGGCCATCAGGCGTGAACCAAAATAGCCGCCCAAAACGGTGTTCATCACCTGCAGGGCCGGGAAATCAGGATGCGTGCGATTAATCGACGGCAAACCCATGCGTATAGCCGACTGCAATGCTTCAGGCTTCTCAACAAAATAGAAATGATCAGCCGCCGGTGTTAATTCAAGCTGAGAGGTGTCTGCTTTGATTGAATAATTAGACCACCCTTTTCCGAAAGACTCTTTTAAATGATCAAGCGTAGATTGTTCGATTTTACCGGATACCAAAATGGTACAATTTGACGGCTGGTACATTTGTTTAAAATGCTCCAGCATATCTTCTCGATGAAGGGTTTTATAGTCCTCCATGTCAGCACCTAAGCCGTAAATAGTATCTCCGTAAATGGCTTTGTTGAATTTACGACGGGCAACCACATCATTCTTTTGCAGGCTAACCTGTAATTTCTGCTGCTGATTGCGGATAAAAGTTGCCAGCTCTTTTTCAGGGAAAACAGAATCGGTGATAATATCTTTCAGCACCGGCAAGGTTGCTGCCAGGTGACGGGTTAAAGTATAAAGCACTACTTGCGAATGATCGTAGCCGTAGTCTACCTGCAAAAATGCGCCGTAAAAATCGATCTTATCAGCTATCTGCGCAGCCGACAGTTTTGAGGTACCCTCTGTCAGCATGGTATTTACTGCAACGTTTAGTAATGGCTTAGCCGGATCAAAACGTAAATTACTGAATATCCACTCGATACGTACCAGGTCCTGGTCGCTCGAATTAAAACAGAATATCTTGCAGCCATTGTCCAGATCGATCTGTTCAGGTTTGATCAACTCTACCTGCCCTACTGCATTAAATTCAGGTGCTATTGTCCTTTCTAATTTCATTAATCAAGTATTATAATGGTTATAGAGGTTGTAATTGTTGTAAAGGTTGTAAAGGTGAAAAACTTCCAACCATTACAACCTTTATAGCATTTTCAACCTTTATTATCTCTACGCCGCCAGATAAATCAATGTAGAGGAATTTTCTTTGCGGAAAATTTCCTGGGCCTGTTTTTGTATCTGTTCAGCCGTTACAGCCAGGTATTTATCGGTTTCGTGGTTCAGGCCTTCGGCATCGCCAAACAGTTCAAATTGAGCAAGGTTCATAGCCTTATCCAGTAATGACATTTCAGAAAACACCATGGTCGATTCTGTTTTGTTCTTCACTTTGGTCAGTTCATCTACAGAAACCAATTCATTTTTGATGATCTCCAACTCTTCCCAAATAGCCGCTTCAGCGGTTTCGATACTCACATTTTCTAAAGGCTTACCTTCTACCACAAACATGCCGCGGTCAAAACTACCCATGTTGTAGGCATGTATCTCGCTGAACAACTGCTTGTCTTTTACTAAGGTTTTATACAAGCGCGATGAATTGCCGCGCGACAAAATATCCGATATCAGATCAGCCTCATAATAACCTTCGTCCAAACGGCCGGGCATGTGGAATGCTATGTACACGTCGTTTAATGGAACTTTACCGGCAACCGTTAATCTGCGTTCTTCATTTTGTTCAGGCTCTTGCGGCAGATTGCGTTGATATTTTTGCCCGGCGGGGATCGATCCAAACCACTTTTCGGCCAATTGCTTAGCCTGCTCAGTAGTGACATCGCCGCCGACTACCATAATGGCATTTTGCGGGTTATAATGCTTCGTGAAGAATGCCTTGACATCTTCCATCTGCGCATCCTCTATGTGCTTAATCTCTTTGCCTATGGTAGCCCACTGATACGGGTGCTTTTTGTAAACCAGCGGACGCAGCTTCAACCACACATCACCATAAGGTTGATTTAAATAGCGTTGTTTGAACTCTTCTATTACCACATTACGCTGCACCTCGAGGCTTTTTTTGCTGAATGCAAGGCTCAGCATACGGTCGCTTTCTAACCAGAAAGCTGTTTCAATATTGGCAGCAGGCAGCGTGATATAATAGTTGGTAATATCGTTGGTGGTGAATGCATTATTCTCGCCCCCTACGCGCTGCAAAGGTTCGTCGTATACGGGAATGTTAACCGATCCGCCAAACATCAGGTGCTCAAACAAATGCGCAAAGCCTGTTTTGTCGGGGTCTTCATCGCGTGCACCAACATCATATAAGATATTAAGCACGGCCATAGGTGTTGTATGGTCTTCATGCACGATGACACGAAGTCCGTTATCCAAAGTAAAACGGTTGAATTTAACCATCAAAAAAACTAATAAAGGTGGATTGCAAATGTAGAATTTTTAGCCGAAGTAGCTAATAAGTGACTTTGTCAGTATAAAATAAAAAATATTTTTTTAATTAAAAAATCTTGGAGAAGATATAAACTAATACTATATTTACATTGCCTTTCCACATACGTTTATCACAATTGTTAATAACTTTTAAACAATCAAGAAAAGGTAAGTAAAGAAAATCCTAGCCGTAATGACGCAGTCGCAGTTAATTCAACATATGTCCGCACCCGGAAAGGGAACCACAGTAGCTAAACTGGGGCGCCAGATAAAGAGGGAAAATTTCTCTTTGAGGGAATTAGTTGATATGACTTTTCACGAGGATAAAGAAATTGCCTTAAAATCATCCCGCCTGCTGGAATACGTGCTTTTCAAGTTCCCAGAAAGCTATTACGACGATATCCAATATTTCATCGATCATATTTTTGAAGTACAAAGCGCAAGCAGTAAAAAGCCTTACGCTAAAATTTTAATGCACATCACTTCGCCGGAGGTTCCGAGAGATGTCCGTGAAAAGATGAAAGAGATTGAAATGGAGCGTGTGGTGGAGCTCTGCTTTGAATGGATGATTGATCCTAAAATGTTGATTAGTGTTCGTGCATATACTGCCGAGGCGTTGTTCAACCTGCGCCACCGCTATCCATGGATAGCCGAGGAGCTTTCAAAACAGCTTGAGTTTATGACCCGCACTGCCACGCCAAACCTGCTGGCTAAGTGTAACTATATCTTGAGCTACCTTCACCCGGAAGATTAATTTTGCCCTCAATCAGGTTTAAAGATGTTGACATCTGACGAACTGATAAAAGAAATTAGTACCACCCTGATCAAAACCAAGGTGGCCAAATTGAGTGCAATCATACAAAAGCAGCAGTTCTCAATACACGACCTCATCGATATTACTTTTCATCCCGATAAAAATATTGCGTTCAGGGCAGCGTGGATACTTGAAAACTTACTTCTTCAAAAACCGGAAAACTATGTAGAACATCTGGAATATCTTATTTCAAGAATAAAAGATGTAGACAATCCAAGTTGCAAACGTCATTATGCTAAAATATTGATGCATATCACTGCACCAAAAGCACCAGCAGGCATCAAGCAAAAACTAGCTGAGATTGATCTTGAACCAGTAGTTGAACAATTATTTGACTTGCTGATCGATCCCAAAATATTGATCGCTGTTAAAGTATTTGCCGCCGAAGCCTTATACAATGTCAGTGACCGCTATCCATGGATAGCTGAGGAACTTGCTAACCAAATCCGTTTCCTGATGCGTGACGGAACTGCTGCTATTCAATCTAGGGGGAGAAAGATACTTTCGAAGCTGAAGTAGCAGTGGCAGTTGCAGTTGGCAGGTATCATATTGATTATGTAATGACAATCAAAGATCATCAGACTGCCACTACCAACTGCTGCTGCAACTTAGTCAGAAGTTGGCTGATCTTCCCTGTGTAAATGTGTGCTTACCTGGTAGTGATGCAGCTTAGCATCTATGGCCGACTCGCTATTATCGGCATAAGTGCCGAATGCATTTACTAAAACGCCTTTTAAATTATGTTTGGGGGATCTGATAGCATAAACTATCGACATATCTGATGGGTTGCTCTCCCCTTCAAACCGGTAAAACTCGTCTATCTCAAAATCATCGGCCCCCATGTGGATGTCTTTGTCTTTGTCATCCAATGTATCGCCTTCGAGGCTCAAATTGGCCGTATATCCCCGTTTATTCATATCGTTAGTGGCGTCCACTAAAGTTTCATAGCTTCTCATAGGTTTTTGTATTAAGGTGATAATATGTAAACTTTAAAACCTGTATTGTTGTTTGATAGAAAGTCTTGGGGAGGAGTATATTTATTATCCGAAACGATTAAACTCCTTTGAGAATGGAGTGTCTATAAAAAAGAAAAGCCAGACCTCGCGCCCGGCAGTTCAAATTAATTTAACTACTTTAACTCATTTATACGAAACCGCCCAAATTAAAGTTGGTAATAATAATGTTACACAATACAAATCGCATAACTACAGACCTTTGATAAAATTTAATGAAAAGTCAGCCCGATCCAAACAATACATTTAATTGAACACTATGAAAAGAATTACCCCTATTGCAGTGCTATTATTTCTACTCATCAATGTGAGCTATGCTCAGAACCAGGTCAGAGATGTATTCCCGAATGCAAGCATCTCGGTGATCGACTATCAAAGCGGTCAGCAGGTTCCCGTGAATACCGACGATGCTATTTTATTCAAAGATGCTTTTATCACGCTGGTCATCAATACACAATCAGCACGCATGCATAATACGCGCATGATACCCGGCCGCAAAACTGTCAGGGTGATCCAGGCTGATCCTCAGGCAAATGGCAATGCCTTTCAGCTGGATATGGAAACTACTTCTTTTGGAAGAAGTCAGATCGTCTATTCATTTTTATATAATGTAGATCAGAATACACTATACTATTTCAATCCTTCATCCCGTAACTGGGTGCCCGAAGTTGTGCAAGGCAACAATGTGATCAATATGAACAACTGCCTGACCTATGGCAAATTCAATCAGGCTAATGGTCAGCCGGAAGAAAATGTGCAAGGGGATAACCAAGGCGATGACGGTTCAGAGTATGATAGCGCTGTGGATACGGATGTATCGGCAGAGACGGCCCCTCCTCCACTGCCCGAATATGAGCAACCAGAATGCCCAACCGATGGTTATTTATGGCAGCCGGGGTACTGGGCATTTAGTCCTGTGAGAGGTGGCTATTACTGGGTACCAGGTGTGTGGGTTGCTCCGCCAACAGTAGGCTACTTATGGACTCCTCCTTACTGGGGTTTTGTAGGTGGACGTTATATGTTCCACGTAGGCTATTGGGGGCCACATGTTGGCTTTTATGGAGGCATTAATTATGGATATGGCTACGTGGGCGTAGGATTTGTTGGTGGCGAATGGCACGAAAACCACTTCAGGTACAATACTGCAGTTGTGCGGGTAAATACGGTTGTTGTACGTAATACCTATGTGAACAGAACTGTTATTAACAACACCACTGTAGTGAATAACCGCGTGAGCTTTAACGGCCAGGGTGGTGTTACAGCAAGACCTTCTCAGGCAGAGCTTTCTGCCAATAACGATCATCACGTAATGGCTACCGCCGAGCAAAACCGTAACCAGCAATTGGCCCGTAGTAACAACGGCCAATTTGCATCCAACAATCACGGTGGTGCACCATCCAATTTAGCAGCACAGCGCCCACCGGATAGAAGCGCATTTAATAATATGCCAAGGAACTCCGGTCAAAGAAATAACACCAATAACAACCAGGGAGGCAACGCAGCACAACGTGCAAACAATCCTAACCAAAGGAACGGCGGTTTCGGCAACCAGGGACAGCGCCCTAATAATAATGCAAATCCCGGAGCCAATCCAAATGTTCAGGGCAACCAGAACCAGCGTCCAAATGGCAATGCAGCACCGGGTAATAATCCGAACGTTCAGGAAAATCAAAGACCAAACGGACAAACGCCGGCAAACGGCAACAATCCGAATGCTCAAAGTAACCAAAGACCGAACGGACAAACACCAGCTAATGGTAACAATCCGAACACACAGCAGGGTAACCGTAATCAAAGGCAGAATAATAATGGGCACCAGCAAAGAGGTCAGCGTAACAACAATAACCGTCAGCCTAAACAGCAGCACGAAGAAAAAGAAAAGAAAAATTAAGATTGCAACTATATACAAAGCTCCTCTGGATATCCAGGGGAGCTTTTTTGTTTAACGGGTATTTGGCTAGATTTGGACAATCATATGAGTAATAAAATGGCCGTTGCTACAATAAATAAAGATTCGCTTGATTTTTTAAAAGATTTGTCTCAAAATAATAACCGGGAGTGGTTCAGCAATAATAAAGACCGCTATATCGCAGCGCATAATAATATTATTGCTTTTGCCGACGCATTGATCGGAGAATTAAATAAGCACGACAGGATCGAAACCCCATCAGGACGGAAAAGCATGTTCAGGATATACAAGGATGTTCGTTTTTCGAAAGATAAAACGCCCTATAACAAGCACTGGAGCTGCATATTCAGACGGGCGACTAAAAAGCTACGCGGTGGATATTATTTGCGGATAGAGCCAGGCGATTCGAGGGTGGTTGGTGGCTTCTTCGGTCCGGTGCCGGATGACATGAAACGTATACGCCAGGACATTGATGATAACTACGAAGATTGGAGAAGTGTACTGGCCAACCCGATCCTGAAAGAAACATTCGGTAACATGCGGGGCGAAAAAGTAATATCTGCACCGCGGGGATATGACAAAGATCACCCTGCCATCGATCTGTTGCGGCATAAACAATTTATGTTCAGGCTCGAGTTTACAGATGATGAAATACTCAGCCCTGATTTTTTATTTATCGCGAATAACGCCTTTAAGAATCTGCGGCCGTTTTTGGATTATATGAGCGAGGTGCTGACGACGGATGCAAATGGGATATCGATCATAGATTAAACAAAAATGCCCGCAGATACGGGCATTTTTTGTAGGATAATCACAATTGATTAGTGTGTATCCTGATAAATACGATAGTACAGCGCTTTCCTTAATGAAACCCAGGCTTGTTTCAGATCGGCTTCTGCCTGCGCTTTGCGACCGCCAAATTCATCCGGCGCTTTATGCAGGTGTTTCATTGCATCCTCCATATCGTGCATAGATTTGGCAATGTTTGGATGCCTCATTTCTTCGGCACGCATCGCGTTAACTTCATTAGGGGTAGGTGCTCTGTTCCCGAGGACCACATCGATGCCGATTCTGCCTTCAACTCTTTGAGCATGAGAGACATTGGCCGATGCAATCGCAATTGCCAGGACAAATAGTGCTTTTTTCATAACTTTTCTTGTTGTGTTTATTGATTTGGTTAAGACTACTGAACAGCATCTTGGTTTAAAATCATAAAACATGAACTTGAAAAAACTTGAACAAAAAATGAATTGATAAACCTGCCTATTATCCGGAAATTTATTCCTAAAATTTATCCGTCAGACTATGAAAAGCTTAACTCTTGCTATTCTTGTTATCTTACTCTCCAGTACACTTAATTGCTTTGCTCAAACAGCCGAAGAACTTCAAAAGAAATATACCGTTTTCAACAGGACGATAAGCGCCGGCACAGAACCCGGAAGCATACACTTGAACGATGGTGCAGGTGAAGGCCATGCCTGGTTAAACGGTGCCAAATTTACCAATGGCACTATTGAGGTTGACATTAAAGGGAAAGATAAACTGCAGGGTAGCTTTGTCGGAATTGCATTTCATGGAGTGAACGATTCCGCATTCGAAGCTATTTACTTCCGCCCATTTAATTTCCGGTCGGCCGACCCGTTGAGAAAACTGCATGCCGTGCAATACATTGCCGCGCCTAAATTTGGTTGGGAGAAACTAAGGAACGAGTTTCCCGGCAAATACGAACAGCCCATCTCCCCTGCGCCCGCTCCAAATGAATGGGTTCATGCGCGTATAACCGTGGACAGTAAAAATATTAAAGTTTATGTTAATGGAAATGCTACACCATCGTTAGTGGTTGAACCGCTTGTTCATACCAATGGCACTTTGATCGGCTTGTGGACTGATAGCGATGGGGATTGGAAGAACTTGAAGATTACGAATGAACGGTGATTCTACCCAAACACACTGATCTTTTTCTTGTATCTTTATTTCTATAATGAGTACCATCCTCTCATCTGATTTTAAAAACAAAAACTCAAAATGGCTATTTGCCGTCGTTTTGTTGCTGAGTTTTTTTACTTTTTCGGGGATAGCTCTCAAACCACAGGCCGGGCTAAACGTTCACCGAACCACTTTAGTCGCAAATCAACAAATTAACCTGTCAAAAGTCATAAGCTATAAACGGGCCCTGCGCCAGGTTTACAACAGTTACTCTACCCTTTCAATTTTTACAATATCAACTTTTGATATAAGCCGGATACACAGCCGTCAAGTTTGCACTCGCATTAATAGCGTGTCTATGTCTTATAAAAGCAGGACTAAAACTGCCTTTTTCTTCCAGATAAAAGCCTTTCCTCTAAATAAAGGTGATTATCCAGCCATTCCTTTAGGATAATTATCCAACTCATCTTTTTTCTGCCGTTGCGACGGTATAATCCATTTGATCACATTTTGTAGTGTGTTTTGCATTTGCTTGCAGCGCGCTACTGCATTAAAATATATAAATGAAATACCTTAAAAGAATGTTAAGGGTATGTGCATTGATCCTGTTTATGTTGCTGGCAGCAGGTGGCATAGGCATATTTGGTGTAGCACCAACATTGACAAAGAACAGGAAACTATTTGCAGATATTGAAGCAGTATCTGAAGTTACTGAAAACAAAAATGCTGCATCGGGTAAAGACTCTTTAACAGACATTAATGACTTAAAATTGAAATAATGGCATTCATCAGGTTAAAAATCACATAGAAGTAAAACAGAAAAGCCACCTCAACGGTGGCTTTCTGATATATAGCTAAAATTAATTAATAGACTTTATTATTCTGCGTGTTCCGGTTCCTGTGTGTTCAGGAATACAAACTGGTTGTCAAACATATCCAGCTTTATCTTGCTGTCCTTGTCAATCTTACCGCTCAGTATCTGTTTAGATAATTCGTTCAGGATTTTCTTCTGGATCACACGTTTCAGTGGCCTTGCACCAAACTGTGGGTCGTAGCCTAATTGTGCCAGCCAGTCTAATGCTTCTTCCGAAGCTTCGATGCTTACCCCCATTTCGGCCAGTGAATCCTGTACATGTCTGAATTGCAGTTTTACAATTTCGCCTATCTCATCGCGGCTAAGCGGGGTGAACATGATGATCTCATCAATACGGTTCAAAAACTCCGGACGAATGGTCTGCCTTAATAACTCGAATAACTGGTTTTTGGTTTTAGCAACCACAGCCTCTTTGTCGCTATCTTCATAATCCTGGAAATTTTCCTGGATCAGGTTCGAGCCAATATTCGAGGTCATGATGATAATGGTATTCTTAAAGTTTACCACGCGACCTTTATTGTCGGTCAAACGGCCATCATCCAGCACTTGTAACAGGATATTGAACACATCCGGATGAGCTTTTTCGATCTCGTCCAACAACACCACGCTGTATGGTTTACGGCGCACGGCTTCGGTCAGCTGACCGCCTTCGTCATACCCAACATAGCCTGGAGGCGCACCAATCAGGCGTGATACGGCATGACGTTCCTGGTATTCCGACATATCTATACGCACCAGCGCATTCTCGTCATTGAACAGGTACTCAGCCAAAGCTTTTGCCAGCTCGGTTTTACCAACACCGGTAGTACCCAGGAATATAAATGAACCGATAGGTTTCTTTTTATCCTGCAATCCGGCACGACTACGGCGGATAGCATCACTGATAGCTTCAATCGCTTCCTCTTGCCCTGCTACACGTTTGTGCAGCTCATCTTCCAGGTGAAGCAGCTTTTCGCGCTCGCTTTGTATCATTTTAGAAACCGGTATGCCAGTCCAGCGAGAAACTACACCTGCAATATCTTCTGCAGTAACCTCCTCCTTCAGCATACGGTGTTCTTTCTGATTTTCCAGTAAAGTAGCTTTCAGTTTTTCTACTTCATCCTGAGCTTCTTTGATTCGGCCATAGCGCAATTCGGCTACTTTTCCATAATCACCTGCACGCTCAGCCTGGTCGGCTTCCAGTTTAAAGTTCTCGATCTGCTCAACCTTTTGGTTGATGTTATCTACCACATCTTTTTCGCTCTTCCATTGCGCCCGCAGTGAATCACGGCTTGACGAAAGATTAGCGATTTCCTCGCTGAGTTCGCTTACACGCTTTTCATCTTTCTCCCGCTTGATCGCCTCGCGCTCAATTTCAAGCTGCATGATCTTACGATCGAGTTCGTCTACCTCTTCAGGAACCGAATCCATTTCAAGGCGCAATTTCGAAGCAGCCTCGTCCATCAGGTCGATCGCTTTATCCGGTAAGAACCTGTCGGATATATAACGTTGTGACATTTCGACAGCCGCTATGATGGCTTCGTCGCGGATGTGCACTTTATGGTGTGTTTCGTAACGTTCCTTTAGGCCACGCAGGATAGAAATTGCATCCTGCGTATCCGGTTCGCCCACCAATACCATTTGGAAACGGCGCTCTAAGGCTTTATCCTTCTCCATATATTTCTGGTATTCGTTTAGCGTGGTAGCACCGATGGCCCTTAATTCGCCACGTGCCAAGGCCGGTTTCAGGATGTTTGCGGCGTCCATCGCGCCTTCGCCACCGCCTGCGCCAACAAGGGTATGAATCTCGTCAATAAACAGGATGATCTCGCCATCGGCCTGGGTTACTTCTTTAATAACCGCTTTCAAACGTTCTTCAAACTCGCCTTTGTATTTGGCACCTGCTATCAGCGCGCCCATATCCAGCGAGTAAACCGTTTTGGTTTTCAGGTTCTCAGGCACATCGCCTTTAATGATCCTGAAAGCAATGCCTTCGGCTATGGCAGTTTTACCAACGCCTGGCTCACCTACCAGGATAGGGTTATTTTTAGTACGACGCGATAATATCTGTATCACACGCCTGATCTCTTCGTCGCGACCGATAACCGGGTCGAGCTTGCCTGATTCGGCGTATTCATTCAGGTTACGGGCATATTTATTTAATGCGTTATAAGTAGCCTCGGCATTTTGGTCAGTTACCTTCGTATCACCACGCAATTCAATAATGGCTTTTTTAAGGTCTTTTTCATTTACGCCCAAATCCTTCAGTGCAGTGCTGGCTTTGCCGCCTGCAGACAGGATACCCAGTAATATATGTTCGACAGATACAAACTCATCTTTAAATTCTTTCAGGTACGATTGTGCCTTTTGCAAAGCGGAGTTAGTTTCTGATGATAAATAAATATTGCTGCCGCTTACCTTTGGGTATGATGCAATCTGTTCATCCAGGTTGTCATTCAACCGGTTAAGGTTAACGTTCAGTTTTTTTAATAGATAGGAGATCACGTTCTCATCAACCAAAAGCAAGCCTTTAAGCAAATGAGCATTCTCAATTGCCTGCTGCTGGTTGCCAGTTGCAATCTCAGAAGCCTTCTGCACGGCTTCCTGTGCTTTTATAGTGAAGTTGTTAAAATTCATGCTAATTGATTATTTTACGTTTATCATATCATCAAAAAAATTGCCATATTAATGAAAATGAAAAAATGTCACGAAGAAATTAGTTTTGAAAGACATTTTGTCTACTTTTATACCCATAACCGAAACATTATCAGGTAGTAAAACCCTATTACTGCTTGTGAGTATTCCTAATTTTTTTATCTTTGATATACCATAATTTAATGTATTGAATAACCAAAACAATAAGGTAAGGGGTAAAACCCGGATATCGTACCGCGACTATTATACGCTTAAGAACCTTGGAGCTGTAAGGACAGGTAGCATCATCTTTCTGATCCTTAACCTTGTATTGCGCTTACTCTATGCTATATTCCCTGAAAGCCTTACCCGGGCGCAAAATTATCCTGAGTTTAACTTTACCAACTGGTTATACATTGCCATAACGCCTATTTTTCTGGGTTGCAGCTACCTGCTCATTTTCCTGTTCAAAAAACAAAAGCAGGCCAATTTTGTGATGACCCTTTTTGTTTTTTTGTTTGCCCTGTACATCATCCTGAGCGGTATGTTTTCCAGCTTCATTGCTACTTCTGATCCGCGCAATTCCATGACCATCTACCTTACCGCACTAAGTATAATTAGCGTGGTATTTGTATTTGAATGGGACGAGGCGCTGGTGCTTGTGTTTATAACCGAGGGATTGTTTACTGCTCTGCTATACAATACACAAAATGAAGGTATGGAGATGATCTATAACCAGTTGATATCGGTCATACTACTCTTTTGCTTTTATTTTATATCGAGATATTTCTATTCGTATAAATCGAGTTACTTTTTGCAATTGGTAGATATTAAGGAGAAGAACATCGCCATCGAAAAAGCAGGTGCATTTAAGAATGAGATATTAGGTATGGTGGCGCATGATCTGCGTAACCCGATCGGTGCAATTGAAACATTGGCGCTGATGATGGAGATGGAGGAAATTGATGGAGAAACCCGCGAAAATCTGGAGATGATTAAAACCTCATGCATAAAGGCACGCGGAATTATAGCCGACTTGCTGGATGCTGCCAATAATGAGAATATCAATATTGTTGAGACCCAGCGGACCGAGATGAACCATTTTTTGAAAAATATTATTAATGAATGGAAGATTCAGAAAGAGGCCAAGAACAATATTTTTCTCATAAGCTCTAAAAACCAGGTTTATACACAAATAAATGGTGAGAAATTTCAGCGTGTGATGGATAACCTGATCACCAACGCATTGAAGTTTTCCAAAAACAATAATAAGATCGAAATATACCTGAGTGCAAAAAACGGGAGCGCCGTTATAGAAGTGAGAGATTACGGCCTGGGCATACCCGAAGAGCTACTCCCCCATATTTTTGAGCGCTTCTCAAAAGCGCGCCGTCCCGGTCTGCGGGGTGAGCAATCTACTGGTTTGGGTTTGAGTATATCCAAACAGATCATCGAGAACCACCAGGGTTCTATCGACGTGACGAGCGAAGAGAAAAAGGGCTCTACGTTTATTATTCAATTGCCGGTTGTAGATTGAACACGATTACTTGATTTTTCTGATTTACATGATTTCTATCACTCTAGCCCTTTTATTCATATTTTATTTTCAATAATTTTTGAAAGTTCAATATTTTAATTACATTTGTTCGTCAATCTAAAACACAATGTCAACGATTCAAACCTTTATCCTGCTAGCCGGAATTGCCCAGATAACACTTGCACTTGGAAGTATTACAATTCCGCAAATATTGAATTGGAAAGATAAATTGGCCGAAACAAATCCATTGATCAGGCAGATATTCTGGGTTTATGCATGTTATATTTTGGTCATGAACCTATCCTGGGGGCTGCTATCTGTATTTAATTACAAGGAATTAGCAAGCGGCTCCCGCCTTGGTACTGTTATTACCGGCTTTATCGCGCTTTACTGGATATCCCGGCTGCTGATCCAATTCTTTTACTTCGACAGATCAAACTTTCCCAAAGGGAAATGGCACCAGTTTGGCGAGATTGTTTTGGTGAGCACGTTTGTCTTCCTGACCGCTACTTACGCATGGGCTTTTACCTTTAATTACCTTACCAAATGAAAACGTTATTGATACAACTCGCTTATTGGCTCGCTTTAAACCTCGCGGTAGTGTTTATCGGATACTTGCTTCAGAGAAGAAGGGCTGTGTTATTAAGCTGGGTCATCTTCGTTTTGAGCCTTGCCATTGTTTACGTTATTTTTCTTGATGCCAATCCGGTAATAAGGATGCTAACGCTTATTTCAACCACATTTAATTGTATGAAAGTAATTGCGGCGACTGAAGAATATAAAAAGAGACCTTCAAACCTAAACCTTAAGCAATGGCTGCTTTTTGCCTGTTGCTGGGCTGGGATGTGTGCCCAGCCCTTTGAAAACATTAGCAGCGAGCCTCTGCCCTACGCCTGGAAAATGATCTGGTTTGGCGTAAGCCGGGTTATAGCCGGGGTTATTCTTGTTAGCTCAGCACACTATGTGCTATTGTTGCCAATAAGCATTTTTGCTACCTATATATTGATAAGTGCGATGCTCCTGGTAGGTTTAAGCCTCATTCTGCATTTCGGGATGCTGAATATCAGTGCAGGCGCTTTGCGATTGCAAGGCATAGCGACCTACCCGCTATTCAGACAACCAGCAAAGGCCTTAAGTTTAACCGAATTCTGGAGCAAGCGCTGGAACCTTGCTTTCAGTGAGATGACTTCATTAACCATATTTCGTCCACTCAGATCAAAAACAGGCGGCGCTGTGGCATTGATGGCATCTTTCATTTTCTCCGGCTTTCTGCATGAATTGGCTTTAAGTGTTCCTGTAAACGGCGGCTATGGTTTGCCGACACTTTATTTTGTTTTGCAAGGACTGCTGGTGCTGATTGAAAAAGCCCTGAGTAATAATAGCGTTTTATTCCTGAAGAATAGGTTTATCGCCCGCGCGTGGGTATTCTTTTGGCTGGTGGTGCCTGCTCCATTGTTGTTCCATGCTAAGTTCATCGACCAGTTAGTTTGGCCATTAACTTATCTGCATTTTTAAAAGTCTTCCGCAGGCTGATCGTGGAAAAACATCTTGTTAAAATTCACCAGGAATAATTCTTTCGATGCCCGCGTACAGGCAGTATAAAACCAGCGAAGGAAGTCCATATTGATCATTTCTTCGGTTAGATAGCCTTGATCTACAAACACGGCTTCCCATTGCCCTCCCTGTGCTTTGTGGCAGGTAACAGCATATGCGAACTTGATTTGCAGGGCGTTGTAATATGGGTTAAGCTTTAATTCGTCCAGCTTGCCTTTGCGGCTGGCGATGTGTTCGTAGTCCTTCATTACTTCCATAAAGAATTGCTTCTGATCTGTTGACGGCAAAGCCGGGGCTTCTGAGTAAAGCGTATCCATCAGTATCTTACATTCCACTACCGGATCTTCGGCGTAATCTATAAATTCCAGTTGCACATCGGCAAAGCGAAAGCCATACATTTCTTCAAAGCGGCGTACTTTTTTTATCCTGGCAATATCACCGTTAGCAATAAACCCTGTGCTTCCCTCCTCCTGGTCCTGCAGCCAGAAGTAATTGTTGCGGACCACCATTACCTGGTCTCCACCGGTTAATTCTTCTTCACGCAATAAAATACGTCCGCGTATTTGTTTGTTATACAAGTTTGCATTTTTATTAGACCGGCAAACGATCAGAGTACCATCATAGCCGTATTTGTTATAGGCATAATTGAGTCCTTCTTCTAACCGTTCGCCGGTCATTCGGAAAACATCCTTATAGCCCTTAGTAACCACTTTTGGGGTAACTATTTTTCCCTTACGGATGATCTCCCGTAGCGAGGTTGCATTCAGCAATATGCCCGAATCCTTTTGCTGGCGCAGTACATCGGTAAGTTCAAAGCTGAACATCTCCAAAGCAAACTCTGCTTTCATCAGCTTAACATCTAGCGCGGGACTATTATCGGCGCCGACAGGTGGTAGTTGAGCTGTATCGCCCACCAGCATCAGTTTACAGTTTTTGGTATTATACACATAACTTACCAAATCGTGCAACAAGGTTTCGCGGGTATTGCCTGCCAGTGCGTCCGAGATCATGGAAGCTTCGTCAACAATAAATAATGTATCCGAAGCAAGGTTATCTGCCAACCGGAACGCATCATCAATATTCATGGCTGACTTGCGCCGATAAATACGTTTGTGAATAGTAAATGCTTTTCGCCCTGAATAATTGGTGATCACTTTTGCCGCACGACCCGTAGGCGCCAGCAATGCCGATTTATAGTTGTAGTATTTGAGCGCCTTTACCAGTGCGCCTACAACGGTAGTTTTACCCGTACCGGCATAGCCTCGTAGTATAAAGCACTCGTCGCCGTTATCGCTGATCAAAAATTCATGCAGTTTATCAAACAGTTCCAACTGCTGAGGCGTAGGTTCATGTGGGAAAGCTTTTACAATTTGATCTGTAGTGGGCACGAACAAAAGTATTATTTACGATTTTAGAATTACGAATTACGACTGCTTTAATTTTCCTGACAAATCGTATATCTAAAATCGTAAATCGTAAACCAAAAATATTACTTTTGCCAATAGCTGCTTTAGTAACCGCAACTATCTAAAACAATCATATTAACTTGAACACAGATCAACACGCCGGCTATACCTTATTGATTAAGATCGGCTCACATTCGTTTTCATATGCTGTTGCGGGCCAGGGCCGGATGCTTGTCCTGAAAGAAAATCTTGATCTTAATGAACTTCGTCAGCCATCAGACAATATGTTGACTACAGATTACGGTCAGCGTGTTGTTGCTGTTCCTTACACTGGGTTTACAATTGTTCCTGTAAGCTTGTTCAATCCTGATAAAGTAGCTGATTTTGCCCGTTTCCTGGATGTAAAACGTGATGAGAAAGTGTTCTCCCAGCCGCTTGATGCCGATAACCAGGTGATCTTTAAAGCGGATAACGCATTAGTGAATTTAGTTGCTGAAAGATTTGGCATCAATAGCATTGTATTCGCGCCAAAAGGCTGGGTGAAACTTACAGCAGCAAATAACCCGGCAGACAACCAGATATACCTGAACGTGGAAGGCAGTAAAGCCGAATTCCTGAATTTTAAAGAAGGCAAACTGCGTTTTTATAATAGCTTTGAGTTTATGGCACCCGATGAGCTGGCCTATTTTGCCACACTGGTTGCCAGCGAACTGCAATTACTGCCGGGAGATGTAGCTCTTATTCTAAGTGGCACAATAACTCCGGATGATGAAAACGGCATTCGCCTTGACCGCTTTTTCCGCAAACTGGAACTGAATACTCAGAGTGCGTTAGCTTTATCCGGGCAAACCACCTCGCATGATATATTAACCCTCACCGCTTTATCGCTATGCGGATCATCGGAGGCCAATTAAAGGGGCTCAGGCTTAATCCGCCTAAGAATTTGCCCGTACGCCCTACCACCGACCTGGCAAAAGAGGCCCTGTTCAACATCCTGCAGAACCAGATCGATTTTGAAAACATCAAAGTGCTCGACCTCTTTGCAGGGACCGGAAATATTTCTTTTGAATTTGCATCGAGGGAAGCAGCGCAGGTTATCTCAGTCGACCGCAGCATACATTGCATTAATTATATTAAAGATACCGCGCGCCAGCATCGTTTTGAGCAGATCAAGACCTACAAAGCTGATGTTTTTAAATACCTTGAACTGGAAACCGATCAATATGATCTCATCTTCGCAGATCCGCCTTATGATCTGAACCGTATTCCGGAGATCGCTAAAATTGTTTTTGATAAGAATTTGCTGCTGCCTGATGGTTTATTGATCATTGAGCATCAATCGCTGCAGAATTTGAACAACCACCCTGCTTTTGTAGAACAGCGAAAGTATGGGCATTCATCGTTTTCGTTTTTTAAATCCAATTAAAGTACACTTAACCTTATCCAACATGAAAAAATACACTCCAGCAATTCTTCTTGTAATTGTAAGCTTAATGACCCAGGGGTGTCACCTTGGCACTTCCGGAACATGGAAAAATGACCATATTCAGCAAGATATAAGAAGCGAGATTGCAGTCTTAAACAAACAACTCTTTAATGATTTCAAAAACAAGGATGTCACGGCCGTAAAGAAACTTTTATCTCCGGCGCTACTAACTGAATCAGGAAACCAGATGGATACTATTATTAACCAGGTTGGGCCGGCATTGGCAGAAAGTGATTATGAGATTGTGGATGAGTATTACACTAAAAACACAGCCGCCAATGTTCCAAACACATTGATATCAAGTATCGGAGACAGCAGTGGCTATATTGTTAATTATCTTGCGATGAACAAGGAAATGTATGTTTCTTTGTTAAAATCTACAAAAACCAACAACAGCGTTTTGTTGATGGCTATTTATGGAAAGTATGGTAACGACTGGAAGATAAATATAATACAGTTTGGGGAATATGAGATAGCCGGAAAAACGGCTCCGGGTTATTATAAGGATGCCCTGAAGTTTTACAAGTCAGGAGATATGATTGATGCTGCGGATATGATTATCACTGCGTCGCAAGTAGCCACCCCAGGTGGAAAGCACTTCAAATATAGCTCCGACTCGACAATGAAGAACTTCTATTCGAAAGTTGTAAAAGAGGCCAATGCCGCTTTTAAATTTCCAATCACAATTAGCCAGATAAAAACTAAGCCTGTTATTTTTGGGGCTAATCCACAGTTCATCGGTGACAAAGGGCGTGAGGGAATTTATCCGATGATTAATTACAAATCAGAAATCAAACTAGCGGATACAGCAGCGTTAAGGGCAGAAAACAATATACTCCGGAAGGATATAGGCAACATATTCCCTGGTATTGAAAAAAACAACAATTACATCTTTTACCGGGCATATAACCAAGTGCCGGACGGAAAAACGCTATTACACCACTATGGTTTTGTACAAAAAGTTAGGTAGTTAAAAATTGAAAATTAAAGCGGCGCTCGTATTGGTTATATGCTGTTTATTATTCAGCATTCCATGTTATGCAGACTTTGACACCACAGATGGACTAATTGGACTATTCTCAATACTGTTGGCAATTGTGCTGGTTTGCGGAACCATATTGGGTTTTCTGATCAAATGGCTATTATTTAAGCTTAACGTTACGGTCTCTAACTGGCTAATATTTATATCTTCAATTATCTTGGCTGGGATCGTTCTGGTAATGATGTCTAAATGACTTCGTTAAACACCAATTACCTCAAGACCCTTCTTCCTAAAAAAAGCTATCTCTTCCGACTTGGAATTGGTAATAACCGTATCAATCATGGACAACTCCCCAAATCGCAAATAGCTCTCCTTCCCTATTTTGCTTTCATCGCATAATAAATAAGTCTTTGCGCTGTGTGATGCGAAAGCCTGTGTAATTTCAGCCTCCAGCTCGCTGTTGGCGAATAATCCATTGCGGGATATACCGTCGACGCCTAAGAATGCCTTATGAGCTTTATACCTTGCGATGTGCTCATTGGCTACTGACCCATGAACTGCCTGCCGTTCAGGATTAAACTCTCCGCCAATAATATTTAAAGAGACCAAACTATTCTGCAACTCATACACTACAGGCAGGGAATTTGTGATCACTTTAATCTTTTTCCCTTTAATAAACTGGCACAACCTGAAAACCGTACTGCCGCAATCCATAAAAATAATATCCCCGTGATTGATCTGATCGGCAGCAGCACGGCATATCTTATCCTTTGCTTCAACATTTTTTGCTGCTTTATTTACAAACTCATGCGGGATCTCCAGCGGATTCACTTTCATAGCGCCGCCGTGTGTGCGGTAAAGCAATCCGTCGCTCGCCAGTTGGTTCAAATCACGGCGGATAGTGATCTCTGAAATATCCAGTTCAGCTGCTATCAGCTTCACATCTACCTCACCGTCAGTATTCAGCTTGTCCAGGATTATTTGCTTTCTTTTTTGAAAGTTCATTTATTATGTTTTAATTTGTTCAAAAATAATCAAAATAAATCAAAAACAATCAAATTCATTTTGAAAACTTATAAGATCATCAAAAGCGAATTGCTGTCAGACAACTGGTACACACTGAATAAGGTTACCTACGAAACCCATTATGACGATGGATCAGTAACAGTACAAAGCCGTGAAGCATATGATCGCGGTAACGGGGCTACCATCCTGCTCTATAACAAATCGCAAAAGACAGTGATACTCACCCGTCAATTTCGCATACCCACTTATGTGAATGGAAACGAGAGCGGTTACCTGATAGAAAGCTGCGGCGGACTTTTAGATAAAGATAACCCGGAAGAATGCATTAAACGGGAAACAGAAGAAGAAACAGGTTACAAAATATCGGATGTAAAGAAAATATTCGAAGTCTACATGTCGCCGGGATCAGTTACAGAGCTCATCTACTTTTTTGTGGCAGAATACTCTAAAGACATGAAAGTAAGTGACGGCGGTGGCGTAGAAGAAGAAAGTGAAGACATTGAAGTACTTGAAATTCCTTTTCAAAAGGCCTTAGAAATGATAAAAACCGGGGAAATAAAAGACGGCAAAACCATTATGCTTTTACAGTACGCACAAATCCACAACCTGATATGAACACCAAACCATTAACTATCCTTGTTGCCGGCCCATACCGTTCGGGCACTAATGATGATCCAGCACTGATGCAGCAAAACTTAGAACGACTGGAATCAGCTGCACTAACTTTATTCCGCGCAGGGCATATTCCGCTAATCGGTGAGTGGCTGGCTTTGCCTTTGTTAAAAGTTGCCGGATCAAAGAAACCCGGCGATGAAATCTACCAGGAAATATCCTACCCTGTTGCCCACCGTCTCATTACCAAATGCGACGCCATTTTGCGCATGGAAGGAAATTCAACCGGTGCTGATAACGATGTGAAAGTTGCACAACAGCTTGGCCTGCCTGTTTATTATCATATCGAAGATATCATTGGCAATTAATGCCGAATGATTATTACTTTTGGTGAGCTAACCACAACTCATACTATGAAGATCGCTCTCTTCCCCGGTTCATTTGATCCTGTTACCAAGGCCCACGTTGATATCATTAAACGGTCAATGGGGTTGTTCGACAAAATTTATATCGGTATCGGCGACAACAGTTCAAAAAAAGGGTTGCTGAGCGTTGCCCAACGCGAACAAATGCTCCGGGCAGTATTTGAGAATGAGCCAAAGATCCATGTGGTAGCCTATGATGGCCTGACCGTTGAATTTTGCAGAAGTATCGGGGCAACCTATATGATACGCGGCATCCGTACCGTGTCCGACTTTGAATATGAAAAAGCCATCGCACAAATGAACCATGCGCTTGCTTCTGATATCGAGAGTATTTTTATTGTGAGCAAACCGGGTTATTCTTCCATCAGCTCAACCATTGTACGCGAAATATTGCGCTACCAGGGCGATGTGAGCCAGTTTATTCCGAAAGAGGCACTGGCTTTTCTGTAAACAGATCCATTTTTGCCAGTACATCCATTATTGAAGGGAAAGTATTTTTCACAATAGCATCGATATGCCCTTTCTGAAACCAGCGTACTGAAGTGATCCCTTCTTCTTTTTGCGGTTTTAGTTTGCCGCTCCCTTTATAGCCCATCTGGTACCAATAGGTTCTTTTAAGTACCGTCTCGCCTTTATAGGTGTAAGTGTGATAAGTTTTGCAGATGCGGGCACCAATACTGTTTACCGCAATACCGCACTCCTCTTCAACCTCGCGTACCGCGCCTTCGCGTTTACCCTCACCTTTTTCAATTTTTCCTTTGGGCAGGTCCCATTTTTTATTACGGTAAATAAACAGGTATTCGCCTTTCGAATTGATCACTACCCCGCCCGCCGCATCGATTACCGTGATGCTTCTCATTACATTTTTCAGGTACTCTTTGGCATCGGTGCAATGTAAGAAATAGAACTTGTTACCGGGCTTGCCATTGTACTTATCGTAAAAAGCTTTCAGGTCAAATGTCTGAGCGTCAATTTTTTGATATCTTTCCACATTCTTTGGAACCGACTGGGTTATCAATATAACTTTTTCGTTGATATAAATTCTGTACTTTTGAGCCATGTTTAATAAAACTGAGATAGAACAACAAGTAGCGGAGTTCCTGCTGCAAATTAAAGCAATTAAATTGCAACCTGATAATCCTTTTACCTGGGCCTCAGGCTGGAAATCACCAATCTATTGCGACAATCGTGTCACCCTATCTCACCCTACTATACGCACCTATATCAGGCAAAAACTCACGCAGATCATCCAGGAAGAATTTGGTTCTGTAGACTGCATAGCAGGTGTCGCTACCGCGGGTATCCCGCAAGGCGCATTGGTTGCTCAAGAATTAGGTCTTCCTTTTATTTATGTTCGGTCAAAACCAAAAGATCACGGTACCGGAAGCATGATTGAGGGCGAAGTGATCCCCGGCCAGCGTGTAGTCGTTATTGAAGACCTCATTTCGACTGGTAAAAGTAGTCTACAGGCGGTTCAGGCATTGAAAGATGCGGGTTGTACCGTTGCCGGTCTTGCTGCTATTTTCAGCTACGGGTTCGACCAGGCCACCGAAAACTTTAAGGAAGCGAAGTGCAAATTCTATACGCTTTCAAACTATAACGCTTTATTGAAATACGCCCAGGACAACAATTATATCTCTGCCTCAGAATCAGATATATTAAGCAAATGGCGCGTGTCTCCTTCTACATGGGGGCAATAATTGCAGTTGATTAGGTTAGATTAAGTTGGATTGAGTTATTTCTCAATTTATCCAACCTAATCAACCACTTAACTTAATCAACTCTTAACTAACCAAAACATGACTACCTTCGAAAGCAAGATCAATATAAACAGGCCGGTAAATGAAGTTTATCAATTTTTGGCTGACTTGAATAACCATCAGCAATTAATGCCTGAAAACATAGTAAACTGGACATCGACTACTGACGAGGCCCGGTTCGATATTCAGAATATGGGCAAATTGGCGCTGAAGGTTGATAACAGGCTTGAGAATGCTGAAATTAATATCATCCCTTCCGAAAAACCTCCTTTTGACCTGCAATTAAACTGGAAACTGGCCGATGCCGGAACACATACCGAAGTGCTGTTTACCATTTCTGCTGAGTTGAATATGATGATGAAAATGCTGGCAAGTGGACCGCTGCAAAAACTGGCGGATCACGAAGCTCAAAGCCTGGCTGAAGTGCTTGGATAATCTTCTATTTATTAGTCATATAAACTTCAAATCTCCACAACTCGGAATAATATAAGTTACTGAATCCGATGAAATTCGCCTTATTAACCGTACTTTTGCGGCAAATTAAAGGTGCAGCATGATTACAGTATCCAATCTTTCTTTACGCTACGGCAAACGCACACTGTTTGAAGAGGTCAACTTAAAATTCACCCAGGGCAATTGCTATGGTATTATCGGTGCCAACGGTGCGGGAAAATCTACTTTCCTGAAGATCCTTTCGGGCGAGATCGACCCTACAAGTGGTTCGGTAAGTTTTACACCCGGCGAGCGTATGGCAGTTTTAAGCCAGAACCATTATGCTTTTGACGAATTCACCGTTATTGAAGCAGTGATGATGGGGCATAAAGAAATGTATGCTGTGATGAAGGAAAAAGACGCCATTTACCTGAAAGAAGATTTCAGCGATGCAGATGGCGAGCGTGCCGGAGAACTGGAAAACCTGTTTGCCGAAATGGATGGCTGGAATGCCGAAAGCAACGCCGCCACCTTACTAAGCAACCTTGGCATTAAAGAAGAGTTTCATTATCAATTGGTTAAAAACCTCGATAATACCCAAAAGGTGCGTGTATTATTAGCGCAGGCACTGTTTGGCAAACCAGATATATTATTGCTCGATGAGCCTACCAACGATTTGGATATCCACACCATCAGCTGGCTGGAAGATTTCCTGGCGGGATATGAGGCTATCGTATTGGTAGTATCGCACGACAGGCACTTTCTTGATACCGTTTGTACCCACGTAGTGGATATCGACTTTGGCAAGATGACGATATACACCGGTAACTACACCTTCTGGTACGAGTCGAGCCAGCTGGCATTGAAACAACGCAGCGATCAGAATAAGAAAATGGAAGATAAAGTGAAGGAGTTGCAGGATTTCATCCGCCGTTTCAGCGCTAATGCTTCTAAATCGAAACAGGCTACCAGCCGTAAAAAGGCTTTGGATAAGATCAACCTGGATGAGATACAGCCATCAAACCGTAAGTATCCGGGCATTATATTCAATAACCAGGGACGCGAAGCAGGAGATCAGATACTACGGGTTGAAAACCTGAGCAAATCGTTAAATGGTGAGTTGTTGTTTGATAATATCACTTTCACTGTTAATAAAAATGATAAGATCGCTATCCTGTCTCAAAACAGTTTGGCTACTACTGCTTTCTATGATATACTGATGGGTCGCGATAAGGATTTTAAGGGTGAGTTTAAATGGGGCGTAACTATTAACCCAGCTGATATCCCTGCAGATAACTCGGAATATTTTAAAGGCAAAGACGACAACCTGATCGACTGGCTGCGCGAATACTCTCCGGGCGAAAAGGATGACCAGTTTATCCGTGGCTTTTTGGGCCGTATGTTGTTTTCTGGTGAAGAGGTGCTTAAGAAAAGCAATGTATTATCGGGTGGTGAAAAAATGCGTTGTATGTTTAGCAGGATGATGCTGCAATCAGCCAATCTGCTGATGTTTGATGAGCCGACTAACCACCTTGACCTGGAATCGATCACCGCTCTGAATAATGGCATGAAAGATTTTAGAGGAACAATCCTTTTCACCTCACGTGACCATGAGCTTACCGAAACTGTTGCCAATCGCATCATTGAATTAACCCCGGCCGGTTATATCGACAAGCTGATGGATTATGATGAATACATCAACAGCGATGTAGTGCAGAAACAAAGGGACGAATTATACGCGACTGCATAATAATTTAGTATGAAAAAACTGCTCGTTCTGGTTATTACGCTATTTGTACTAAAGAGCACCGTCATCTATGCCCAGACTATCGAAGGAGTCATTAAGGACGCCAAAACCCACGAAGCTCTTCCCTACGTTAATATCGGCTTGATTGGTAAAGCAACAGGTACAGTATCCGATGCGGTGGGCTCGTTCAGCCTTACGATGAGCAATAATGATGCTGATAGTTTAAAAATATCCATGATCGGGTACCGCTCTCAAACTTACCTTGTTGGCGATCTCAAAAAACGGACAGGGCTTTTAAATATCACCCTTGAGCCAAGGGTTACCGCGTTAAAGGAAGTAAAAATTTACAATCGCAAATTCAAAGAAGCTATTTTAGGGAATACCACCGAATCGAAGTCGACCAATGCAGGATTTACAAGCAATCAATTAGGTAATGAGATTGGTGAGATCATTAAGATAAAAAGGTCGCCAACGCGGATAAAGCGGTTTAACGCATCTATGTCATCTCCCTTATCAACCGACTCAGTAAAGTTGCGTTTGAATTTTTACAGTGTTGTTGATGGCATGCCCGACAAAATACTTCAGCAGCAAAATATTTTTATAACTGTAAAAAAGGGACAGGATAAAATATCTATCAACCTGGAGCCTTATGATATTGTGGTTGAAGACAAATTTTTTGTCAGCCTTGAGTGGATTCAAAATACCAAAGGCCGCGGAATTATGTTTTCAGCAAGCCTATTGAGCAGTGCCATCATTGCCAGGGATGCAAGCCAAGGCAAATGGGAAAAGACGGGTTTAGCAGGCGTAGGTTTTAATGTACTGGCCGAATACTAACAGAATTCAAAGAAGTAATTTTTCAGCGCAGTTAAACTATAATTTCAAAAATTAATCAAAACAACAATAACGTATTTGATTAATAATGAAGGATCTGTACTATATCCTCGGAACTGATCGCGACTGCACCACCACTGAACTGAATGCTGCTTATCAAAAGCTCGCGAGGAAGCTCCAGCCTGATGAACGGGACAAAGACCATTTCCTTGAAGATCATTTTAAAGAAATCACCGAAGCCTATCAGATACTAAGTGATCCCGACCAGCGACGCAAATACGACGTAGCCTATAAGAAGAATTTTCAACGGCGATTATATTATTTCAAGATCAAATACCTGAACGTTGCCGTCACACTTACACTGTTGTTGTTTACTGGTTTATTTGGCTGGTATGTGATGAAATTACTGGGCGGTAGTAATAAGCAGAAGAAAGTCGATGCAGCAGCCCCAATAGCTCAAACTCCCGTAACTTTGCCAACATCGATTGTCCATCACAGGAAAAAGCATAAAAACCGAATAGAAGCACAGGCTATTGATCAGCCAAAGGTATGGGCAAAAGACACCTTAATTCGCCATAGCATAAAAGCCGCTCCGAGCATTGTCATCAAACCGACTGTTGTTCAAAAAGATACCATTCAACAGCAATCATCTTCCAATTACACTACTTATCTTCAGGCAAATGCTACAGGAGTAATTTACCTGCACGAGTCGCCAAACTATACCTCTGCTGTTTTGAGTAAAATTCCTGATCACTCAAAAGTTACCGTGGTAGAAAAAGGCAGGCAATTTTATAAGGTAGCATTTGAAGATCAGACGGGCTATGTGCCTAAATGGACTGTTACCAATCCATAAGTTTAATGTCTTGCTAGTCAATTGACCACTTTGTCACATTTTATTACGTTTCCGCCGTCTTGTATAGAAACTGAAGCTATTGCTCCATTCCCGTCTTTCGTAAAAAATACTTTTGCATCCAGATCCAGCAAGTAAAATTTATCTTCAGATTCAGGAACGAGGTATAAATCCGGGATACCTGACATTCTTAACACAAGTTGACCGTCCTTTAGGGAGACTCCTACGGTTGCCCCGTCCGCTCTTTTAAAAGTCCCCGTACGAGAATTTAAGATTTCCGTAGCCAAACTAATGCTTTTTGGCTGCTCGCTCATAGGTGCACTTTTATAAGCCCTATAAATTATTTGCGAACCTACCTGAAAAGCCGCCCTTACAATATTATTACACATAATAAGTCCATTATCCGCGTTGGTCATTACCACGACAGCACGTTTTGATTTTGGCAACAAGACAATAATAGACGCGACTCCCGGATCATTCCCTGCGTGTTGTAGCGCGTATTCGTTACCAGGCAATCCATCAATAACGCGCCAACCCAAACCCTGGTCGAGATTTGGATTAATGCTTACCTGTTTGCTTATCATCTCCTTATACAATTTGTTCGAGAGATGAGCATTGTTGAGGACTTCAATGGCAAAATTAGCCATGTCATTAACATCAGTCGTTAAACCCGCTGCCGAGCTGGCTTGAACAGAGTAGTTGTCTTTTAAGATTTCTTTGCCCTCCGCATCGTACATACCGCTGTATTTTGAAAAATCTTTTTTTCCATCCCATTCATGACTGGTATTAGTCATGTGTAACGGTTTGAACAAAAGTGAATCGGAAAGCCTGGCCAAAGATTTATGAAATTTACTTTCTATCGCCAATCTGAGGTATTCAAAGCCTTCGCCAGAATAATTGAATTTTGTCCCCGGCTCAAAATTAAAAGTCAGTTTTCCGGAAGCGTTCATCCATCTCCAATTGTCAAATCCGGATTGCTGACTCAGAACGTGACGGGCCGTTAGTTTTTTGGCATATGGGTTCGAGGCTACATCGGGATCTGTATAATAGTGAAAAAGAGGCTCGTCCAAATCCCATTTACCCTCGTTGACGAGCTTAAGCACCAAGGTGGTAAATACTACCTTTGTGACAGATGCAACTTCAAATAGCATATCCTGCGGGGCGGGTTTTCCATTACGATCGCTTCCAAATACGTGTGCCTTCATTGTCTTACCGCCATCAATAATAACTACTCCTACATTAGGAACATTGAGATCCTTTTGCCATTGGTGTATTTTGAGATCGAGATTTTTGTAATCGGACAAGGATGCTTCGACGTTATTCTGACTACTTTGAGAGTTTTGTTGTGCCTGGCATAAAGTATAAGCAAGCGTAAAAAAAGCAGTTACGATAAAGATTGCAGATATAGATTTTTTAGAATGTATCATTAATAGATTTGCTTTAATTAACTAAACGGGCAAGTCATAACTACCATGCCGTCATCATACCTGATTAGAAATCAGATGATTATTTACGCAGCACCATTTCCCAGCTGTTTGGTATCGGACACTCATTGTTCGGTTCTGATACTATTCGAAAAAATGAAAAATAGAGCACAAAAAAACCTTTAGCATTTAACTACTAAAGGTTAACGTTTAAAGTGACCCCGCTGAGGCTCGAACTCAGGACCCACAGATTAAGAGTCTGTTGCTCTACCAACTGAGCTACGGAGTCATAATTTTTTTGGTTGGCAAATAAACGAAAAATTTCTTTAGTCCGAAAGCCTTAAGCTGTAATAAATCACAAACCGGGAAGCGGCTGGTCGACTATGTCAATCAAACATCTGCGGTACCGAACTGAAATTGATGGTGCCGGTTGCCTGCTCAACCAGGTCCTGCCCACCGCTAATGGTAATTACAGCATTGAAAATGGAGAGTTTATTAGCGACAGGATCATACACCGGGACAATGGTGCTGCTATGATCGGCTTGCTTGACTATATTGAATTTGCCGAAAAACACCAGTCGCTTAAATGGCGACCAAACGCCGTCGCCGCTCTTCACCGACTTTTTGTATATCTCGAAAGCCGCACCGGGCACATTGTGCTGTAGCTCGGAATCATTGTCGATTCTTATACTTAGATGCTGCACATTGATCGCCGCTGATACGTCAAGGTGATTATAAACTTCCGCCTGCTTAATATCGGGCATATTTTGAGCGCCTTTCATTTCCTTAATCCGTTTATCAAGTAATTTTGCGGCATCGGTATAACTCATTTGATTGGCCTTCACCAATTTCATAACAGAATCCTGAACCACAACCACTTTTTTCACATAATCCTTAGCATCGAAGTTTTTACCGCCAAACTGGTCGATACTAACCGTACGGATAAACCCCATTTTATAATCACTTTGGTGAAACAAATGAGTATGGCTGTTAACTGAGACAACATCGCGCGATTTGTTTCCCGGGTCGCATGCGTTGACTATCTCTAGTGGTTCGGTAACATCAACCATGCTTTTGTCTTGCCTGTACAATATGCTGCCTGCCGGGGCCATACCGTTGCCTGTATAGCTGAGTGCAAGCAATGGGTATAGTGCCGGGTGAAGTGCATTATATACCCGCCATAGCCCTACATTTTCGCAGGCCGATGGTGTCCGACCAATTTCCGGATTGTACAAATAGGCATAAATATTGGGATCACAATTGCAACGCGGCGCCACGGCTGATTTTTCATACGCAGCATCGCGGTACAGGTGGATCGTGCCGTTGATATTACCCTTGAGGTGCGAGCTGGTACTGACATCAAAAGTAACCGGACCACTGAAAGTAAGTTCGACCTCGCCGGCTGTGAAAGTTTTATAGTGGAGATGAACCGGTTCTTTATCATTATCCGGATGGCACGAAAAACCCGCGCCATTGTATTTGCCCTGCAGCAAAAGCTGGTCGCCCCTAAACTTATCCTGGTAAGTAATGGTAGTATCGTCGGAATGACTGCGTAAGATCACAATACCCAGATTTTGGCCGCCATTAATAAGCAAATAACGGCTCCCATCGGGCTTCACAAACCAATAGGCGCTGTAGTCGGTATATTTGGTATAAGGCTGAGGCTCATTTGCTGTAACGGTTCCACCCTGTCCGCTTGTTATATTGATGGTATAGGTAAATGTTCCTTTCTTTTGGGCGAACGCATTAAATGCTGCCAGGATCAGCAGTAATAAAAAACACCTTTTCATGTTGAAATGCTTGTTTGTGTGATTTGGTTTTGTTTGGTAAAAAGGCGTGTCAAAACTGCTCGAGCAGCCAGCCTGAGCAAAAGTTATTATCGGGCCGTGGAGTTTGGATCACCACGCCGGTAGACGCTATGCACAGGTATCCCCCACTTGCCAGGTTTCTGAACCGATATACCCCCTGATCATTTGTTGCCTCCATGTTCCACATTGCACTGCGGGCGTTTATGTCGCCTGACTGGGTCACCTGTCCCCCGAGATCTACGCTGACGAAGGTGCCTTTCCAACGGTTCCTGATGTTAACCATGTGAGAGTTGGGAATTGGGATGATCTGCCATTGTGCGCTCCACCAGCCATTATCAATTTTGGTACTTTGCGGCGGTCCGACCTGGTTGTTCAGATAGGTGTTGTTAAAATTGTTTTTTAGGTGTACGAAGCCCTGCCCAACCGGTGGAGGCGCAACTGGCCCTCCCTGATCTGTTTGCGAAGGTCCGCTCACAGCAGCCGATGCCAAAGGTGTAAGTTGGCTTGCCAGGTAGGTTACCTGCATATCGGGCAGGGTATTCAGTGGTGTAATCAATATGGCATTGGTGCTGATGGTTTGGCCAGGTTTTATCCAATAACCTATTTGCACAAAACGTTTTTCCTGTTTGGTCTTTTTAGGATCGCAATTATTGTCAACCTGCGCCAGCACATTGCAGGGCTCTGCATTTATATTGGCTTCTTTTGATGTAAGGCGGGCACCCGTAGCGTTCAGGCAATTAAATTGGGCCAGCTGATCCGATGAATTTCCCAGTAAGTTCAGTCCCTGTTTATACAGCATTATTTTGGCCTGATTGCTGGTGTTGCGCACATAAAAGTTGACCGAATAGCGACTAAAATCACCTTTGTTGCTTACCGCTTTTACTTCGGTAGATTTAATGACATATCCCAGTTCCAGTCCGTCAACCAGGGCTGGTTGTTTGTCGGTGATGCCGAAAGTTTGAGGCTGGGCAAATGCAGGGCAATAGCTAATAAGCAGGCAGAAGCTTATAAACAGGATTTTTCTCATAATTATATAAGTATCTCTTTTTTAGCAAGTTAATTAAATTTATGTAAATTACAAATTACAGACATATAGCTAAATTCGGCACAGGCAGTCTCGCAAAACGTTTCCGCAAACGTTTTAGTAAATAATAATCGGTCAATCGTTGCTAACAGGCTTCGGTTGGGTTACATTTGGTGCATAGATCATTTTCTGCCTTATAAATATGAAGCCTTTTTTAGATGAGAATTTCTTATTGCAAAGCAAAACAGCGGAACGTTTGTATCATGAATATGCCGCTGGTATGCCTATTATCGACTACCATTGTCACCTTGATCCGGCACAGATAGCAGCTAATATCAATTTCGCCAATCTTACTGATATCTGGCTGAAAGGCGACCATTATAAATGGCGTGCTATGCGTGCAAATGGTATTAATGAGCAATACATTACGGGCGCGAAAAGTGATTGGGAGAAGTTTGAAAGCTGGGCGGCTACGGTTCCATATACCCTTCGCAACCCATTATATCATTGGACTCATCTCGAATTGCAGCGCTACTTTGACGTGCATGAAATATTATCGCCTAAAACAGCTAAAACGATCTATGACGACTGTGCCCAAAAATTGCAGACTCCTGAATACAGCGTTCAGAACATTATCAAAAAGATGAATGTGGAAGTGATCTGCACTACTGATGATCCAATTGATAATTTGGAGCATCATCAAAAAATAAAGCAAAGCGGATGGAGCATTAAAGTTTACCCGGCTTTCAGACCCGATAAGGCTATGAACGCGGATGATGTAAAAGGGCTAAACGATTACATTGCGAAGCTTGAAGAAGCAAGCGATACCACGATAAACTACTATGACGATTACATGGCAGCGCTGAAAAAACGCCATGATTATTTTGCAGAAAACGGTTGCACGGTGTCCGATCATGGGCTGGAACAAATGTATGCTGAAGATTATACTGACACGGAAATCGCTGCTATATTTAAGAAGATTCGTGCGGGGCAATCACTGCAGCCTACCGAGATATTAAAATTCAAATCGGCGCTGCTATATCAGTTTGCGATATGGGACCACGAGAAAAACTGGACGCAGCAATATCACCTGGGAGCGTTGCGCAATAATAATTCGCGCGCGTACAGAGAGATCGGTCCGGATACGGGTTATGATTCTATCGGCGATTTTTCACAGGGCCAGGGCCTCTCCCGCTTCCTAAACAAACTGGATAGCACCAATCAGCTGGCCAAAACCATTATTTATAACCTTAATCCCCGGGATAATGAGCTATTTGCTGCCATGACCGGTAATTTTAATGACGGTAAAGTTGCAGGCAAAATTCAGTTCGGCTCCGCATGGTGGTTTCTTGATCAAAAGGATGGCATGACCAAACAGTTGAATACACTTTCAAGTATGGGGCTGGTAAGCAAACTTGTAGGTATGTTAACTGATTCGCGCAGCTTTCTGTCTTATCCGAGACATGAATATTTCCGTCGGCTGCTTTGTAACCTGTTTGCCGAAGATATCGAAAATGGTGAACTGCCGGCTGATATGGAATGGACGGGCAAAATCATACAGGATATTTGCTACAACAACGCGCGTAGCTACTTCAAGTTCTAAAAATGATTTAATCCAGTTCAACCATTGCTTTTATAACGCCATTTGCAGGGTCGAGCCATTGACTGAACTCATTTTTGAGCTGATCGAATCCTGCACGATGCGTTATGTAATTTTTAGCTTGCATTTTGCCAGTCTTCAAACAATCAATTACAAACTCAAAGTCATCGCGGGTAGCATTGCGGCTGCTCATCAGGGTTGATTCGCGTTTGTGAAATTCAGGGTGACTAAAACTAAAGGCCTCCTTCTGCAAACCGATCAGCACATATCGCCCGCCATGGGCCAGGTAATTGATGCCGTTATTAATAGCATTCAGATTGCCCGTAGCATCAATTACAACGCTTGCCATATCGCCACCCGTGATCGACTTAACTGCTTCAAGTGCATTCTCGTTGGCCGGATTTACGGTGTATGGAATATTTAAATTACTCCTGCAAAAGTCCAGCCGGGTTTCATTTACATCCAGTGCGATCACTTTGCCACCAGCAATGCGGGCAAACTCCATTGTTCCAAGACCGATTGGCCCGGCACCCATTATCAAAACATATTCACCAAGCTTCACGTCCGCCCGGCGAACACCATGCAAACCAATGGCCAGCGGCTCAATTAATGCAAGATCGTCATAACTTAGCCCTTCTCCATGTACCAGGGAATATGATGGTACGCGCAAATATTCCACCATGCCGCCGTCAATGTGAACTCCACAAACTTTAATGTTTACGCAGCAATTCGGCTTGCCGCTCCGACAGGCAATGCACTCGCCGCAATTAAAATACGGGATAAAAGTTACGCGTTCGCCCAAAGTGAATCCTGGGGCATTATCAACTGCAATCAGTTCACCTGATAGTTCATGTCCTAATATCCGGGGATAGGTAAAATAAGGTTGAGTCCCCTTAAATGCATGCAAATCGGTTCCACAAATCCCGATGCGTTTGATTTGAATGATCGCGGTATCTTTTAGTAATTCAGGCTTATCGCTGAATTGATATTCAAAATTGCCGGGGGTGGTGCATACCAGTGTGTTCATCAACATTTTTTTGATCGGCCGTAAATTGCTCCGGGTAAATTTATAGGTATTTACCCTTACTTGACGAGTATCCGCACGTATAAGCTAAAATCAATTATGATGTAGCAAAAATCATATAACGAATCAGGTTATGGCTTTAACGTTATTTAACAACTGCATACAATTATCCTGTTTAATTTAGTGATAACATTTTACCCGAAGCTTTCTGCCATGATCTACAAGAAATTAATCAAGCTATTTACTTGCCTGGGGTTTATTCTAACCACCCTGAATACAAACGCGCAAGTTGTTATACTTCAAAAGGCCATTGATCAGCTTTATGGCTACAAAAATTTTAGCTATCAATATATCTATAAGCAGAAGGATGCCTATGGCGATACCTTAGTGGAAAATGAAAAATTTGTTTTATTAAAAGCGACCGGGGATAAAGAAACTGGTTATCATTTCAGGTACGAGCTTAAATATGGCGACATGAAACTTCCGGCAACGACCATTTACGATGGTAAAAGCTCAATTGCATTATCTCTTTCCGATAGCACTTATAAAGGAGGAGAAAAGCCAATCTATATCTTTAATCAGTCAATATTTGGCGATTTAAACTGGTTAAAAAACTTTTTGAAGAATAAGCCATCCAAAGTTGTGCAATCAAGCGATACGATTGTTAACGCTATAAATTGTTATCACTTAATTTTTAATACCAGGGACACTATCGTCGACAAAGATCACCTTTATACACGGATACACCTGTTTATCGACAAAGTAACAGGCTTGCCTGTTGATAAATTAATCAGAGCAAGAACTGCTGATTTTGGGAAGGAGGTCACCAACTTTTATAATGAATACATCTATTTCAATTATAGGATCGACCAGAATGATATCAACGCAACATATTTTACTATCCCGGAGGGCTTTCACTTGTCAAAAGCAAAACCCGAAGAGGAAACTACTTTATTAGCACCAGGCACAATGGCGCCTGGTTGGACCTTGTATGATACCGATGATAAAAAAACATCGCTCGCCCAATTAAAGGGCAAAGTTATATTGCTGGATTTTTTCTTTGTTGGCTGTGGCAATTGCATGAGTTCATTAGCATCGCTGGACCGGCTTGATGAAAAATATAAGAACAGCGGCTTTACCATTCTGAGTATCAGCGATAGGGATAATAAGAAATTAGTTGCGGAATTTAAAAAAGTTCAACGTATAAAAAATCGAATGTACCCAAACGGTAGTGATGTAGCCAGATCATATCATGTTGAAGGCTTCCCCACTTTTTACGTCATCAATAAGGAAGGAAAGATAGTGAATGTTACTCTTGGATATTCCGACGAGTTTGAAAAGAAGATGACCGGTATTATCGATGGTTTATTGAAAAAATCGTAGGCTAGCCTTCTTGTCAGCAATCATCGAATTCCACGCTCCTCCCGATAAGCCTTTCGCTCATCCGTAAAATGCCACCAGCGTTTGGTATCATCACGGTTTTCAATATAATGAACAAGCAGGCGGTAGCAATCTTCAACACATGGGTCGGGCCGGGTGCCGCAATAGCGTTCAAAGGCACTAAATAGTTCAACTGCGTTTTTACCTTTGAGTTGATCAAGTGAATAATATCCCTGGCTGATCAATTCTTCGGCAAAGTTGATACCCAATGAAGGGATACTTTGGAATTCAGCAAGCGCGCTCAGCTCACGGCTTCTTTCGGGCGATGCACTCAAAAGCTCCGCTATCTCATCAGGTGCATAGTCTTGCAGCATTTTCAGGGTAACCTTTTTACTTTTGAGTGTTTGCTTCTCTCCTATGCTGAGCCTGTAATCGATTGTCTTTTTCATGCGCTCTCTGTGAGATGAACTATAAAATTGGCGATCTGCTCCTGTTCCTCAACCTTCAGGATATCGCCGTCATATATCCAATATCCATTTGTGTCAAATAATATGCGACCAAGGTATTCGGGCTGTTGATCATATGCGGTGTACAGCAAATAGATTACTACGGGCATGTCGCCCTTTAAATCCGGTATGATCTTTACAACCTCATCCGGTCCGTGCTTTCGTTTAAGCCATGCCTTAGCCTCGCTTACCAGGTAGCTTTGATGAATCATTTTCTGAATTGTATGCCAAACATAAGCAAAATACTAATATTTTTAGTATTTTATTTGAAAAATTGCTGCCTTATAATTTGACCCTCTTCGGTCTGATGATGATTGAAAAGAAATAATAATTTAATATCTACTTAAACCATAGATTTTGTAGTTTAGAAATTAATTTTTTACCTTTGGTCAGTTTTAGATAGATCAGTATTTAATTGTACATAATATTTTATGAAGAATTTATTCAACCGCAGCCTTAATTTCCTCAAGTTATATGCATTTATGTCAGCCATTTGGATGCTAAGCCCAATATTGGCACTCTATGGTCTTATTGTGGAAACGAACAACCGCAGTAAAAATGATGCCGATCAATTGGTGCCAGTGCAGATGAATGAAATACATATCTCTGAGCAAGTGAATTTGAACTCCGAGACTTTGGATAAAATTATAACAGCTGCTTAACAAACTGACTCTGCTGCGGCTCCCCTATTCCTTGAGAATATCTCATGACTTCGCCGCCTCCTTATTATACCTGCTCCTATATTCCAGCGGAGACATGCCGGTGATCTTACGGAACAGCTCGCGGAATGCTTTCACGTCTGAGTAACCTACTTCATACATTACCTCGTTGATGGTTTTTCGGCTCACCTCCAGTTCCTTTTTTGCCGATTCGATCTTCACCTGTTGTGAATATTCCAGGGGGGTGTTTCCGGTTGCTTTAATAAACCGCCTGTCGAAATTACGCCTGCCTATGGCAAACTTAGACGATAGTTCTTCAACTGATAGCCGCTCGTTCAGCGAACCTTCAATATACTTTTGCGCATCTTCTACCATTTTATCGCCATGAAGTTTCTGACCTGTGAAAATAGTAAATGGCGACTGGCTGTTGCGGTCCATTTCCATCTGTAAGCTTTTAGAGCAAAAGATGGCAGTCTCGCGGTCGTAATATTTCTCTACCAGGTAAATCATCAGGTTCAGGAAAGAAAAAGCGCCGCCATTGGTGTAGATACCGTTCTCATCGGTGATCAGTTTATCGGCCCTCAAATTCACTTTAGGGAACTTCTGCCTGAAAAGGTCCGCATGCGCCCAATGGGTTGAGCAGCTTTTCCCATCGAGCAAGCCCGAGGCTGCCAGCAGGAAAGCACCGGAGCAAATACTCGCAATACCGGCACCCGATTTATATTGTTTGGTGATCCAACTAATCAGCTCATCATCTCCCGGCACCGTCCCCTCATGATAAGGATCTGAGGACGGAATAATAACCAGGTCGGTTTTAGCTATGTCGGTAATATTCCGTTGCGGCTTGATGGTAAACATACCGCCGTACATTTCTTCGGCTCCGGCAGTTCCCGCCAGCTCCACGGTAAAGAGATCCGTTTTGCCGGTTTTCCTGCGATAGCTGTTAGCCGCCATAAATGTCTCAAAAGCAGCAGTTATACAAGCCAGCGTACTATGGCCGCTGCGTTGTGCCGGGTATATTATCGTTGCGTGTTTCATAATCCTTTAATACAAAAATAATTTGTTTGCATGTCCAAATCAACCCATCAGAATGTCTATTTATCCACCGTAAAGTATATAAAATAGACGGTACCTTTGACTACGAAGTACCAGTAATCAAAAACATAAACCATGGAAAATCAAAGTTTCACAACTACCATCGTGGTAGAACAAACACCATCACAGGTATTTAATGCTATTGTTAATCCGCAGGCCTGGTGGTCTGAAGAGATAACAGGCGGAACGAGCAAGATTGGGGACCTCTTCGATTATCATTTCGAGGATATCCATCGTACAAAAATGAAATTGACAGAAGTTGTTCCGGGCAAAAAAGTGGTGTGGCTGGTATTGGAGAACTATTTCAAACCGGGCATATTTAACGGGGCTGACAAAACAGCAAAGGCTGATGGGTTCGAAAACGAAAAAGCCGAATGGGTAGATACCAACGTAATTTTTGAGATAACCGAAAAAGATGGCAAAACCCAGCTGCATTTTAAACATGAGGGCTTAGTGCCCGACTACGAGTGTTATAATGCCTGTGTTAGCGGCTGGAGTTTTTACATACAAGACAGTCTGTACGAGCTGATAGCCACAGGGAAAGGGCAACCGAACGCTACTGACAGGCCGATGACTGAGGAGGAGGAGAAAATTAGAGCGGCGGCAAGCAAAGTGTGATTGGTGGACTTGAAAAATATAAATGTCCGAAGTCTGAAGACTTCGGACATGCTATTTCTGTAGTTTAAAACTGCAGACAACTACCCTGGTCGAACATCTCAAGCCGAGATCGACTGCCGTTCCACTATTTCCATCCGAAGGGCAAAAAGCTTTTGTTGTAACCGGCCAACGGAGCCTATTATGTTCAATTGTTTTGTTAAACCGTTGTCGTAACTATATCGCTGTACTAGTAAAGCCCTGATCTGGGATTGGATGCGTTCTGACTCATTCCTTAACACTGATACCTTTTTCATGATGCATATTGATCATATTTTAATAATCTAATTGATTAGTTAAACGTGGCACATTGAGAAAGGTTACATTTTTTATAGCACAACATATTGATGTACAGATATTTTAGAACATTAACTAAACATACCTACACTCATTGTCCTGCTTCCAATTTAAGTACGACATGCTCATTATTCCGGTTGGGAATGTAGGAGATGCGAATAAATAAACCTTCATAAAAGCTCTTCTTATTCGCCATAAGTTGGTAAACCTCTTCATTTGAAGACATGTTGAAAGTCACCGAATCTATGGCGAACAGAATGTAAGTATTACCTCCTCTGGCTGTGGTATCCCTTAGATTTTTTATGCTGCCCTATATTACCTGGTATTCATGGTCCCTATAACTTGCATAAGTTCGCATATATGACGACGCAGTTGCAAAAAGCACAAAGGGTGCAGCGATACCACAAGTTACCATCATAAGCATTCCGGTACGCATTTGTTTAAATTGCAATCCATCGTCGTTACCTATTCCCGGCGCTGGTTCGTCGGGGTCTATATAACGCTTTGCGTATAAGTATAATCCCAAACCGCCCAAAGCTGGTAGCAACAAAAGTAAGGGAGCAGCAAAGACGCTTAATTTTTCCGACATGCTGCCGAATTCATAAACTGTATGCAAGTGTGTCATGCCTGGTTTAGGTTATTATTAGTGATTAGCTGTATCCCATACCAATAGCTTTCCATCTGGCTGATACTCATATAGCTTTCTTTTAATCGTATCCACATAAACAGAGCAATCAACAATAAATCTTGAGCCATCACTGTCGGACACATCATGGCCAACCTGGTACACAAAATAATTGGCTGTGTCGGTTTTTACAACCTGGTCAAAATTCCAATCTTCTTTTATGGAAGTATCCTTAATAGCACTTCTGACCAATGCGTTACTGGTTGTCTGGTTGTAGGTTACCATTATCGAATCAAACCAGGATTGTGCTGAAATTCTAACTGAATTTTTATTTGATTTGGTTTTAGGTATGCTGCTAGCATATTCGTTCCTTTTTTGATGACTGCAGTTCATCAAAAATAATGTCAGGCCCAGGATAAGTATTTTTTGCAAGCTTCGGGTAGTCATGGTAAAGTATCGGTTTAGGGAAATTTATAGGCCTTGAAATTATAGTTCTAAAACTATGATTTTTTTCGATCCTTAACAAGAGAGCCCATTGCAGACTTACTTTATAGATATGTACTATATATCAAATTTGTATGTAGTATCTATAAGACCAGCCTTCCTTATAAAAGCTGTTAGCGAAACTTTTCCATCGTAAGAAGTATAAATTACAAGTATTCACGAGCGCTCACGGCGTTGTGAGCGTGAACACTTAAATATAAAAACACAAAAGGGATGGCTTAAAACCGTCCCTTTTTTACGTTATTATTGAGAATTGATATTAAAACACATAAGTCCCCGTCGCTCCCGGATTCAGAGAGCCGTGGAAGGATCTATTGCCAGATTTGATCATGAATTTTTTCTGCGCTGATGAATCATTATATACAATAAGCACCGTTTTTCCGGCTGGCGTTGAAAAGGCCACATTAGGCAGATCATCGAGATAATTTGACGCGATACGATGCGATCCCGGTCGCACAAATTTTGCTGCATGAGCAACAATATAATAGGCCGGGTTACGGCTTACCTGGTCGCCATCAATGGTAACTGCACCCAGGCATTCGGAACATCCTCCCGGGGTATGCGGATTTTGGTGCGGATCGGCAGCAAGGTTCCATTCGATAACATTCCGGCACCAGTTGCGCGTAGCACCGATGATGATGTCCCGGATGTGAAACTGCATATCCTTTTTCAGATTACCCGGCTGCCCTACCCATTCTTCGGTGAAGTACAGGTTCTTATTAGGATGGGCATTATGTACCGGAGTAAGCGCCTCGATCTTGCCGCCATATAAGTGGAATGCCGAGCCATCTACATAAGCCGCTGCTTTAGTATCTTTCAATATGTCAAGCGGGTAATCAGGCCGGTCGGCATTATGGTCATAAAGGATAATTTTGGTCTTTATTTTAGCTGATTTAAAATCGGGCCCGAGGTTGTTTTTTATGAAATTAGCCTGCTCGGGGGCTTCCATTATCATACTCGGGTTATTGTTGGCATTCAAAGGTTCATTTTGAATAGTGATGGCATCAATACGAATACCGTTGGCAGCCATTCCCTTAATGTACTTAATGAAATACTGGGAATAAGTATGATAATATTCTGGCTTCAGGTGCCCGCCTCCTGTGCTGTCGTTTGTTTTCATCCATGCCGGCGGGCTCCATGGCGATCCAAGTATTTTGATCTTAGGATTAATGGCCAGTATCTTTTTGAGAACGGGTATTAATGCCTTGCGATCTTCAGCCAAACTAAATTTTTTCAGTTGCGGATCTTTTTCTCCTGCCGGCAGATCATCGTATGAAAAAACATGATCGTCCAAATCAGATGCGCCGATACTTATCCTTAAATAACTCGTGCCCATGTCACCCTTACCTACTCCAAATAACTCACGTAACAGCGCCATTTGTTTATCCGGACTCATTTTGTTGATCAGCATGGCACTGCCACCGGTCAAAGCAAAACCAAAGCCATCTATCTGCTGGTACTTTGTTGCCGGATTAATTGTTATTTCCGGAAGATTGTCCTTTTCGGCAGCAGTTTGTACCGTTTGTTGTTTAAAAAGTATTCCGTGGTCCGGATCTGTAAGCCAAAGCTGCGGCCTTTCGTTTTTAGTCAAGTGTTGCTGACCGTTTGCCGTGTACGCCCCCAAACACAGAATAAAGAACAGGCTGATTAAGAGATATTTTCGATTATACATTTTTCGTAGATAGATTTTGTAAACAATTAAAAGCCGCCCCCTCACGAGAGCGGCTTAATCAAAAACCAATTATTAATCAATAGCCCGGATTCTGGGTAAGATTCGGGTTTAGCTGTAATTCGTTAGTCGGCATAGGGAATATCAATAGATGTTCGTCAACGCCCGCACCGTTAGGTCCGTATTTCAACAAATTGCCGTTGGAATCGTGCTGGTTATTCATTAAGGTTATTATGTTGATCGTACCATTAGCGTTCGCACGTAACAAATCATGCCACCTTGTGCCCTCATTTACCAACTCTAATCTTCTTTCGTTTAATATAGCCAAGGCCAAATCTGTTTTGGTTGTGGCTGTTGTGTTAGCAACACCTGCGCGGGTTCTGATTTGATTTAACTGGGTTGTAGCCACGGCAGCGTTCCCTAGTTGATTATTTGCCTCAGCAGCAAGCAAAATAATATCAGCATAACGTATAAGCTCTATATCATCCGGGCTGTCGAAGCCCCCTGGATCGGGTTGTTTGTTTACAAATGGTATTGGTTTAGTCGGATCCCATGCATTTAACGGCATATTAAATGCAGCATTTGCAACGTTCCAGCTAAAAGTAGTGTGATATCGTACGGAAGTTGCAGTATCGCTTTCAGCTGCGAAGGCCTGTATCAAGTCATAAGAACCAATATTCCTTTTTGGGTAATTGTCTGCAGGTACATAATCCCACAGCTCAGCTCCATAATTATAGTATGTACCAGTTTGTGTAGACTGAATTTCGAATATGGATTCGGCATTATTTTTATTAGCCACGCCCCATAAGCTCCCATAGCTTGGCAAAAGAGAGTATTGACCACCATTGATCACCTTATTGCAATATGTTAAGCAATTGGTATAATCACCCATTTGGGCGTAAGTTTTTGCTAACATAGCATCCGCAGCACCTTGTGTAGCCCGACCTACCTGGCCATTGGCAGGCGTTAAAGGTAAGTTAGTATCGGCAAATTGCAAGTCGGCAATAATTTGAGCATATACTTCGGCAACTGCTGCACGCTTGGGGGTGTAATTACCATTGTAATTGGTAGACAATACCAAAGGAGTTGGGCCCCACTCAGTAACTAACCAATAATAATGCATAGCTCTTAAAAAACGAGCTTCAGCCAATATCTGGTTTTTACGGGTAGTTGTTAATGCCGGGTCAGTTATATTCGGCACATTGTCCAATACTGTATTGGCAGAGGCGATCATATTGTACAAATCGGACCATTCGCCACCAACTTTGTTATTAGAAGGTGCATACGTAAAGTTTTCCAACGGCCACTCGCCTGCATTGTCATCTCCGTTCACATAACAATTGTCCGACCGTCCATCCGTAAAAAGCAGGTTATTGTATTGGTAAAAACCATTTCTCATAGTAGCATAAGCCCCTACTAAACTGGTTTCAGCATCATTTGCTGTTTTAAAAAAGTTTCCCGTGGTTAAGCTGGACTGTGGAACTTTATCTATAAAGCTCTTTTTACATGCTGATAGCCCCAACGCCATCACTCCAGCACAGACTAAATATATTTTCGTAATTCGCATTTCAATATTTTTTATGTTGATTAAAACTGAACATTTATACCTACTGTATAGATCCTTGCCGCAGGGTAAGCGCCGTCGTCTATGCCCAGCGACAATAAAGTAGCTCCGCCGTCTTGCGAGTTTGCAGGCTTATTGTTGGTACCATTGCCATATGAATTCACATCGGGAGTGTAACCTTTGTATTTGGTTATCATAAATAAATTCTGACCGGTTACAAACAGCCTGGCCTTTTGTATGCCAATAGTTTTTAAGAAGTCAGGATCAATATTATAACCCAATGTGGCATTGCGTAATCTGAAAAAAGAGCCGCTTTCAAGATAATAAGAAGTAGAATTCGTGTTCAGGAAATTAATTGACGACGAATTAGTGCCACCGTTATTGATCGCAGTAGGTACGCTGGTGATATCGCCCGGTTTCTGCCAGCGGGCTAACACCGCTGTGCTTTCATTAGCAGCGCCGTTCAACTGGTCGGTTTCCTGGCGGGTGACGTCATAAACCTTGTTGCCATACACACCATCAAATAATAAAGCTAAGCTAAATGCTTTGTACCGGAAGTTTTCAGCAATACCATAAGTAAATTTGGGTAACGCTGTGCCTAAGTTTGTGGGATCAGTACTGAATTTCTCGTTCCCTGTTTGCGGGTCAACTCCCAAGGCCTTATAACCCCAGAACGTGCCCAGGCTATAGCCGTTTTTAATAATTTGCAGGTAAGGGCCACCGCCGCCGCCAAGGGAAACACTAGCTGTTGGGTAAACCTGGTCAGCTGTCAGTCCCGTCATTTTATTGTTGTTGAACGACATATTCAGACTCATATCCCAAGTGAAATCATGTTGTCTCACAATTGTCCCGTCTATATTAAACTCAAACCCTTTATTAATATCGTTACCGGGTAAGTTGGTTACGACAGTTTTTCCGCCGGTCGTTCCGGGTAATGTTTGAGGAAGTATTAAATCCGTTACCTTTTTGTAGTAATAATCCGCAGTGATCCTGATCCTGTTATTCAAAAATCCGGCATCAAAGCCAAAGTTTGTTGAGTTTCCTGATTCCCACTTCAAGTCCGGATTCCCGATCTGTGCCGATGGAGCATAACCTGGTGTAGCGGCATTTGATGAATTAAAAGGATAACCCACAGGATTTAGAGGGCTATAAGAAGGGTATAACAAGGAATAAGGAGGGAAATTACCTGTTTTACCCCAGCCGCCACGAATTTTTAAATCCTGGATCCAGGTTACATCTTTCATGAAGTCTTCGTTTGATACTTTCCAGCCCGCTGAAAATGCGGGAAAAGTTCCCCATCTATTATTAAACCCTACACGGGAAGTACCGTCTGTCCGAATCGTTGCTGTAAGCAAGTATTTGTCATTGTAGCTATAGGTCGCTCTGCCAAAATAAGAATTGGTCGCCCACTCATTTCTTGCCGTATACGGAGCAGAAACACTGGTGGCGCCATTGAGCGTTTGAATAGCACTTGAGCCGAAACCAGTTCCGGTTTGGGATGAGAAGAATATCTTTTCGTCTAGTGCCGATGTACCAACCACCACATTTATTTTATGTAAGCCAATTGTTTTATCGTAAGTCAACGTATTATCCCAGGCCCAGCGAGTCGTTTCGTTATAGTTCTGACTTGCGGAGCCACTTTTTTGAATACCGTTTAAGCTGCTATACGGGTCAAGGAAATACTCATAGTTAGAGTTTTCCATTGTTAAATTAAGCTGGCTGCGGTATACTATACCAAAAGGCAATTTGATCTCGGCATAGGTGTTACCCAGCAAATTGTTTGCAATGGTGTTGTTCTTATTATTGTAGATATCAGATAGCGGGTTATCACCTGAATAAAAAGTGCTATAACCGTAGACTCCGGGATTTGGGCTTCCAGCAGGCATAAAAACAGGAACATACTCCGGTGTTACTAAAGCAGCTATAACGGCGCCGCCATGTGCTGCTGAAGCATTTTGAGGAACTGTGCGCTGATTTGAGCGATTATAGTTGATATTACCGCCAATTTTAAGCCACTTATTGGCTGATTGATTGATGCTGAATTTCGTCGAATAACGATCAAAATTTGATCCGACCATGATACCATCCTGGTTTAAATAGCCAAGGCCAAAATAGTAAGTACCTGTTTCACCGCCTCCGGATACGCCGATACTGGCATTGGTCTGCATCGCGTTGTGATAAACCAGATCCTGCCAGTTGTTGTTATTGGTATTTAAATTGTAATAGGAAGGAATTGTCGGAGCTGTACCATTAATTTCTGTTTGCAAAGCAAGCCACTGCTGGTTATTTAAAACGGGTATCGTTTTTGATATTTGCTGTACCCCTGTAGAAAAGTTAGCGTCGATAGCCGATTTACCTTTTGTGCCTTGCTTGGTAGTGATCATCACCACACCGTTTGTTGAACCTGCAGCACCGTATATACTTGTAGATGATGCGTCTTTCAAAATACTGATCGACTCGATCGAATTCGGATCAAGGGTTTTAATGTCGCTTGCCAATACCCCGTCAACAACATACAATGGTTCCAGGCCATTCACTGAACCGGCGCCACGGACGCGGACCGACAGATCATGCCCAGGCTCGCTGGAAGGAATGCTCACCTGTACACCAGGTGCTTTGCCAATCAATGCCTCTTCCGGGCTCACGATCGGCCGACTCGAAACGTCTTTTACGCTGACCGTAGCGATAGCTGATGTGATATCCGATTTTTTCTGGGTACCATAACCAACTACAACAATTTCATTGAGTTGTTTATTTCCAGATGTCATAGATACATCTATCACCGACCGGCTATTGACCGATATTTCCTGGCTATTGAGGCCGATGAATGAGAATACAAGTGTTCCATTTCCCGGAACGCTTATCGAATATTTCCCGTTCACATCGGTAGTGGCCGCATTGGTTGTACCTTTTACCGTAATGGTTACGCCAGGCAGGGTTGCTCCCTGGTCATCTTTAACGGTTCCGCTAACCGTCGTTTGTGCAAAGGCGAACGCACATCCGGTTAACAGCATGACCACAATTAAAGTAAGTTTTCTTTTCATGCTTCTGATTAAAAGTTTAAAAATTGGTTAAATGCCGATGGCATTTTATTAAGATGTGCTAAAGTTACAGCGAATAATTTCAAAAAAACGAAAACCGTTTGTAATTTTTTCTTTGCAAATATTTGATATATAGACAGTTATACAATATTTGATACGCTTTAATACCGACCGATCGATTCATCTAAATCGTTGATTATTAGTTAAAATAGCAGGCTACAAGCATGAAAATAAAAGGGGGATTGATACGGAAAAACACCGGGAAGAAAAAAACTTTAAAAAGTTCCCTGATTAGTGAATACCAGGTGTGTGCGAACACATTTCACTGAACATGGACGTCCTCGAGAAGCAATTTGCTCCACCCTTCGCCGTTTTCAGACTTATTTTTTCTGGGTCGGCCTGCCAATAATTTTTTTATGCGATTACTGTATTGCCAGCAGGTGCTTTGGCGTATGGCCAGTATTTCGGCAAGCTTGTGTGATGATATTTTTCCGTTGCTGGAGTAAACCAGGAAGATCAGGTAAAAGCCTTTGGTGATGGGGATTCGTATGTTGTGCAAAAGAGTAAACGCAGTTACCGATTCCTCGTGACTGCATTTGGTGCACTTGCGGCTGTATGGGGTCCGGCCGCTAAATGAATGGTCATTGCCGCATTTGTGACATTTGTATCCCTGCTTCCACTTCAGTTCAGCCAGTAAGCGGTAGCAGCTGTCTGCATCAGGATAAATTTTACTAAATTCTTCGAAATCTACTTCTGTCGACATAATCCTGTCACGACTTACCTTCTCAACATCATGCTGGAGCACTTTATTGTCGATCTCAAGTAACTCGTTCATTCGCATGATCTCCTGGGCCTGTCGCTGCAAAATCTCATTAGCGTGGTTAAGATCTTCATTCTGCCGCTCAATGATCCGCGCTTTATCAATTACTTCGGCTGTCCTTTCCTGCACCTCCTTTTCCAGGCGAACATTGATTGATTCTTTAAGCTTTTCCTTCTCCCTCAATTGCCTGATCATCTCGCGCTGAGCATTTTCCTTCGATTTTTTTAAGACACGGACCTGGTCACTCAAAGCGAAAGCGAAAAATATCATCTCGAGTATAAAGCAGATACTCAGGCTGTAATAGCCTACTGTACCCACATCAATTAGCCCGAATGCCGTAAGCAGCTTTATCATAAAGCCAACAAACAGAAAACTATAGCCAAGTACAAAAAACCTGGCCGGCCTATACCCTCTTATAAAAACATAAATACCGGTAAAAAAGGCAATACAGAGCGGGACTATTTCGAGAATTTTATAGTTGAACCACTGTTTGTCTATAAAAAGGCAAACAAAGAAAAATATGATCCTGATACCGATAACAGCCTGGATGAGCCTGTGTAGCCATGGCGCATTCGTTTTTACAAATAGCAGCTTATCCGTAAACATCAAAGCAAAAACGCTCACACAGCAAAGTGCAAAACCGTATGCATACTGATTCCATATGGATGAATTAGGCCAGAGGTATTCATAACCCACGCCATCGTTACATAGCTCGTAAAAGGCTACGCTCAGGTTATAAAAGATATAGTAGAGATATTGCCGTTGCCTTACCGCCAGGAACATCAACAGATTATAAAAAGAAAAAACCAGTATCATGCCATAAAACACGCCGAACAACAGGTATTCGTCAAGGGCATATTGAATAAACCAGCCTACAGATCGCAACACAATGATGATATCGGCAGTTTGGTGCGATTTTACCCTGAAATAATAAGTCAGTTCTTTATCCGGATAAATATCAAGGTTGATCTCAAAGTTTTTGTGGTGATAGGTACGCTCGGCAAATTTATGCAGCGCTCCAAAATGTTTGCTTTGATAAGCGCCGTTTGCTGTTGGAATATAGGCAGTAACATCGTCTATTGTTTGATCGAAAAACTCCAGTATCCATTCCTTTTGGGTAGATGACGGGTGTTTTATCCTGATCCTGTACCAATATACTGAACCGATATCATAATTCTGCGGAGTGCTTGACCAGCTGTCTTTGAATTGTGCAGAACCCGCTGCAGATGAAACCTGGTCAAATTGAAGTGTTCCTTTGGGATCCTCCAGGCATTGTATTTCGCCGTAAGTAAAAATATGCTGATCGGCCTGATCATTCATCACCATTTCGATCTGGGCATGTGCTGTAGCTGCAAGCAATAAAAAGGCGGCTAGAAAAGCACCCTTGAAACGGCTTCGGCCAGTTTTGCTAATTTTACTGAAATAAAAAAAAGATGACCTCTCCAACCCCTATTCTCCCTTGGTTTTTAACGCCCCAATTTTAAGGCATTTAATGAATGAACTAACAATAATAATTGATTTTTACATTTCGTGAGGCAGTTTGTCAATAATTTACTCTGTAACTGATTAAAGATATGTCGCTTTAAGTTTTGCTATCATAGTTCTGTATTGCTCCATAGCTTCTTCGTTGTTGCCTTTTTCTATCATAGCAACACACTCATTAATTTTTGAGTACAAGCCAAGAAGTATTTCTTTATAATTTTTAAGCCGTTGCATTTTAAGAAGTATTTGAGGAGCCAAAGCATAATAGTCATTGATCATCTTTTTTCCTCCGGGCAACCGGGACATGTAATTATCTCTAAAGTGCCTGAGGGTTGTTAGTTCTTTACAATCATCAGGTAAACCTTTTGTTTCTGTGACTGCAGTCGTAATATAACACCCTCCGGCGCTGATGCTTCGCTTATTAGCACCTACTCTTCCAGCCAAATTCGGGTTGCTTGTCCCCCAATTAGGATGATTGGCGACATGTGGGAAAGAAGCTGGAATAGTTATTGGCGAATTTGTCAGGCGGGCTACCCCATGAAGCCCATTAGCGTTGTTAGGTATAGAGCGAATAGTAGTATCAACAATCTTCGCTCCACGGCTAAACAAGTACGCATTAGGATCCCATGCCCAAGCCTGGCATTTAAAACTGGCATCGGGATTATTTTCGTTATCAGCTGTATTGGTCACCTCAACCTGATATTCAACTCCGCCGTTTTGCAGTTGGGTTTTTACCCCATATTCAACTTTTGATTTATGCAAATTATTAGCATGCACCGTTATCGGGTAAAGGTTGTCAGCTATCGCATCTCCGCCTAAGCCCGAGTTTAGCAGATGTCCTCTGACCATTGGAGAAGCTACATTATGACTTACAGAATTCATCATTAGATTTTGTACTCCTGCATTTTGGCCTGTATCCGATCCATCTACCGGGTCGTTAGGGTCTAACCACGCATGCATTTCTTTTCCAACAGTTTCATGAGACAAGCCATTATTATAAGTATACTGACCTGAAACATGTTTGATAGTAGTTTCTAATTGAATAGGTTCCGTATATGACCCCGCAATATCAATTAATGATTTTGAATTGTTATTAGACTTTTTGTTGGCCATTGCATCAACCTGTCTCTTTTGGGCGACTGATTCCGGGCGGTTGTCTTTTAAACCCAGAGCAAGTTTACCCGCACCGGATTGCTCTTTCTGTCCAGTCAAAAAAATCAGCGTTCTTTGCTCCTGAGGGTCTTTATATTCATTCATGTCGCTATCCCTGTTACAGTTAATCAATAATCGTAGATTTTATAAATTATTCATATTAACCTGCACTCTCTTATATCCAGCAGCGCCATAGTGTATATCGAATGTAACATTCGTTACACTTGGGTATGATGCAGCCATACCTCCTTTTACGGAGGTCTTCTTTTTGAGAGCTGAAAGAAACGCACCATCCGACGCACCCTGTGCATTAGCCTGGGTTCCGCCATTAAATGGCCATACTCCATTCGGATTTGTAAGATATAGCCCAACTCTTGCAAGCCAACTGACACCGGGGTTGCGTTTTTCCAACTGCTTAAGCGCTTCGACAACAAGCTTTGTGATTTCACTATTTTTACTTGCATTAGAAGTCTTTATTTCAATATGATATCGTGAACCTGTATTGGTACTTTTTACAATATCAGGCTCGGTTCTGTTATCGCGTCCTAAACGAAGTGGCACGTATTGTGTCGACTTATCTGCTACGTATCGTAATTCGTTATAATGTCGGCCCGCGGCCAAACGTGTTTCCTTCGCCCAATGGTTTAATCCTTCCGCCCCTCGACCATTTGGGGCATTGTTCCACCTAGCTTCATCATTATTGAATCGCGGTGTAGTGTTGGCTAACTCTTGCCTGTGAATATTAAATTCTGTACGGGCATCCCCTAACGCTGTCAGTTGAGCAACCTGTGAGACATTGCTTATATTATCGTCTTGTAACTTTCTTTGCAAGGGGCCCGTTTGTATCGCTTTCGCGCCCATTACATCTGCTTCTCTTTCTAAATTCTTGTCATCGTTGATGTTCACCTTTTCTTTCATTTGAATAGTAGGCTTTACCCTTCCCTCTTTTTGCTGTACCACATGCCACGCTTCGTGCGGCAAATGTTTTTCCTGACCGGGGGCAACGTGTATGTTTGTCCCCTGCGCGTAAGCATGAGCATTCAGTTGTGCAGGCTTATCCGAGTTGTAATGCACCTTTACATCATCCATTGCATGACCTGAAAGGTTCTCGATGCCGGATTTTAACTGATCAGGAAGACCTGTATTATTGCCTTTCTTTTGTACAGTGGCACCATTTGCCATTGCTTCGACCTGCTTTTTCTGTGCGATTGATGCAGGGCGATTATCTACAAGCTGATAAGTTGACCTATCGGAAGCCTTTGACTTTGCAGAGCTGGCAGAAGTATTGCTTTTGCTTTTTTCAACAGAGATTTTCATTTGGTCTTTTTTTTTAGCCTGGAATATTTCTTTTGAGCTTATTAAAGTTGCATCGTTGATGCGTATATAATTTTAACCTGTGATTTTTTTAGTGTCGTTTATAGCATCGTTTATCATTTTATAATGGGCAGGAAACTTATTCAACAATTCGCCCAATTTTTCCTGAATTACCTGTGCAATCAGTATTATAAAGTTATTTTGATCATTCTTGTCATCGTTATATGAGGCAGTTGAATGCACAAAGTCCAGTACTCCTTTACTGAAGATTCCACTAGTACCCAGTTCAATTACAATTTGCCCCTTCAAATGCTTATCCCATTTAAAATAATTTCTCTCAAGATGTTCGAAGATATTATCTTCGTTTTCCTTAACAAGCCCAGCGCCATGTGCGTATCCGGCATTTACGTTTGGAGTAAGGCCATTTGATTTTCCTTTAACGTTAATTTTTTTTGCGCCTTTATATCCAGCCAGCGCTTCCTTTTCTTCAGCTCCTTCAAATCCTTTTCTGTCTCCATGATGCCAGTCAGTGCCATCAAGTGGGTTGACTTTTACTCCACCAAAGCCCCCCTTATCCTGGTTGAGAACTGATCTGATATTTGCCGTTTTTTTATTTTCGCCATCCGGATAAAACTCGCATCTGAATGTTGCATCGACTGGATCATGAGATTGACTCTCTTGCACTTCAACTGTATAATTTATTTTTTTTGAGGCGACTCCCAGTTTTCTCTTCTCAATTTCTGTATGCAACAACTTTTTTACCGGTTGTTCTACATTACTTGAATGATCCTGGTTTGCCTTTGTAGATATTGGATATAAATTTTCTGGCATTCCGAATCCACCCAGATCGTGATTAAGCAAGTGCCCGCGTACCACATTAGCCTTAGGATATGCGAGTCTTAAATCTTGCATCCATGTCCAATTGACACCTGTGGCGCTACCTTTAACTGGATCCCCGGCAGAAAGTTTCGCCACCATTTTTTTGCCTACTTCATGATGGGTGCCGTTTGCCAAAGTGATATATCCCGGAGTGTGTTCTATTTTAGTCGTTGGATTTAACTTTTCGTTTAATGCGTCACCTGCCAATGCGCCCCCTGCAGCACCCACAGCAGCCAATCCATACGAACCTGTAGCAGCCCCTAGCGCCCCTCCCACTATCGCTCCCAAAGTAGCCCCAGGCTTTTCATATCCTTCACGCCCTCCTTCTACCAAACCGTTTAACCCACCTGCAACCACACCACTGCCCTCCTGGTATCCCCGGTAGCTACCCATTACAGCACCTTTAGCCGCGCCTCCCACAGCGCCAATAGCACCAATTGCTGTTCTGCCCAACCCTTTCCATTCTACTTTTTGAATAACAGGAGTTGTACTAATACTATTTGCTTTTTTCTGAGCCGGTCCGCCATTAGCCATTGCTTCCACATGTTTTCGTTGCACAACAGATTGGGGTCTGTTATCCTGCAATTCAAAAGCTGGCTCACCGGCTGACACAGCTAAACTATTGGCAGCTGAATTGTAACCTGACTCGCGGGTGTTATTAGTATAGGTAATCAACTTGCTTACTATTTTGTCACACGGTAATAGTCAAAGTCTTATTCTCTTTCTTAAACTCCCTCCTCAAGCCTGTCAGCAATTCATCTCTGGTTACAACAGTATCCCTTCTCTTTACAACAGACAAGGCACAGAACCGCAAAACATTGATGATCGATCCGCCGGCCAGCTCGTATTCTTCAGCCAATTGGTATAGGTCGATATCAGGATGCAAAGTACAGGTTCCGGAGAAGGCATTTTTCCAGAGCTGATAACGTTCTTCGGGAGATGGCATCGGGAAATGAATAATGGATTGAAACCTGCGCGTAAAAGCATCATCCATATTGCCGCGGAGGTTTGATGACAGGATCACCACTCCCGGGAAGTCTTCTACCCGCTGCAACAGATAGGCCGTTTGCTCATTGGCATACCTATCATTTGATGAATTGGTTGCCGTGCGTTTCCCGAATAAGGCATCAGCTTCATCAAAAAACAATATCCAGTTTTTATGCTGTGCGGTGTCAAACAGCTTCGACAGGTTCTTTTCCGTTTCGCCGATATATTTTGACACGATCATGGATAGATCAACCCTGTAAACATCACGTGCCGACGTTTTTCCTAACAGAGATGCGGTAAGCGTCTTACCTGTTCCTGGTGGCCCATAAAAAAGAGATCTGTAGCCGGGCTTTATCTTTTTGTACAATCCCCATTCCTTCATCAGCATTTCACCATGCTCCAACCAGGTATTTATCTCGCCAACCTGTTCCATCACCATATCACTTAACACCACATCTTCCCATTCCATGTTAGTACTTATCTTCTGCGCCGGGAAACTGGCACTGTTCTCAATCTCGGGATGACTGCCGGTTATAAAGTAATGCACCCACCAATCGTTTATGCTAAGGATGCCGTTTAGCCGGGGCAAATATGGTTCGGCCTGTCCCAACTCAAGTACTTGCTCTGTTATCAAAATACTATCTCTTCCCAGCACCTCCAGCGCCTGTCGCTTCAGTTCGGGTTCGGTGGCAGTTACCAGGAAGCAAAAGGTTTGTCCTGTTGGTAAAAACCCGCTATGACCTTTATCTATTACACCTCCAAACTCAGTAAACCCGCGGTCATATATTTGGTTTTTCCCGAAAAAGATATCGAGCACTTCAGGTCTGATATGCGGAGCAAGCGCCAATACCAGGGCCAGGCGGGCGTAAATATCCAGATCCCAGTCCCTGATTTTGGCTGTATACGGACAATCAACCTCTATAAGGTCAGGTACCGGTATGTCTTCCCAATAATTCTCATGCCCTTCCTGCAACAGGTAACTTTTTATCACCTGGTCGATCACGCTTTGCAGCCAGTCCATTTCGTGCTGCAACACCTGTATGTTGAGACTAGTTTCCATAATTCAGGAATAGTTTTTCTACATCGTCCAGGTTGGCATCGGCCCATCTGAAATAAAGCAATGCCGTATTAGGGTTAAGCTGATTGGCCTGTAACATATCCAGTATGCTGGCCTGGGTATCTGGAGGCGCCTGAACTTCATTTACCGATCCGTGATTAAAATCATACTTGAAAAAGTCACTCGCCCATTCATCCTGGTTCTCCCGTTGAGCAAGAAACTCGCTGATAAAGACTTCCAGTTTCTCATCTTGTATAACCAGTTTTTTTGCCTTAAAAAAACATGGTTTACGGCCGGATTCATGATGATAGAATTCGATATCTTTTGACTGTATGGTTTTTGACGAATGGTGACCGAAAATTTCAGTCAGACCAAAGTTCTCAGCATCGGTAGCTATCTCAAGCTCGGCGCTATCTGACCCGGCAACCACCAGTGTCCAGTCAGATGTGGTAGCAATTTCATTAACCACGTAAAGCTCACGAAACGAATAGCAGACCTGTGTCAGCCTGATGATCAGCGCCTGCTGTAATTCGTTCCAGTTCATGATCTTCACTGACTCCGGATCATGCCCTTTAAAAAGGAAACTTCCATAATCTGAAAAGGCCAATATTTGCTTGCTGTACTCAAAGTCGCCGCTGATAGGCCCATGACCGCTTCCCCTACCCGAATATGGTTTTGTTACCCCATCTCCGAAGCTCCAGAGTGATGGATTTAACTTACTCCCATATCCAAAGCGGCAATCAGACTGATCTATTACGCCATTCCTGAAAATATTACCCAGAACGACGATCTCACCATTCCTGACCTGAAAAAAATCGCCAGGATAAACGTGCTGATTTAATGCCCTTGTTGGGATATAGCCACCTGTTTTCAGGTAAAACTTGCGACAAAAATTCCTGAATACTTTTTCCATTAGTATGAAATTTAATCAGATACAGTCAACACCAGCTTAATTGCGACTATGATGCAAGCGCTGCGGCATTTGCGGCGGCTAAACCGGACTGAAGCGATTTCAGTTTTATTTGAGCCTTGTTCAAATCGGATTTTGCATCGTTGAGCTGTTTAGTACTCATAGTCAAAGCTTTCTCCATTCGGTGGTAGTTTTCTTTGGCATTAGTATATGCATCGTGCAACAGGCAGTCTAACGAGGTCTCTTTTTTACCGGTATCATTATCATCATCCGGTGCGCCGATAAGACACTCATACAGATCGTCTGATTGTGTATAAGCCAGTTCAATTGCAGCTTCCGACTCTGTATTGGAAGCCTGCGCCGCAAAAGTGGATTTAAGTGCGATGAGCGTTAAAGCAATAGCATTGTTGGCATCGCTGCCGGCGGTAGCCAATACACTTATCAGTTCGTCCGAAATCAACGGATTAAGCGCTTTTTTGCGGGTAACAATAGCCGACAGTTTATTAAGCACATCAACTGAATAGATCAGTTTGTCAATTACCATTTTGATATTCGTGCTGAGGTCCTTTGTTTTTGAATCCGCAACCACGATCTCGTTAAAAGCAATATTTGAATTATTTTTCAGGTCAATAGCATTTTGCAGCAGTTGATCCATCAGTATCTTATTGTTATAAGCCTGGGTTCGAGTGTTCTCGGCCGTCGCCAAAAAACCCTGGAAATTGTTCACTTTATCGGTCAATGACGTTACAATTGACTGAAACTTGTTAACATCATATTGAGCGTCAATTACCTGCAAGCTCAAAGCGTCCAGTTCGGCTTTTTTGCTTTCTGTGATTCCATACCGGTTTGTAATAGTGGCCGGCCGTAACTGACGTAAAGCTTTATATTGTGTTTTCATAATGTTGCTTTTTAGATTTGTTCGTGATAAATAAATGATTTCACATTATTGATATTAGACATGGCGCTGGTATATTGAGCCATATTCTCTTCTTCTACAGTAGCCACCGCCAGCACAACCGGGATATAGTGGTTCCCGTCAACCAGCATATTGCCGAAGTTATCGGTAACATCGGTGCCGATATAAGCAACATAATGTTTTTCTGTAGCTTCAATTTCCGATGCCTTTTCTTTGCCTTTTTTATCCTTTGGTTCATAGGCTACAGCCGGAATATAATTCCCGGACGGAACCTGTTCCGCAAGGGCGCGGTCGAAAAAGAAACCAGGACCCTGTTGTTTTTTGTCAGTGATATCTTTAATATCTTCTTCCTTTATTTTGATCAGGCTTTTTATTTCGTCACTGATCTTACTATGACTTGAAGCCAGCTTACCGGCTTCAGTTTCGGGAGCTTGCTGCTGCTGTAACTGAACTTCGACAAGTTGTGCCTGCAGATCGGCTATTCTTGGATCATAGGTGTTTGCGATCTCTTCAAGAGTATTTTCTTTTTTAATGAATGCATCAAGAGATGATTTTGTAAGCAACCCTTTGCCTAAATCAGCTTTGGGCAGAAAAATGCACCTGTAAGCCACATACTGCAGGTTCTCTTTCACACTAAATGTTATTTTATGTGTGTATTTGCTTTGTTTACTTCCATCAGATGAAGACAGCTCGCTCATTCTGATAGAATCTTTCAATACTTTCTTAAGCTCCTTCTCAAAAGCCTGTTCGTGTTTTATTTCGTCTTTATCGTCATTGCTCGATTTGTGCGACGTAACATGAATATCCGCCGATTTTACCCGCTCCAAATGAGTTGTTAAACTAAAAGGCAGCGAGGGCGCCGACAAGAAATCATCAAAATCATTGATCTTGCGTTTATAATCATCCTTATAAACCCCCATTACAAACACCACGTATTTTACTCCTTGTTTCATTGCGTCGCCGTCTGAATCCTGCAATACCTGGGGGGCATAGATTTTCATGTAATTGATAGGCTTCTGAATTTTGGGATCCTGCACTACCTGTGAAGCAGGCGAATAATTGACCCTCACAAACTGCAGCTTATTATCATCTACGTGTACAATATTTTCTGCTTCAGAGAGGGTAAACGTTAGCTTTTTACTTTCCTTCACCACGAGAATATTGTAGTACTGAACGGGATTCGAAGGCTTCTCACCATCGCTCGTAAACGGATTAACAATAGGATTAAACTTAACGATAAACGTTGTGGCAGCATCCGGATCTGATGCTGTACCTGATGTTTTATCGGATTTGGTATCCACTTGCAAATCAAGGTTCAGCCCTTGATTGATCGATTTATAAGCAGACTTAGCGGCATTATAATCTATATTGATTGCCTCCAGCTCACCCTCTGCCAGTTTCTCATTAGTACTTGCGGTGGCCAGCACAGTATTATCTGTCGCCACCACTTGCGACGCTGTAGCATAATCGGCCGATGCAATACCTAATACATTATTCATCAATGCAATAGTGGTTTTGGTGTTGTCCAACACGGTTGATGATGACACCTCGGACGTTAGCATAGAAGCATCCATGGCAACCTGCGATGTGTATTCAGCATCATAGGCTGTCTCATTAATCAGCCGGTGTACTTCTTCGGTCAGTGTATAAATATCCGTATCAAAATCAGCAGCGTTAACAATGCTGAATACGCTGCCTACATCGCTGGCCAGGCGGGTGATAGCCGTTGCAGCAATTTGCACATTGGATGCGCATATTGCAGTATTGGATGCAGACTGGCTCAGGTATTGATTGGCCTGTGTTGCCGAGCTCAGCAGGTTGTTGCCGATATTGGTATTTTTTACCGCTTCGTTGTTAACTGAAGTTTTGAAATTCAGGTTGTCTTTTGCAGTTACCAGGTTTTCATAGGCGGTAATGGTTGCTCCCTGGGCATAATACAGCGTGAATTTCGACGCGTTAAACTGCGCATTCAGATCTTTTTGATCCAGTTCCTGGCTTTGCAACGAAGCCAGCACTGTATTTTGCAGATTTTCATTGTATGTATTCATAATTGTCGTTTTTAGCTATTAATTGATAAATTGAATTATTTCTATTTCCTCGTTATCACAACAACTAGCTGCTGTCTATTTTCTTATTTATGCCGTGCCTCATTGTTCAATGTTTTAGTAGGTCCAGTTAACATGTAATGGTTTATCCATCCATGGGTATTTAATGATCGAAAATGAAAAGGGCGACTGCTGCAGCAATATATCATAAGCACGTTTCTCAACTGTGAGTTCCCATCTGTCTTCTGTTTCCGATAATAAGCCATCACGCACCAACCAATTCCCCCGGAAACCATCTACCGAGCTATCGCCTATAACCGGCCATTGACCGATCATTGCTTTTATCAAACCCTCTATCAAGTTTTTATACTCATCCGAAACTATAATACCATCTGCAACCGGTTGCGCTAATGCTAAACCACACAGTACTTTATTCAGCGGCAGTAGATGTTCTTCCGTATGCGTCAAACCTGTCACAAAATATTGCAGATAATGCACAGCCCTCAATTGCGCTTCAGTGTCAATAAACCCCTGGTCGTTAGTCAGTCCCAGGCGGACAAAAAGCATGGTCAGGTAATTATTAATAAGCACAAGCCCTGCATTCCGGATGGGGATAGTTTCTTTGGTAATTGTTGATTCTTCTCCAGATTGGGTCATTTGTTTAAGTTGTTTTAATATCCTTGCTTTCTCGCTGTTTATATGTTTGCCATTTTCATTCTTTAACCGGTCAAATGAAACTTTCAGCGATGGAGACAGATACATCTTGGCACTTTCAATTTCCTGTAACAATTGCCTGGCAGCAATTTTGTATGCGGACGATAGACTCCAGGCCAGTTCTTTCCATATAGCATCTGACGAAATGATCTTCCATTTATTCATAGTCCATGCTTTTATTAATTTTTTGAAAAGCAGATATCTCATTTCTTCCTGTGAAATACCTTTGATCTGAACGGTATAAAATCCGGCAAAAAGCAACTCTATGTTTTTAAGCGCCAGTTGCTGAGGCCTGTTCAATCCAATTATTACAGCGATGAGTTTTTGTATATCGATGATCTTACTAACCCAAACTAATTGTGCTTCTGGGATTATCTCATGCTTTAATATGATCAGCAAATGTTCGGGGTAATGAATGATAGCTTCATTAAGTAGTTCCTCGGCTGTTTGCTTATGGTTCTTATTTTCAAGCCAATCCGGTGTTTGCTTTTTTAGGATAATATGACGGGTTAACTCATAAATTGTCTTCTTATCGTCTATCCTGTTTAATTGCGAAGATTCATTGGGAGCTTCAGGCAACATGGTGAAAGCCTCCGCATAGGTGATAAAACTATCTCTCAATTTGGGAGTAAGGTGGAGGTTCTTTTTTAAAATCTCTGAAATGATCTGCGTGGAGTCAGCATTCTTTTCCTGGGCTAAGTGATACAAGGAATCTTGCACCAGTTTTCTAAAATCCTCCCCAGCTAAATTGCCACTTTTGATCAACTGCCAGAGCTGCTTCCAAAAGGCACGATGCAATTTGATGCTTATGGAATCAGATGCAATAGAAGTCACCAGATCATACAATGCCTTCAATGTCCTGACATCATAATAAAGCTGACCTGAAGCATCATTGCCAATCAATAAACAGAATTGATCAAATGACACCGAGGCTTGAAGCTTATCTACCTGGCGCTCTGAAAATGGAATATTTTTTATGATCCGCCTCAACTCAATAGCATTTACTTCTGCAGCTAACAGGAGCAATTCATGCATATCGAAATTCACGCCATTTCTGCCGACTGTATTTAAATCAAAAACAAGGCATTCTTCGATGACGGTGAAAAGCTCTGCGTGAGTTATTTTTTTTGCACCTAACCTATAAACCCGACCCAGCCCTGAATGGGTTTGTATATCCTGAATGCCGGATATTCTAATAAGCGCTTCAGGGAGGTTTTTATCAAACTGAGCAAGTAATTCAACCTGGCGCTGATCCAGGATATAAGGCAACAGTTTTGTGAAACTATCACCAATTAATACTTCATGTGCTTTTTCCGGGTCGAGCAATATATATTTTGCGATAAGATTTTTTATCCTGGCAAACTCGCTCTTGTCGTTGGTTTTAAGACACATCTCCGGCTGCTGCAACAGCATTCTAAAATGCGACTTAAAAAACACCACATTGTTGTTGCTTAATTCGGAAGCAAAAACCTGGTTTAGTGTAGTGTATAAGTCTAGCGTTAGATAGTTTTTATTAATTGCGGATAGGTCTGCTTCAACCAATCGTGCAATAACTTCAGCTTTACTCAGTTGCTTTTTTTTGCTGATCTTATCGATAATGCAGCTTAAAAATTCGGCCATTGAAAAAGTGGAGTTTTTCTTTTCAATGAAGAAACTCAGACCCGCATAATACAGGAATTTGGAGTCTAAATCGATGTCCGCTTGTCTGCAAAGTTTTTCAATTAAGTGGATATAATCTATCCCGGCAGCATCACTCTGTTTACTTACCGATGCAAATACTGCTTCAAATGAGGAGTCATTTAATTGCTGAGTGATCCGCCATAATTTGTTTTCGTCATGGCCTGATGACAGGATCAGATCACGCAACTTTACCTGATCTTTCCTGAAAAGTCCTTTAATGGCATCATTAATTCTTGTGATATCATTTGAACCAGGATCATTTAAATAGTCTTTTAGTACTTCTCCATATTTCATTTCCTCTTTCCGGTTCGACGATTGCGAGTTATCGGTACTATCTTCCCTCACTAACTCCTTTAATACTTTGATAATGCCCGACTTTATAGTCGTATGCTGTTCGACTTTGGTTATGGCGTCCTGTATAATATTGATCAAGTCATCGTAACCAATGTTGTAATGGCCAGCTACCTGCGAAAGGTTACTTTTTATGAATGCGATCTGGTTAAATAGCGTACCACGTTCTGCCAGCAGGTAGTTGAATATTCCCAGCCAAATACTTTTCTTAAAGTCTGCCAAACCGCCACCTACAATATTTTCTTTGGTCTGAATCCTGATCATCTCATCCGAAAAACCGACCACCTGTTCATAATTTGCTGGTTCCAGGCCTTTTATTAGTTCGACGATATTGGGCTCAGTCACCTGCCATGCCACTCTTTGCCTTACCTTTTCGCGGGTTGCACCTATGTCGCGGAGCATAGCCACGATCTGAAATTTATTTGTTTCGAGTTGGTCTGCTAATAACTGGTTGAGCGACCAATTATCTTTATTCGCATTCCAGGGGACAACGCCATGCAGCAAAAAATGCCGGATCAGTTCGACGTCAGAAACATCCTTATCAATTATCTCGATATCATTCTCACTTCCGGACGATTGCAGAACCAGGTCAGTCAGCTTTTCAGTCAGCTTCTTGTGTAACCTTGCGGAAAGTTCGTGCTCGAGGCCATCATAATCAATCGTACCAAGTTCTATTTCAAGCGATTGGATTTTCCATACCTGCCCAGACGGACAAAGGCTGTCAAATGCCGAATCGATCTCGCCGGGCATTTTTATCCTGCTCCATGCGCTCAGGCGATCCTGCAATTCTCCCACATGATCCTTCCGGTCAAAACGCGTGTTCCAACCAAACCGGGAGATGATATGTCGCCTGTTTTCAATCATTGCCCGCAGTGTTTATTTCATCAATTAAAACAGCTAATATTCCAGCTGTCTTACCACGTTCAGCATCGGGGACATGCCCTTTGTCGTCATATATCAACGCATTGTGCCAATCAGTGAATGCTAGAATCAATTTTCCAAGCGTATCCGCATCAACAAAATGACAGTTAAAATCCAACTGAACCGGGAGCGTATTCTTTAAAAAGAAATTGAGTCGATTTGTAAATGCAGGTGTATTAATTTGCGGAACAAATGCCGGAAGTATAATCTCCAACTTATTGTCGAATACATTAAAGTCTTCTAAACTTCCAATCTCATTCCCTTCCCTAATCCTTACGGTAAAGAAGTAATCTGTCTGAGCTATCCATTTATACTGTTTATTTTGCGCGTTAGCTAACTGAACAGGCGAAAACGTGTAAGTTTTATTATCAATAGTAAACGAGCCAGTGTGCAGTTGCGCGTTCAATGCTTCTTGTGTATTACTCAGACCTGCTTGCGTAATCGCGATCATCTGTGCGTAATTCAGCGGCTCATTTACCTGGTAATAAGGTCCTGTTTGTGGATCCTCAGCCAATATCATTTCAAAATCAAGATACTGGGTCAGCATGGCGGTCTCGATAAAAATAACCCCCTTGCGTTCTTTTATCATCCAGTAAGCCAGTTCCAGGTTTTTCTTACTTTCGGCATTTTCATAATTGTCGGCTATAAAATCCTTGTAGAGCACTTTTAGTCCGAAAAGCATGTTCAACTTTAATTCAATAGCGGAGTAATTAATAAAATCCTGCTCCTGCAATTTTTCCTGATGATCGATCTTCCTTGAGTTGAAAATGAAATCATTTGTATAACCGCCGAGTATTTTATATTCAAAGTCTAATGGAACCTTTTTAAGTTTACCCGATATCTTATTTGCTCCAAAATGATTGTAAGCCTTTTGCCTGTAATAAGTAAGAATTGCCAGGTTTTGCAGGTAAAGGCTTTTGAAAATGATCCGGTCCTTTACGTTATCCCCAGTATATAAGGAACCATCAATAATCGTATTGATCATTACAACCGACTCGCCATGCCTTGCCAGTAAATGATCCAATATGGCATTTCGTCTTTCAAAGCTGTCCCGCTCCTCTTCCATAAACTCCATCAGGCCGTGGATGTATGGGTTATATGGATCGCGCTTATATTCTATCCAGCTTTTGTGCTCCAATTCTTTAGCGGATTCGGTGCCTGTACCGAAATTAAAAATGTCATTATCCTTCAGCAGCGGCTTTATGTGCGGAACATCATAAAGCGACTGATAAAAATAAGTGGGCGAAAAAGCACGATAAGGAACAGGGTATTCAGGATGATCTTGCTCAAATTTATCCTTTACTGCATAAAACTCGTCTTCATCAGAAGGGTCGCCAGTCATAGCATTTTTAAAAGAAAACAGCTTGCCAACATTTGCCAGTTGGGAGAACTGGTTTGCCAGCACCTGGTCGAACAAGGTTAGATATGCCTTCAACTGCCGCGACTGCGCTATCTGAAAGGCAGTGGCATTAGCCGTCGTGGCATCCTCACCTACAGCAAAAACTTCCGGAAACGTATTTTGGATAGAATAGTAGTTATTGATGTCGCGGTGCTTTCCTGAAGGGACCTCAGTCTGAACCTTAACCGCCGCACCTAACTGTATATTTTGATCGATAAACCGTGATTTACCTTGCTCCAACAAGGAGGTTGATGGAAGACTTATTTCAACCTGTTTACCGCGACAATTTATTTTAAGTCCCTGGGCAAGTGATTTAGCCAGCTCAATAACCAGCAACTGATTGGGTTCTGATGTTACCTCATAAACAGGCGGGTTTGCACTGTCAAAACTCAAACCCGAAACCAGTTTTATACCAGGAATATTCTTCAATATCGTAGTAAGCTGGATCGTATTGAGAAGATTCTTTTTCGCCCCAACCTGAGCATCAGGCACCCACCCGTTCTGAAGCAGTGGACCGTTAAAAATTTCATTGATATCAAATCCGTCCTGTAAAAGTTGCTGATACCCCAACTGAATAACTGCCGGAAAAATATAATTGCTGATGGCATTGTCGATAGCGGCAAGAATGGTATTCAGATCATTTTCATTCTCAATTTCTATCATCCCGGTAATAAAATGGGGAACCTGCATCAAAGGCACCGGCACCCAAAATATCTCACCCAGATTGCGCGAAGCATTCAAGGTATAATAAGCTGCTTTACATATATCAGTGATCTTGCCTGCATCAGTTATCGTTTTATCTATTAATAAGTACACCTGGTATATATCTACATCGGCAGAGCCGGTATTGGGTGCAGAAGTAATGAGGGCATTTTTAACGCCGGTGACTCCATCCACCAGGTACTTAATATAATCGACACTTGTTACTGGTGCAGTTGTAAGGATGTCTTCGGGTAGATAAAACTGGTTTTTAAAATGCAGTTTACCATGCCGTTTGGCCAGGATGTCTTTAACCGGAAAATCATTGCAATAGCCCAGTTCGGTCAATGCAAAACAAACCTGGTCGAGTATGGTTACACCAGGATCACTTGCATTTAAGTTTGTCCAGGCGTCGTTGCTATGCTCCTGTATATAAGCAAGCCCTTCCTGTTTCAGTGATCTGAAATCCTGGTTCAGGGGAAGCTTGTTATCCACTATGTAAGCAGGCGTACTCATATCACTATGCTACAGGTTATTTGATGATCCATTGAGGATACCATCAGGGCCGATGCCGCCAATGGTGCCACTGTTTTTTTATTGGTCGATGTGTCAGGAGATGTATTAGTCATCCATGTTTGAAAATAGATACTGCCAACATCCATCACTCCCGGCATATTTCTTATCAGATCGGCCACCTGTGTATCACTCACCTCCTGGTCAATGATCACCTGCGGACTATCGCTGCTTATCCATGGCGATAAGAAAATGTCCAGTGCCTTGCTGATATTTTTTTGCATGCTCAATGGCTCAAAATCGTCCGATATCGATATATTGGCGACAATGCGTACATACTGAAACTCAAAATTGGTTACGTTGATATTGGTAAAAACCGAAGTCCGGGCCTGAAGGAAAGTGGTGATATGATCTTCCTGGCAGGTACTTATCATCGGCAAAAAGGCATTGGGATCGGTCCAGTTATCATACGCTTTTACCAGGCAGACATTGGTAGTTCTTGACTTTGAATCAAATACGGGCTTAGAGTAATAAATATCATCGAAGTATTGACTGATCAGCCTGAAATAATCCTCCGGACTTACTATTCTATCCTTTGTTTTTAGCCGGTTGCTCACCCGCAGACTCATCTGATCATGATCTTCTGCCGCCTTACCACCAAAAGATGCAAATGGCTGAATAGTTGCCGCAATTTGCGGGATTGCATTCTGTGGCTTGGTTATCGTACTCGCAGCAAGTACCGGCGCTGTGCTTATCGATGTAAAATCACCAACACGTTTTGCTGTAAATCCGTTGGTTTTCAAAAAAACAGTTTGTGAATAAGATGCAGGATCATCGTCCACAACGATACAAAACCAATAATTATTACCCGGCATAAAAGTGCCTGCATTAGAAATATCATCCGGCACATTTACCTTGATAATACCTGAACAACTGAAATTATCGGTACCATCTGACAATAGCGGCAAGGTTTTCCAGCCCTTATTACTTACATAATAATAATCCGGACTACCGCCTCTTGCAGCCGTAGTAAAATTCCTCGCTAATCCGAAGAAAATATTGAGTGTATTTGCCGGCTGCAGGCTGTTGAGTTCAAGAAATAAATAGCCTTTATAATTTACAGGAGCCCATAAAGAGATTCCGGCAGGCGGCTCCGAAATTCCGGTACTGCCAATGGTGTAGTTATAGTTTGCACCTGGCTGCGAACTATCATAGACTGTATAGTTTGTAAATGGTGCATACAAGTAACACTGAATCGGACAAGTTGCCGGGCTGCGTGTTGCGTTAAAAGTGTATTGATAAGAAGCCGAATAATTTGCCGAAAACGCAGTTAGTTGCGGGGCAAATGGTGGGTTAGAGGGTGCCACTATACCATCAGGCCCGCCTTTGTTTACGATGTTCAAGGCATTTAGCTGAGCAATATCCGAAACTACATTCGGATATAAAGTTGAACCAAAACCATAAGACGGACCAGATAACGACAGTTTCATAAAGCCCCATTTACTGCTGTCTGTAAATGCTAGTGTTGAATCCTGAATGGTGGGGTCTCCCGGTGCCGTTTTAGGTGGATTTCCGAAAATGCTGGTATTGATCAGTGCGTTATTACTTTCACTAAAAAGCATCAGGTTATTACCTGCGGGCTGAGGATTAACAGTAGGATCTGTGTAAGGTATAAATGGTGTTGTGCTCGTCGTATCAGGATTTGGCTGTAGTTTGATCACATCAAACTCATTCCACGACCCGTTTTGAAGTAAACTGGCATTTACCCTGAAACAACTATTATTAAAAGGCTGCGCAGGCGGCGTTGAAGATGGAGTTTCGGAAGTTGTTTTCTTAAACCAGCTGACAAGCGCGCATTTGGGTTGTGAGGGCTGAGGCGGTATGTAATTATTTATATAGTTATTATACTGCTGATAGTAAGCCTGAAAATCGGGTGGTAGCTGATCCCAATTCAATTCTATAACCAGCGAATCGAGGGGTTTGCTGAATATTTCGCTACTACCGATTATAAAATTGCTGTTTACCAACGGCGTCGGACCAAATGGCGAATAGGCCTTTTTGGTGCTCAATGCTCCAAAATCATTATATAGCTGAAAGGTTTTAACCCCGGATACATTTACCGTAACGGTAAGCGAATTAAGAATTGGCGGTGTGGCCTGATCAAACAATGAATTAAACTCGATCTTCAGCATTGGCCATGAACTGTTCAGTCCGTCTGGGTTTTTGGTAAACGATTCAATAGGCGGCTGTGTAGCGTCAAGTTTGATAATAATCGTTACTTGCGTTTGTGTTATTGTATCGCTTGTTTCGGGCTGAATAGTTCCCGTTACCGACAGCCATGCGCTCTGTGTGCTCAGGTAATAGTTTACATTTTGTAACAGTTGCGGATCAATGGCTGAGGTAAAATCCATTATCAAGGATATCTGCCGTTGCCCCTCCCGCAAAAAAAGCATAGGCGAAGCAAAAGCAAAACCTGGTTTTACAACTGCGGGAATCGGAGTCGCCGTGCCTCCGAAAGTCGGCCATGATTGCACTTTGCCGTCCTGGTCTGTTTGCAGCACACCCGGAGTTGGAATGGGCTGAATGTTAAGCGAGGCTGCATTATCCGATACAGGTACTTTAGATAGCGTATAACCGCCCGTAATGCTGGCTGCATTTAGCGTCACATTTTGCAGGGTAGAAAATAGGATAGGATTTTTCTGAGCATCCACGCCTGCATTGAATAAGGTACCGGCGGGTAAATTGAAAGTGTTAATATTCTTAGCTAATTCGGAACATAAAAAAACAGAATCTGCTACAGCCGCTTTCTTCGACTGTTTCAAAATATCATTGTAATAGAATTCAAGATGTTTTTTAGCTATACCGTTCAGTTGATCCTGGTGTACCTTCAACAAGTTGACAAAAGTTCTGAGTAATATAGTATCCGGGTGTTGGCTCTTTTTGTTCTTCTGTGTCTCGAACCCACTATTTGCGTGCTGTATAATGGTGCCGAAGAAATTCATCATCTTATCTCCGGCATTCTTGATAGCATTAAAAATATCAGAAGGCAAGTTCTTTTCAATAGGATGCTGTAAACCCAATACTTCCCAATAAGGTATGAGGTCTCTGTTCTGTGTCCATATTTCTACCCCCAGCATGTCAAAGGAATCAAAATCACTGTATTGAGTATCCTTGATCCCTTTTATTTTTATTACTGATGTTAAAGCCAGAGCTTGGCGCAGTCCGGCAATCGCCCAGAAATATTTGCTGAATGTATTGGTGGTATGATAGATCACATACTCCTTAAGATCATACTTCGCAGTAGTGAATTGCATAAAATGGATCCACCGCTTAATTCGTTTGCCAATGTCGGTCAGCTGATCGAACAGTTGGTTAAATGCAGCAGCTGTTTCCCTGGTATATGTTGCAGTTTGAAGAAGCTTAGTAAGTTTATTGCAGGTGTTAGCATATTGGGAGTGACATTCATCAAAACGTGTCGTTGATATACTAGCTAAAAGAAACACCGGGTCTTTAAGCAGAAACGGTGCCCAACTGCTGGTCACTTCATTGTTGCTATCATAAAAATTGATCAGTGTAGCGTAGTCGCACAAAAAGCTGAGCCAGTCCTGTTCTGTCCTCCCATCAATAAGCGATGGACCAGGATCAAGAAACTGAACCGGCGGGAGCATAATGCTATATTGATCGATGGTATTCATTCATTTACAAGTTAGTACCCTCTTTTACATGAAAGGGGAACACATAATTATGCCTCGTATTGGTTTTGTTATAGATATAAGCCACGGTTACTTCTACCAGCCCATTCAGCATATCGGTAAACTCAACCGACACATTCATAACCGTTATTCTTGGTTCGTTATGCAGTAGCGCTGTTTTAACTGCATCCACTATCTCGCCTTGTAAAGTCGCATCGGGGTTCCTAAAAAAATATTGATACAGGGCCGATCCAAACTGTGGCTCCAGGCTCCTTTCGCCCATTCTTGTCAACATAATGGCATTGATGGCATTATTTACATTTTCCTCATAAGCAGTCAGGCTCAATTGGTAGTTCCCGGCCGAAAATGTTACCGGAAATGCCCACCCTGAACCCAGGAATTGCTTTTCTGCCTTGTTGCTCAATTGTTTATCCACCTATCATTACATTAAATGAACCCAACATAATCTGACCACCGTGCGCTGTCATATCACCCACCCGTGCTGCAGGCATACCACCTATCATAACCGTTGCCGATCCTTTTACAATTGAATCGGGCGGCCCCACGCAAACCAACATATCGCCCACATGCGCAGCCGGTAATTTGTTTATCAATACCGTTGGCACACCAGGGCCGACTATTGGCCCCCCTACATGCGGTATTGGCGGCAAGCCTGGCGTCTGCATCGGGCATTCATGAAAATCTGTAAGTCTGGCTGCTGGTGGCATATTTGTATTTAGTTTATCATGATCATAGCGCTTTGCAGCGTCAGTTCCGTTCCGCCGTTAATTTTTGCTGTCATATTTCCCGCTGCCGAATATTGGCTTTGGGCGGTCTGACTGATGTTCATTCCACTAACCGTTACATCCCCTCCTGATGACTGGATGCTTACGCCCTGAGCTCCGGAAATGCTTACTTTCTGATCGGCTTGAATGTTGATGTCCTTAGGGCTTTTTATAGTAATGCCACTGCTTGACATAACAATACTGTTCTGGTTATCGTCCTGTATAGTGATCTGCTTATCCTTGTCGCTAAGTACTACCTGGTTTTTATCGGGCGTGATGATGGTTAATATTTTGTTCTCGTCATCAAACTGCACTACAATACCTGATTTGGAAACAATCGCTTTCAAAGGATTTTTTTCAGCCGGACTTAAACTTTGATAAGGTTGATTTTTTGAACTGCTGTACATGCTGCCCAGGATAACCGGGTATCTAGGATCTTCATTCAGAAAGCCGATCACCACTTCGTCCCCTACTTCGGGTAAAAAGAATGCCCCTGCGCCGGCTGTTGAATAAAAATTTGATAGCCTTGCCCATATGCCTGCGCCGTTCGGGTCAAATACAGGCACATTCACCAATATCCGGTATTGCGAATCCGGGTCCTGGTACATTTGTTTTACTGTTCCGTTGAAAAGGCCGCGTGCACCGGGAAGTAACCCTGAAGCCGGCGGAGCTATTACATCCGGCTCTTCAATAAACCATACCGGTGGAAGTCCTATGGAAATTTCCGTAACCCAGTTGCCGTCGGAAATATCATGAACAACCTTCGAAACCAGGTGATCACCATTAAATCTGTCACCCAAACCTTGCAGCGTGATATAATTACCCGGATTAGCCAAATTGGTTCCTAGGGTCTGCACTTCTCCCTGTATCTTGGCGTATTCGCTCTTGATCAACTGCGCTTGCGACCAGGTTGTCAGATCAGCATTTTGCAAAGGAGCAGTTGTTTGGGTTTGATAATTTGCCCCGACAACCTGTGATAATGTTTTCGATGAAATATTTCCCGGACCGGGTACATTGTTTGCCGATTGCCCTGTAACTATGGCTTGTGTAGTATAATCCCAGGCAGATGCCGTAACATTACCTAATTGGCTCACCGCATCCATTTCAGCGTTGAAGGAGTATAGGTTATCACCATAAGTTACTGTTAATACGGAAGTGGTGTTTGCATCCGGTTTAAACACGGAAACCTTACCATTTAGTGCCGTTACGATCATCCCATTGATCTCAGCTCTTTGGAGGATGAAGTCCCAATCAGTTACATAATACTGAACTTGCATGGGCCAGGTGGTAGTGGTTGCCGTTACACTTGATGATAATCCGTAAATGCCGATGATAGATGAAATAATATCGCTGTCCTTTTGCTGCGAAAAGGTGAGGCACTTTCTGCCGACGATCATTTTTATGGCCTGATCGCGGCACTCCACTTCCAAAGTTGAGCCAATCACATCATCAATAGTGATAGATTGCCCGGTGATTATTCCCTGGAAGATCACCTGGTTAGCATTGTCATAACCAGCTTCGATAACGATCTGTCCTCCCGGAACGAACGTAGCCGACGAACTGGCGGCAAACTTACCTGTCTCAGCTTCACCGTCCAGCAGGACGATGCGCGCCGTTGGTATCAGGTTCACACCCTTCTCCACATAAACAGAAAGCACTCTGAATTCATCAGGAATTACTTTCCCGCCCACCTTCACCGCAAAAGTTACTATATCGCCTATATTAGTACTACCTGCCATTTTATACCGGTTGGATTATTGGCGGAAAAAGCAATGTTTCTATCCCGCTAAGATTTCTGAACTTGTTTAAATCGTTATACCTGGCTACCTGCACATAGTATGAATCATCGTTCCATACATTGCGGCACAATTGTGGCAGCGTCATCCCCTGCTGAACGGTTACCAAATGCGTAATATCTGGCGAGGTAGAATTATCCAGCTTTTTAACTGTCTTTGGAGCTACATACAAGCTGAAATGCAACGATACTTTTGCTCTTAAAGGCGTTCCGTCTGGCTTAAAAAGCGAATAAGTAGTATTGAATGAATCGAGTACACCATTAAAATTGAAGCCTTGCCCCCATTGAATTTTAATAAAATTGGGACGGTGTATCTTACCGTTAAATGTGAACACCGTTTTCTCCAAAGAAGCAATCTCGTTGTTCATGTTTAAGCGGTTGGGATCCACTACGCCGGTACAATCTATCACAATATCAAAATTCAACTGATCGCTCGGAGTGGCTTTGAATTTCTGTGAAGGTGAACTGGTATTTGGTGGCTGCTTTTTGTTGTACTCTATGCTCCGCTGCCAGGTGATCGAATCTGGATTGATCATTGTTTTATACTTCAATCCGTCAATGGCTGAAGTATAATTTTCGTCAGTATAAGCAGTCAATATTATCGGTTGTAGACCCATTTTGTATCCTTGTTATCTTTTGTACCGGTCACGCTTGTAAGCTGCATTGATCATCCTTTTACATTCTTCGAACAGCTTTACCCTGATGTTGTTCAACTCTTCTTCCGTCACCGTTTCAGACCTGCTCCTGTTGCCGGTGGATATCTCCGTCTTAATAATTAACTCCCTGATCTCGATCGGCATAAATCATCAATTAAATAAATTGTAAAAGAATGTTTTAGGCGAAATTTTGAAATAGGTATAAGCCAGTTCTATCGTCTCGATAACCAAATCATTCTCCTGCGACCTTAGATCTGAAACCGAATATTTAACAGGATAAGCGCTGTAAAATGTCCACTTGGTAATCATCGATCCATCAGCCCCTAAAAGGCTCACCGAAACATCGTGCGTGGTAATTTTATTTACAAAGCTTTGGTCGATGCAGTTGGCGCACCAGTTAAGCAATTGAGAGCCGGAGGGTACAAGCGCTCGCTTTAACACCAAATTCTGGCTGCTTGCAACTGTAGGCAGCCTGTATTTGAAGCGATTTTCTCCTCCACAAACAACTTCTTCGATACCTAACTCCTTAGATATTCCTGATACTTCCTGGAATGCGGCATCTTCTCCCGCAAATGACAGCTCGAAATAAAAGCCAACAGGATAATCAGCTCTTGCCATTGGTTACAATCAATTGTTCATGCGCAATTTCAAGCGTATCAATTGCTACTTCATTGCCGTCTGATTTAAGGTCGGTACTGGTGATCTTAGTCGGCCAGGCATTAAGCAGTTGCCATTGCATGGTTACATTACCGGATTCGTCGAGCAGCCTTATAACAACCGTTACCCTGGCTATGGTATTCATCTTGATCTGGTTGCGCCAGTTCCAAAAGGTATTGTCGTTCACAAACACGCCTCTTTTCATGGTCACGTTACCATACTTAACTATACCGGGCATTTTCTCAGTAGAGAAAAGCGCGCTGTTGCTTTTGCGATACTCGATTATTTGGTGTTCTACGTCCATCCCGGATACTTCCTGGAATGCTACTTTTGTAATTGAAGGGCCAAGATCAACTTCGAAGTTAAACTTGGGCATGGGCCATGTTGCGCCTTGTGCGCTGCCATTATCTGTTGCCATAATAAATTATTTTTGTTCTTTAATTAATTGAATTATTGCCGGTTAACTGGATACCGCCATCTGCTGCTGGAAGGTGAACACGATGAATTCAGCTGGTCTTACCAATGCTACTTTCACCGTCACATTCATAAAGCCGGCCAGGATATCGTCTGCTGTCATTGTAGTTCCTAAACCGCAGTCAACCGAGTAAGCGTCTGAAGGACTTGCTCCCTGCAGGCCGCCTTCTTTCCATATGGTCATCAGGAAACTGCTCACCATCGCTTTTACAGCTTCCCATGTGTTCATTACATTTGGCTGGAACACATATGGATGGGCCGCGAGTTTACATGATTGCTCAAGGAAAGTAGCAGTACGCCTTACCGGCAGGTATTTCCAATCGCCGCTATTGCCGTCAAGCGTACGGGCCCCCCAAACCAGAATGCCTATACCATTAAAAAAGCGTATGGCATTGATAGATTTGCCCGACAAAGCATCCACGTTTAAATTAGCCTGTTGACTGTCTGACAATTTGATCGGCAATGATGCTACGCCAACTATCGAAGTATTTGCAGGAGCTTCCCATACGCCATAGTTATTGTCGGTATTGGTGATCACACCGGCCATGGCACCACTTGGCGGCAGTGTATTGGCATCGCTTAGTATCTGGGAAATGATTTGATTATATGTCTGACTTGCAGTAACCAAAGCATTATGATACTGTGTCACCGTTAAAGTCGGATTTTGAATACTATTTATGATCGAAGCAGTAACCGGGTCAGGATTATCCGGCGGACTTAACAGCGGTAAAAGCTGCTTTACATCCCCGCCAAACAGGCTGGTGTAATCCAGGTCGCCGCTTTGCATGATGGTAGTACATATAAATGGATAGTATGCCGTGCCGTAATTAAGCCCTACCACGCCAGTGTTATTCCTGAAAGTAGTAATATCATTGGTATACATGATAGGATCAGGATTCTTCCCGCCTATGATATCAAAAATAGACACCGCAGTCATCATGTTTGAGCATTGCAGCAGCATCTCCTCCATCAATGTGCCATTAGCGGCCACAGAAAGTAAGGTCGCTTCCGGGCAGATGTACATGGTAGGCTCTTCTTCATTTAGCAGCAAAGTAAGTCCGCCTAACAGGTCATTCAATTGAACATTGGGGTTAACGACAGGCACACTTGGCGCAGCCGGCTTGCCTGATGGCGCGCCGTAACTACCAACAGAAACGATGTAAGCGTCACCGCCACCATTTTGATAAAACATCCGGACGCTATTGTAGAGGTAATAAACTGTATTCGGATCAGGCAAAACCGCATAATAGTTGTTGTCTATCATCATATAGTTCTGATTTACCGGTTTGCTTTTTTGCTGCACCAGGTAATACTGCGGACTATACTGCTTTGTAGCAGCTGCAGGCGGGGCCGGATTCGGCAGACAATAGATGGCCTGGAAATCGGCAAATGAGGTGATCTTTTGTGCGACGTTCGTGTACGATTGCCCTTCGTACATCGCCTGCGGCGTATAACCGATAAAAGCCGGAACGGCGGTTGCTACCGGTACTACCGAATTGGGGAAAGCATTAATCTCATTTATGTATACCCCTGGTGTTTGGATGGCGGATTCAAGCATAACTTATGATTTTATTTTACTGATTTAACTTATATATACACATACATTGGTGACGCAAGCTGACTGGCTTGTCCGTTTACCGTTCCTATTCTTATGGGGTCCGGATTAGGCAAACCTTTGAATATTATTTTGGATGATGATTTCTGGCTATCAGCCGGCACGGAATTATTTACCAGGTCAAACCTTAAACCCGATACTTTGCTTAATGGTAACAGATTGCTGCCAGAAGTGAATAAGATGGCCTTTTGTCCGTTATCCATTGTTACTGTTTCGGGACCATCAAATTTGACCTCGTTCTTTCCTGATATTGCCGGATTGTCCAGCTTAACAGCGCTTCGGTTGATAATAAAATATTGCCATTGGGTTGCTCTTGCTATATAGCTAATTTCAAACTTGGCGAACCCTTGTTTAATGATATCATTAAAATGTATTTTGAGACTACCGACACGCTTTGCATTAAAGTCAGGCGATAGATAAGCGTTGAGTTGAGTTATTCCCCCATCATTTGTATTTGATTCACTCTGGCTATCATATACAAATTGACCAAGCCAGCCTAAAGGGGAGTCGGTAAAAGTGCGGAATGCATCATCTGTTGTTTCCAGGTCAAAGTCGAAATAGGTTGCCTTGGTAGTGCTGCTGATATAGTTTAAAAATGCAGGTATCGTAGCTTGGGTATCAGCATAAAATTCCAATCCGCTTATAGTATCACGTCTCTTCAAACCGAACCTTTTCGACAGGTCTGCAGTAGCTTTTCCTTCCTTAAACCACAGGCATTGGCAAATTCCCTGCTCAAAATAGGAATGCGACACAGTTATCTTAAATAATGGTTGAAAATTGCTCCTGATCATACTGCTACCTGGTTTGAAATTTGAGAAATAGCCGTATTAACTGCAATCACTTCTTCAGTTTGTATAGTCAGCAATCGCATTTTATAAATGACAGAGGGGGTATATTTAGCTCCCATCGATGTCCACAAGCCTTGCATCTGGATATAATTGATTTTTTCAATTTCGAATTCCAGCCTGTTTACTCCCACCGGCATATTTGAAAATGAAGAGCGTTCAATAAGATAATGTGACTGGAAAAACGCTATCACTGCACCAAGGAACCGCAGGGTCTCGTTATAATCATCAAAGTTTGAGCTGATAAGCAGGTGAAGATTGTAGCGCTCGTAAGGGTTTATGTCTGCATAATTTCCCCCGGGGAGCTTTTGATTGCGTATGTTAAATGCTTTAACAGTCTCCTGCTCGATATTGATCAGCGAGATAACTATTTTGTTATGGTTGATTTCAGGTACCGATCCATTAGTTTCGACCAGGTTATTGAGCAAGGCATTATTTTCCTCCAGGCCAAACCGGTTCCTTAAAAACTGGTTTAAAACGTCTCTGAGAAATTGGAGCGAGCTGTTTATCACGGGGTAATTCTTTAGGTAGCTGTTTGCATTTTTTAATGCTTTGTAAATTTAAAGGCAACCCGGTTTAGTTATCAAATACGGGACATGTACGTTTCGTATACAGTTTTAATGGACAATCGTAGACAAATCGTAGACAGAAAATGCGCAGATAAAACAAAGCGGATACTCCCGGTGTATGCAAAATATCTTAACAAAATGAATGATAGGAAGATAGAATCAGGCGGGGCTTTGTTCCTTCGGATCGACTGATCGTAAATAGGTCCGCAAGTCCTGTTCGCGGGGGAGCGACATTTTCTTCTTCAGGCGGTATTTATGGGTGCGTACGCTTTCCTGGTTAATGCCAAGTAAATTGCCAATATGATCATTGCTCATATTCATTTTGATATAGCAGCAATATTTCAGGTCGATTGGTGTGAGGTCGGGATATTTTTCAGCAAGTTTCCATAAGAAATGAGGATCGGTCTGCTCAAAATATAGCTTAAAGTCATCCCATAGTTTATGGTTATTAGCAGACATTTTAATGGCATTAGCAATTGATGTCAGCTCTGTCCTGACAGGATCATCTACGCTCTTGTACAGTTCTGCTATCCGGTCTTTTACTTTTGATAATAGCTCTGCCTTCTGGTTCAGTTCCATTACATACCTGCTCAGGTTCCTGGTATTGTCTTCGTGTTCAAAATGAGGTATGGGATCAGAGGTTTCCTTTTGTACTGAACCAGATGCAGAATGAAGTTTCAGAATGGAATTTATTACCGGGATCAACTGGCCTTGCTTGTTTAACTGCTCATACTGATGTGGAAAAACAATAATATCGTGCGGCCATTGCAGTTGCTCGTTTCCAAAAGTTCGTGAGAGACAAAGTAAAGGTGCGTTTACCTTCCCGGCGAAAGTGTTAAGGTCGTTAAGTACAAACTGGTTATTCCGGAAACATAAAATGATCAGGTCGGCACCTGTTGATTTCACTATACTTATCAGATCAGAGACTCTCGTAGCGGAAATGACATGATTGGGAAACTTTGCCCCCTTGATACTACTTAACAAGCCGGACAACACAACGGTATCATCGCAGCCGATCAGTATAAGTTTCTCAAGGGTCATTTTTTCGAAAAAAATTATATAATTTAACTTTTACTCAATATAATTCCTGCATCTCGCCCTGTCTTTTCTTAATTAATGTTGATCGCTCAAACAGGCTGAACCCACCAATTCTATAATTACCTGGACTATCCGGACAAAATTGGGGTAATATTTTATCTCAAAATACCTGATAGTTAAACACCAATAATTTAATATAGCATTATGTAAGAGCGGGTTATGTGATTCTTGCCCTGCTCCATTGATTGGTCCGCTTTTCGAGACCGGTACTTCTTAGAAAAGCACCTAAAAATAACACCTCTTTTAACTAATGTGCAATAGGTGTTTTAACGGTATTTTTAACGATGTGAGAAACCGAAATGTTATCTGTGAAAGGAAAATTTATTTAATATTTTATCAATTCAGCGGCAGACTAAAATGAAAGGTGGAACCTGTTCCCAACTCGCTTTCAACCCATATTTTGCCATTATGCCGGGTGATGATCTCATGACATAAATAAAGACCGATACCTAACCCGGAGATATGGGCATCAAGATCTTCGACACGATAAAACCTGGAAAATACATTCCCCTGTTTATTAACTGCAATGCCAATGCCAAAATCCTGGATACTCACATTGACATTTTTCTCTGTCTTGTTTACGCTTACAATGATCTTACCTGCGCCGTGCGAGTATTTAATTGCATTTGAGAGTAAATTAACCATCACCTGCTCAATTCGCTGACTATCGGCACGCACTATGCAGGTTTCCAATGTTTTCTCTAACAAAATGGTGTATTTATCATTCGTTTGCTGCATCAGTTCAATTGCATCACGAATAATTTCGAGCAAATCAAACGTCGCTTTTCTCATTTGCAGTTTGCCGGCCTCAATTTTGGAAACATCCAGCAGATCGTTTACCAATCCGCTCAGTTTACGCACCTGTTTTATTGTTTTATCTACAAATCGTCCACTTTGTTCATCAGTTTTTAACCGATCAATAATTTGCAGATAGCCGGTGATACTGGTCAAAGGAGTTTTTAGCTCGTGACTGGCCAGTCCTATAAATTCATCTTTCTTTTCGTTCAACAGCTTCACTTCGTCATACAGCCTGGCATTGTCTATGCTGATCGCGGCCTGGGCTGCAATTGAGATGACAAGGTCTTCGTGATCCTTCGTAAATCTTGCTATCTCAGGATGCCCGAAAAACAGCCCGCCGATAACCGCACCTGATTGCGATATTACAGGCACAGCCAGGTAACTTACAACCGGCAAATGTCCTTTAGGCATCCCATGATGCGGAGGATTTTTACCGTATCGCTGATCTTTGGTAATATCGTCTGACCTTACCACTCCTTCACCGGCAAAAGTTGGGTGAAAAACAGCTGTATTACGCGGCATGCCAAATAATTCAAAAGCCGATCTTTCCGCCCCCGATAAAGTAAACAACATGTATGATTCGCCTTTTTCATTCACCTGGTTATAAAAGAATGCGCCGAAAGAGGCTTCTATTGCCGAAGTGGCAGCATCGGTAACTTTTTGCAATATGGTTTGCAGGTCAAGGCTTTCAGATATGAGCTTACCAATTGTATTCAGCGTTTCTACTTTTTTGGTATATCGCTGCAATGCTTCCTCATATTCCTTTTGTTTTGATATATCACGGGCTATTTTGGATGCTCCTATGATGTTTCCGTTGTCATCCATTACTGGAGAAATCGTTATAGAAATAGGAATCTCACGACCGCCTTTTGCCAACCTGATCGTTTCAAAATGATCCACCTTGCGCCCCTGGCTTATCTGGCTGATAATAAACTCCTCTTCCTTCAAACGGTTAACCGGGATGATTAGAGAAATATGTTTCCCGATAGCCTCCTTATCTGTGTAGCCAAACAGTTTTTCTGCCGAATTATTCCAACTGGTGATTATTCCCTTGAGAGTCTTACTGATTATAGCGTCATCCGAACTATCTACTATCGCTGCCAACCGCGCCCGTCTTTCCATGCCCTCTGTAACTTTTCGAACGAGTATTTCCAGCTCGGTCTGGGCTATTCTCAGTTCCTCATTTGTCGCAGCTAATTCCTCATTGGTAGCTGCCCATTCTTCATTAAGTGACGCCAGGTTTTCATTAGCCGAAAGCAATTCGGCATTGGCCGACTCGTTAAGCAACTGCCCCACTTTTTGTTCGTGGATATCTGTACTGGTGCCCACCCATAACTTGTTCTCTCCATCTAAATCTTTATGAACTTCAACCCGGCTCAGATGCCAGCGGTAAACACCGTCGTGCCGGAGAAAACGTTGCTCCCTCTCCAGTCCTATCCCGTTCTGAATTGCACGCGGCCACTCTACAGCTGCAATCGCGCGATCTTCTGCATGCAAAATATCCCATACCTTGTCCTTCAGTTCATCAAAACTATGCATACCGGTATAATCATACCATTGTTGATTATAGTAGGTTACCTCACCATCCGGACCAGCTGTCCAAATCTTATGTGGTATAGCATCTGCCAAAAAGCGAAATTGGTACTCAGCTTTTTTCCGCGAAGCAATTTCGTTCAACGCTTCTTCATTCAAGCGGGCATTCTCAAGTGATAATCCTATCAGACCTGCAAAATTCTTAGCAAAGTCCAGGTCTGTTTCATCAAAATGGTAGTCGGCCCGGGAGGATATAAAGTTTGCTACACCTATTATCTTATCTTTTTGGCTGATAGGAACTATAATTACCGACTGCAATCCTATTTCGCGCACTGCCTTTAGTTGGCCGGGATCAGTAATAATAGCTGAGATCATTTCGTCCGTAACGACGGGGACAAAACCGGGTTTACCTGTCTTTAAAACCACTGCAGCGCCGATATTGCTATTAGGGTCCGGCGGATAATTTTTGCGGTACTGACGGGCCCATTCTACCTTATTGGGGTCTTTGTGTTTTAAAACCTGCAATTCAAACCGGTCATTTTTTACAATATCAATAGTAAACCAATCGGCAAATGTTGGAACGATCAGTTGAGCAATCTTTTCAAGAGCACTTTTTGTATCACGGGCCCCGGCTAATTCCTCTGAAGCCTGGTTTAAATAAGAATAAAGTCTTTCCTTCTTTTTAACAACTGTAATATCACGGATAAAGAGATAAGTTAATGTGTCGCCCTGAGCACAATGCACTTTTGAGCTTATCAGGGCCCATTTGGCAGCCTCCTCACCTATGTTTAGTTTAAATTCACAATCGGTAATTTCTTCCAGCCGCATTAACTTCCCTTCGTTAGACTTACCAGCATCAATATCAGAATAGAAACTAAACAATGACTGCCCTATAATATCATCATTGTCCCGCTCCATATATGGCAAAGTGACCCCATTTACATAACGAACGATCCCATACGTATCTATCGCAAGCATTCCGATAACACTATAGTCATATACCTGCTGGAGATCAGCATGATCAGGAAAATATTGTTCAGTATGTTGATTTATAACCTTGGCCATTATTATAGATAGAAAATGGAATAATCAATTTTATTCACGGACGAATTCACCGGCAGATATTACATCATGCCTATGAAAACAGTGCTAAACGGGGTATTTAAGTCAGATTAATTAGCCGGGATCGTAAACTTGAAACAGGTTCCCTTTCTCAGCTTACTTTCTATTATTATTTTGCCGCCGTGCTGGGCAACAAAGTCCTTCACTAATAACAATCCTAAACCTGTACCCTGCTCCTGGTTCGTACCCGGAAGTGAGGGTGTACTAATGTTCCCTAATATGGTATTTCTTGTTTTCTCTGTCATTCCCACGCCGAAATCCTGTACGCAGACTTCCGTCATGTTATCTGTTAATTGGGCTGTTAAATTAACGATTCCCCTGCGTGGACTGTATTTAATAGCGTTGGTAACTATATTCTGCAAAATAGAACGCAGCATCAAAGGATCGGCATTTACAAACAGGTCATTGGGTATCTTATTTTCGAATTTGACACTTTTCTGAATTGCCGTTGCCCTCAACAACTCAAGCGATTCGTTAATGGCTTCTGAAAGATGAATTTTCTGGGGATTAAAAGTTGTTTTCTGTCGCTGTTTCTTGGCCCAATCTACCAATTCATTTAATTGTAAAAGGATTTTATTTGAAGTCCGGTGAATGACCCCCGAAAGCATTTTCAGTTTTTTCGGCTCAATGATTTCTATTTCATCGTTTAGGGTTTTCGATGATATTAATAGTGATGTAAGCGGATTTCTCAGGTCATGAGAAATAACCGACAAGAATTTGTCCTTGGATAAATTCAGTTCTTTTAGTTCTTGGTTAAGAGTTTCAAGCTGACGAGTCCGTTCGGACACCCTTTTTTCCAGGTTACGGTTTAATGCTACCAGGTCCTCATTTATTAGACGCAGCTTTTCCTCTTGTTTTCGCAAGAGTGAATTTTTACGGTGCAGTTCGGCAAAAATGGCAACCTTATAACGCAGTAAATCAGGCTTAAATGGTTTCCTGATAAAATCGGCTGCCCCGGCTTTATACCCCCTGAACATGGATTCCTCTTCGTAATCCTGCGCGGTAAAAAAGATGATGGGTATTCGCTTCAGCTTATCCCGCTGATAGATCAGCTCGGCTGTCTCGTACCCGTCCATTATAGGCATCTGAACATCCAGCAGGATCAATGAGAAATCTTCTTCCTTTAAAAGTATGCGTAAAGCTTCTTTGCCCGACGTTGCCTTAAAAAAAGTATAACCTTCATTTTCAAGAACAAGTTCCATTGATGTCAGGTTATTTTCATTATCATCAACCAACAGAACTTTTATATTATCATCAGGAGCTATAGCCATTCGCTAATTTTAAATCTTTAAAGTGTTTATTTAATTAACCAAACACGCATTAGCGATAAAAGTTGATCTGTTTTTACTGGTTTTGTAATATAATCTGACGCTCCTGATGCAATACACTTTTGCCTGTCACCTATCATCGCCTTGGCAGTCACCGCTATTATAGGCAAATTCTTGTGCTTCGGTTCCTTGCGGATGATCTGGATTGTTTCATAGCCATCCATCTCCGGCATCATGATATCCATCAGCACAATGTCCACTTTTTTATCACTGTTGAGTATTTCCAACGCTTCGCGTCCGCTTTCCGCCGTGATCACTTCGATGTTTGAGCGTTCGAACACTGCAGTCAACGCAAACAGGTTTCGCACGTCGTCGTCCACTACCAGCACTTTCTTCGACTCAAGAACATCATTATTTGCCCTTATGCCGTTGATGATCTCCAGGTTTTCCTGGCTGATAAACTTCTTATCAACGTGCAATAGCGTCAATATTTCTTCCAGCAAATAAGAATGTGAGGTGGCTGTTTTGGTGATCACCTTATGGTTCAGCCTTTTTAGCTGGATCAACTCGTTTTGCGTAAAGTCTCTCGCCGAGTGAAGCAGCATAGTTGTTTGCGGTTGCTTTAATGTGTTGATCCTGTTAAGCAGTTCAATGCCATCAGCGTCAGGCAGCACAAAATCAAGAATAATACTGTCTACAGCCTCTTTCTTTAATAGTGTGAGGCCCTTTTTAGCTGTCGTCGCGCCCAGCACCTCTACTCTGTCACTGCTAAGCATTTCGGTAAGTCGCTGTAACTCATTTTCGTTATCCTCAATAACCAATACCTTCTTTTTGGTTTGTTCATTAAAGCGGATAATTCCCGAGATCAACTCATCAAGCGAATTATTGGAAAGCGGCTTCAGGCTGAAACTTTTGGCACCTAATTTTAAGGCCATTACTTTATTATCCTCGCCAGAGATGAGGTGTATTGGGATATGCCGCAAATTGAGATCCGATTTAAGTAATTTAAGTATCTTCCAGCCATTTGACTCAGGCATATTCACATCCAGCGTAATAGCAATCGGGCTATATTTCTGGATGCTGTCGAATATTTCAAGATAGCTTATCGCTACAATCACTTTAAGTCCGTAATCATGAGCCTTATCGATCACAATTTTGGTAAAGCGTAAGTCATCCTCGATAACCAGCAACACTTTATCCTCTGCTGAGATATTATGACGGTCATCGTCGATCACTAATTCAGCAGCCTCCAACAAATTGGTTCTCAGATGCGCAGTTGAATGTGATTCTTTTACCTGGTAACTGTTATTTGCAGGTGCAGCCTCTTCCTTATATCTTAATGGCAGGTATAAAGTAAATACACTTCCTTTACCTAATTCACTACCTACTGTAATTGTTCCGCCTAATAACTCAGCAAAACCTTTACTGATGGACAGACCCAAACCTGTACCTCCGTATTTACGACTGGTTGAGCCTTCCGCCTGTTGGAATGCCTCGAAGATGATTCCCTGGGTATTTTTTGATATACCGATACCTGTGTCGCTGATAGAGAATGCGATTACAGATTCTGTATCGATAAGAGGATTCTCGTGACGTGCATTTGGTCTGAAAATTTCCAACTTAACACCACCTTTCTCGGTAAACTTGAACGCGTTTGATAATAAGTTCTTCAAAATCTGGTTCAAGCGCTGCATGTCTGTTTCCAGCATTTCAGGTAGGCCCTCTTCCAGTATGATCTCAAATTTGAGGTTCTTCGCTTCCGAGATCGGCTTAAAGGTCGATTCGGCAAATGCAGCGATCTCCCTGAAGTTAACCGGCATTACATCAGCCGATATCACACCCGATTCGATCTTAGACAGATCCAGGATATCATTGATCAGCTGGATAAGGTCATCACCGCATGAGTGGATCGTTTTAGCGTACCGGCGTTGTTTTTCAGTTAAGTTACCTTCAGGGTTTTCAAAGAGTTGCTGTGCCAATATGAGCAAGCTGTTAAGTGGCGTACGCAACTCGTGCGACATGTTGGCCAAAAACTCCGATTTGTATTTGGATGTCAGCGTCAACTGTTCAGCTTTCTCTTCCAGTGAACGGCCCTTGTCATGTAACTCATCATTAGCACGTCTTAATTCTTCCTGTTGTGAAGAAAGTTCCGTCGCCAATGATTGTGATTGTTTCAACAATTCTTCGGTACGGGTATTAGTTTCAATGTTATTCAAAACGATACCGATACTTTCTGTCAACTGATCGAGGAAGTCGATGTGGGTATCGCTGAAGTTTTCAAACGAAGCCAGCTCGATTACCGCTTTTATATTATTTTCAAATAATACCGGAAGAATAACCAAATCTATCGGCGCGGCGCTGCCTATACCCGAACTGATTTGTAAATATTCTGTCGGCACGTTCGTTAAACGGATACGTTCTTTATCTGTCGCGCACTGCCCCACCAGGCCTTCGCTCAGTTCAAATTCGTTATTGATCAATTTACGGCTCTTCTGCGCATAGCCTGCAAACAGCCTTAATTTAGGTTCTTCCGCAACATCCTGTTCCAGAACGTAGAAAGCACCATATCGTGCATTTACCAGCTCAGCCAATTCCGAAAGCACTTTGTTTGCCACAGCGTTTCTATCGCGCTGACCCTGAAGCATCTGCGCAAATTTCGCAAGGTTGGATTTCAGCCAATCCTGTTCATGATTTCTAAGCGTCGTACCTTTCAGGTTGGCGATCATTTGGTTGATCGTATCCTTCAAAGCTTCCAACTCACCTTTTGCATCCACACGGATGGTTCGGGTCAAGTCACCTTTTGTTACCGCAGACGCTACTTCGGAGATTGAACGCACCTGCACGGTTAAGTTCTGCGCAAGCTGGTTCACGTTTTCTGTTAAGTCCTTCCAGGTACCAGAAGCACCCGGTACACTTGCTTGTCCACCTAAACGTCCCTGCACACCCACTTCACGTGCCACCGTGGTTACTTCATCCGCAAACACCGCAAGCGTATCAATCATTTCGTTGATGGTATCTGTCAACTGTGCCACCTCACCTAAGGCATTAATGGACAGACGTTGTTTCAGGTTACCTTTTGCAATACCGGTGGCCACCTTAGCAATACCGCGTATCTGCCCGGTAAGGTTGGATGCCATCTGGTTCACGGAGTCCGTTAAGTCTTTCCAGGTACCGGCCACACCTTTCACGTGTGCCTGGCCACCCAGCTTACCTTCCGTACCCACTTCCCTCGCCACACGCGTTACTTCGGATGCGAACGAGTTCAGCTGATCCACCATCGTATTGATCGTATTCTTCAGGTCAAGGATCTCGCCTTTTACGTCAATAATTACCGTTTTTGATAAGTCACCACTCGCTACCGCTTTGGTCACTTCAGCAATGTTACGTACCTGGGATGTTAAGTTCGACGACATCTGGTTTACAGAGTCGGTCAAGTCCTTCCAGGTACCACCCACACCAGGCACAAACGCCTGACCACCTAAGTTACCGTCGGTACCAACTTCTCTTGCCACACGTGTTACTTCGGATGCGAAACCACGAAGCTGATCCACCATCGTATTAATGGTTTCTTTCAGCTGCAAGATCTCGCCGCGAACGTCAACGGTAATTTTCTTTGATAAGTCACCGTTTGCAATCGCGATGGATACGTCGGCTATATTTCTGAGCTGTGCCGTTAAGTTACCGGCCATTTTATTTACAGAGTCGGTTAAGTCCTTCCAGGTACCGTCCACGCCCGGTACATTCGCTTGTCCACCCAATTGCCCTTCTGAACCCACCTCACGTGCCACACGCGTTACTTCGGATGCGAAACCACGGAGCTGATCTACCATTGTATTGATCGTATCTTTCAACTCCAACAACTCACCCTTGGCGTTTACTGTAATCTTACGGGAAAGGTCACCCTTAGCTACCGCCGTGGTCACTTCCGCAATGTTACGTACCTGCGAGGTTAGGTTGTCCGCCATTTTATTTACCGAGTCAGTTAAGTCCTTCCAGGTACCGGCTACTCCGGGCACATTTGCCTGGCCACCGAGCTGACCTTCAGAACCTACTTCCCTCGCCACACGGGTTACTTCCGAGCCGAATGAGTTCAGCTGATCCACCATCGTGTTGATCGTATTCTTTAACTCGAGCATTTCACCCTGCACGTCAACCGTAATCTTTTTGGACAAGTCGCCTTTCGCCACTGCCGTCGTTACTTCAGCTATATTACGTACCTGGCCTGTTAAGTTACCAGCCATCTGGTTTACCGAGTCGGTCAAGTCCTTCCAGGTACCACCTACACCCGGCACATTTGCCTGGCCACCTAGCTGCCCTTCCGAACCCACTTCCCTCGCCACACGCGTCACCTCGAAGGAGAAGGAGTTTAGCTGATCCACCATTGTATTGATGGTATTCTTCAATTCGAGGAGCTCACCTTTGGCGTCCACCGTGATCTTTCGCGATAAGTCACCCTTCGCTACCGCTGTGGTTACCCAGGCTATGTTTCGCACCTGGTCGGTCAGGTTACTACCCATCTGGTTTACAGAGTCGGTCAGATCTTTCCAAACCCCGCCGACACCCTTCACACGGGCCTGGCCTCCCAGCTTACCTTCCGTACCTACTTCCAGCGCCACACGCGTTACTTCGGATGCAAACGAGTTCAGCTGATCCACCATCGTATTGATGGTCTTTTTCAGCTCGAGCATTTCCCCCTTCACGTCCACCGTGATCTTTTTGGACAAGTCACCATTAGCTACCGCAGTTGTTACACCGGCTATATTTCGAACTTGCGAGGTCAGGTTACCCGCCATACGGTTTACCGAGTCCGTCAAGTCCTTCCAGGTACCTGCAACACCCGGCACTTTCGCCTGACCTCCCAGTTTACCTTCCGTACCTACTTCCAATGCCACACGCGTTACTTCCGAAGAGAAGGAGTTGAGCTGATCCACCATCGTATTAATGGTATTCTTCAACTCCAATATTTCACCCTTGGCTTCCACCGTGATCTTCCGGGACAGGTCACCCTTTGCAACCGCGGTCGTTACCGCAGCAACGTTTCGCACCTGGGCCGTTAAGTTACCCGCCATCTGGTTTACCGAGTCTGTTAACTCGGCCCATACACCGGCAACACCTTTAATTTTTGCCTGCTCACCCAGTTTACCTTCCGAACCTACCTGGCGCGCAACCCGCGTTACCTCCATGGAGAATAATCGCAGTTTAGAAAGCATCTGGTTGGATTCTTTTGCGATACGAAGGAATTCGCCGCGCAGCGGGTGTCCGCTTATTTCCAGTGGTATTTGTTTTGATAAGTCGCCATTGGCTACTGAGTTGATCATCCCCGCAATTTCAAGCGTTGGCGAAGTCAAGTCGGATATCAGGTTATTCAATGACGATACACCATCGGCCCAGTCGCCGCGTGCATCAGAGAGCTCAATACGTTTTGACAGATTTCCTTTTTTACCAATGGTTTTCTCCGCTTCCGATATTTCGGCCACCAGGCGCTGGTTCATATCGATAATATCATTCAGCACCTCACATATTCTGCCGTTTATACCGGCCTGGGTGACCGGCATCCGAGTATCCAATTTACCATTTTTGACGAGTGAAAGAACCCGTAAAAGTTCTTTCAAATCAAGAGAATCTTCATGAGGCATGCTTGAAACTTCTTCTTGTTGCAGGAGTTCCTCCAAAATTTGATCTTTCATAGTTCGGGTAATCAAAAAGTTTTTCAGGTAGCTGTGATGTGCTATATACAGCCAATAAAAGATAATGTTTTAACTAATTTTCTAAATAAAATAAAGGTTAATTTACTTTCATTCAGGGTTCGTTTTTCAAAAATAGCTCTGGTGCTATACCTATTAAACACCCCAAAAGAGTATTTAGTATATCGCAACATTTTATCAATCAAGGGAAAATAAATTTCCGAAAAAAATCCCAGAAAGCAAACTTTAATTAATAGTTTATTTTAGTTATATTTTCAAAAATGAAAATAGAGGGCAAATCAGCAGCCTGACTTTCAAAGTAAATTAACTAATAATTAATAATCAATTAGGGTTTTGGGACAGCTAAAACACAGTGGGGAAACGGAAAAATTACCGGGATTGAATATCGTAAATTTTACTTAAATATTCAATTCAAACAGCAAACAAAATCTTTCTTCAACGATTATGTATATAAACCTTCATGTGTGATGAAAAAAGCCAGCAAGCATTATAAATTCATTAACAATGAAACTGATAATGTGATCTATTTTCTGTCGGTTCCGAAAGATAGCGCCGACGATAAAAAAGTATTGGAAGATACAAAGCATAAGCTGGCTATTCAAAATGGAATTTATATCGGTAACATCTATTATATCGAGATTCCTGAAACGGAAGTCCATGAATAAACTTCTCCTTAACTTATTATACACCCAAAACTTCTCTGTAATATGAGGATACCTATAGAACGTCAACCAGTAAGGGTTTATCCCGATGCGAAACGTGTAATTGCCCGATACTTTTTTAATGGTGAACAAAGAGCCAAAGAAGTTATTGAACGTGTTATGAAACTGAGTGAAGATGAAGTTTTCGCTATTATATCGCCTCTTTTACAGGAATTTTCTAAAAGGCACCGGAACATCACCAAAATACTATACAGGCATTGTAACCGTGTGAGCCCTTTTATTGAAAGTGTGGGTTTTGATCCACAGGAACTGACGAGCTATAGAAAGCTACTGATTGGGTCGTATTTTACACATGAATACTCTATAGAATCCGCCGCTTTTTTTAATCCATCCATTATTGAAGATCCTGACCAATCAGAGTTAGAAATAGGCCAAAAACGATTGATTATTAGTTTCAGGGCCGTCGGTGAAGGGCATATTTCATCTATTGCCTTTAGAAGAGCAATTATAGATAAGGATAATAAGGTAGAAGTGTTGCCTGTAGGAAATTATGTGGACGAGGCCGAGATCGTACGCAATACCACAACTTTTGAAAGGAAACTGTTTTTTGAAAAGATAGTTACCGCCCGGATCGATCCCAAAGTAGTAAAAGAATTGAAAGGCCATCTGGACGAGAAATTCGACTACGATACTTTGCAGCGAACTGTGCTGGACCTGCAACACGCTGGTATAGACGATAACAAAAAGACGGAGTATGAAAAAATACTTTGGTTGTCGGATTCCTATAGCAGCATTAGCTTCTCGCTGGATACAGATATTTCAGACCGGGTTATATTCCCGATGTCGGAGCTTGAACGCAAAGGAATTGAGGATGCGCGTTTTGTTAAATTTTCAGATAATGGCGGACAACCTATTTATTATGCTACTTACACTGCTTTTGATGGCGCTTTGATAATGCCAAAATTATTGCAGACTACCGACTTCCATAATTTTAAGATCAGACCGCTTCATGGTAACGGCGCACGGAACAAAAACCTGGCCTTATTTCCGCGGAAGGTCAATGGGTACTATACTATGCTATCGCGGATTGATGGATGTAATAATTTTATTATGTACTCCAACAATATCAATTTATGGGAAACTCCTATAAAACTACAGGAGCCTTTACACCCGTGGGAGTTGGTACAGATAGGAAATTGCGGGTCGCCAATAGAAACCGATCACGGTTGGTTGGTTATTACGCATGGTGTCGGTCCGATGAGAAGATATTGCCTGGGTGCGAGTTTATTTAAATTAGACGACCCTTCTGTAGAAATAGGCCGGCTAAGGGAGCCATTGCTTGTACCTAACCCGGATGAACGTGAAGGGTATGTGCCAAATGTAGTTTACTCCTGTGGAGGTATTATTAATAATGGGAGTTTGATCCTTCCTTACGGGCTTTCGGATTATTCTTCTTCGTTCGCAACAGTCGATTTAAATGCGTTATTAGATAAGGTGATCTCTGATCCAAAGAATTAATCTGATCAGAGATCATTTTATCTTTATTATTTAAATTGCAAACTATCGGTGCTGGTATACTCGCCGTTTGAAGTGGCTGGTTTAGCCTTGAAATTCTGCAATACGGTAAGGTGCGATATTAAATAAGCTAATACACTTTCGGCACCCTGGTTTTTGTTGATACCCATGCGGTGCAAGCCATCGGAACAACCTTTGGTTTCCGGGTCGTACAATGGAATACTTAGAGAATTTTCGCCGAGGAACCACTGATAAACCGAGAACATTTTTGCCAAATATTGCGAATCTTCAGTGATCTCATAAGCCTGTCCGTACATTAATACCATTGCCATAGTTTCAATGGCCTGCTGATCATAAAACGACATATCACCGTCACGGAAATACCAATTCTCATTTCCTATCGGGTTCCAGTAATTTGATTTGAACGTGTGTTTTTCCAGGAACCTCAATGCCCCAAATGCTATGCTCAAAACTTCCTGGTTGCCGGTTATTGCACCCGAATGCAATAGTGACAATGGTAGAATGGCATTATCATAAGTCAAAAAATCCTCGAACCAGTGCCATTCTTCGTTATGTGTTTTATGGAATGCATCTGTGAGCTTACCTGTCAAATCGTTAAGTAGTTCCGACAAATGTTTTTCAGACGGGTGCCTTTTTAAATAATAGGATATCCCGATTATGACATTGGCAATTCCTCTCAGGTAACGCAGATCTCTAAAATGTGGCTCTGCGTTACGGAATAACTCCTCTCCTAGCTTCCCATAAGAATCATTGGGTGCTTTATCAACAAGATAACCCAATGCCCAAACTGCACGGCCAAACGCATCTTCCGAACCTTTATCATCCAGAAATCTCCTGTCGTAGCTCAAAAAATTTCTGAAATAACCATCCTCTGTTTGCATGTAGAGCAGGAAGCTCAGATAGGATGGCATCAGTTTATCAGCCTCAGAGTAATTCAAGTGACAGGCCATTAGCGACATCAAAAGTGCCCTTGCGTTATCGTCTACACAGTAACCCTCTGTCCAATTGGGGATACCGTATTTAGCATGTTGAATAATACCCGTACTATCCGTAAGCAGCTTCACGTAATCCAGGCTAAACTCCGGCATGGTTTCAGGATCGATGATCTGGCGTAAAATCCGTTCGTTCACATCCTGGTTTTCTATTACGTCCTCAATGATCCTGATATAGTTATTTCCTATCGTTGTCCATTTTAAGTGAGTTCCATAATCGTACGCACGATCTTTTATTCCATTCCACAAATCAGTATTGTCCAATAGTTCTGTAACTGTGGAAGCTAAACCCTTTTCGTCTTTAAAATTAAAGAGCCTTCCACGTCCGTTCGATAATAGCTCTTTGGCATGCCAGTAAGGTGTAGCTACAACAGCGGCACCCGCTCTAACTGCGTAACATAATGTCCCGCTGGTGATCTGTGCTTCATTCAGATATGGTGAAACGTAAATGTCTGCAGCGGCAAGGTAATTCATCAGCTCTTCCTCAGAAACATACCGGTTAATAAAAACCACATGATCAGCTACGCCCAATTCTTCTGCCAGTTGTAGCAGATAATCCCTGTATTCTTCGCCAGAGTTTTTCAATATACCCGGGTGAGTTGAACCTAGAATAACATACATCACATCTTTATGCTCCTTGATGATCTCGGGGAGCGCACGTATCACAGTTTCCAATCCTTTGTTCCTGCTGATCAGGCCAAAAGTTAATAGCACCTTATGATCGCTGAACAATTTTTCGAGCTTAAGTGTATTGCCGGTCAATATTTCCATGTCTGGTGCACCGTGCTCTATGTATGATATTTTTTCTTTTGGGACATTATAGATCTGCTGCAGCATCTGAATAGCGTAAGTACCCATTACCACTACCCTTTCAGATTTTTTAGCGATGTTCTGGATAGCTATTTTTTGTTGACCGGATGGTCTTTCCAGCACTGTATGAAAAATAGTGATGAGCGGCTTTTTGAGTTGATTGACCAATGATAGTATATATATCCCTGCCTCACCGCCAAATATGCCAAACTCATGCTGCAAAATGCAGATGTCGGTATCGCTTTCATTTATCAGATCGGCTGCCGCACGGTAATCTTCCGGCTCATTTTGCCTGATAACAAACTCAACTTCGGGTGGGTAGTTATACTCGCCCAAATTGTCTGAGTTTATAGCGATAACAGATCCCCGCTCATTCAAATCTTCTTTATTAAAATTTGATTTGATTGCACTCATCAAATTTTTATTAAAAGAAGCCAAACCGCACTCTCTTGGAGGATAGGTTGATATATATGTTACTTTCATTCTTGAGTATTAGTTTATATAGCAACACTTTTAAGAAAATTAAGTTTAGCTAATTCCGTCTAAATCAAAGATTTTTAAGACGATAGCTAAGCGGTCAGTCTTTTCTTGACTTTTCAATTACTTTATTTCTAAAATTTTCGGGACTTGGATTGGAAGTGATATATTTCGGTCATGAATATTAAACGTCGGCTGAATTTATCAAGAACAGGTTACAATGGCTAGCGCGCTCAAACACACATTTGTAATTCCGGCCTATAAAGAATCGCCTTTTATCGAACAATGCATACAGAGTTTGCGGGCGCAATCAGTGACAAGCGAAATTATTATTACCACCTCTACCCCAACATATTACACAAAAAATATTGCAGAAAAATACGATCTGCCTTATCATATAAACGACCAAAAGGGAATTGCTGCTGACTGGAATTTTGCCTTGTCAAGAGTTACTACCCCACTGGCTACTATCGCCCACCAGGACGACATTTATGAGCCCGCTTATGCAGAAAGCGTGATCAAAGCCACCAACAAAAATGTGCTGATCACCTTCACCGGGTATTACGATTGGGTGAATGATCAACGCCGTCCGAAGTCGTTAAACTACTTTGTAAAAAGAGCGTTACTGTTCCCTTTTTTCTTTAAACAGGAGGTAAAAAGCAACTATTTCAAAAGACTGGTGCTAAAATTTGGCGATCCTATCTGCTGCCCGGCGGTGACTTATAATCTTGAAGCGCTAAACGAATTCAGCTTTTCCCAGGATTTCACAGTCGCTTTAGATTGGTATGCCTGGTTTCAACTGGCCAACAGGAAAGGTTCGTTCATTTACATTAAAAATAACCTTATGAACCACCGTATTCATGAAGAATCGGAAACCACCGCTAAATTATCTGATGGCATCAGGAAACAGGAAGAGCTGCAGATGTTCCAAATGATGTGGGGCAAGCGGATGGCGTCTTTTATATCGTGGGTATACACTTTGGGCCATGCCGATAATAAAATTTAGGAATAGCTTTATTTAGTTATTTTTGAAAAACGACCTGAGAACTGTGCAACTCAAACCAACTTCAACCACCAAATCCTCGACAAATATGATTGCCTTAGCCATTTTCTGGGTAGTAATTTATTGCCTGGCCACCGCCTTTTCCATTGTTCTGCTGGGCGACAGAGGTTTGATATCCGGCAATCTCTTCAGCGCCGGGAATATTGTTAAACTGATATTCAACTGGAAGTTTATACTTTCTATGTCGCTGGCGGTATTATCTCGGCTATCATTTATTTTGATTAACAATACCTTATTGAAGATAGACTATCTCGCTGATGTGTCCACTACCCTTTCGGTATTTATTACACTGACTTCCATCATTTTTATAGTGCTTGCCAATCATTTCTTTTTGAAAGAAAGTTTAAACATTAAACAAGCCGTTGGCGCGTTCATCGTGCTGACAGGCATATTTATTATGCTGAATAAATAACCGTTACTTTTTCAACTGCGACTCGGCAAATTTCAGATTATTATTAGCAAGCGTATAATTTGGATTGATCGCCAATGCTTTTTTGCAGGCATCAATCGCTTTATCCCATTGGGTTAACTTGATGTACGCAGCGCCGATATTGTTCCAGGCATCGGCATAATTGGGCTTTAACTTTAGCGCCTGGTTACAAGCTTCTATGCATTTATCGTATTTGCCTTCGTTATAGTAATCCAGACTTTGGTTCAGATAATCTTCAGCAGTAACTGGATTGGCCACTTTGCTCGTGCCTTCAACAACTACTTTTTTATGTGTCTTAGATGCTTCAAGGCATTGCAGAGCAAATTTATCGCCCGGTATAATTGTCAAATACTGTTCAGCAGTTCTTCCAAGCTGATCCCACAGCGCCAACTGGTTGTATATCTTTAATAATAAATTCAGGGCCATTTCCGAACCCGGGTTTAATTGTAATGCTTTTTCGGCCTTTGCCTGGGCATCTATTGTTCTGCCTGCGTCCAATAAGAAACGGGCATAAAAGGTATAAGATGTAAAATCATCAGGCCCCATAGTAATAGCTTTCTCGAAGTTTTCCTCCGCCTCAGCATTTCTATGCTGTGCACCATATAGAACCCCTTCGTTGATGTACAGGTAAGAATAAGTTGGCACAAACTTTTCGGCTTCTTTAAATTGCCCTTCAGCCTGCTTGTATTTACCTTTATCCATTAAAGCGAGGCCATAATTCATTAACCCACGACCATTTAGCGGGCTTTTGATAGTTACGTCATGCCAAAGTGATTCTTCATCATGCCAGACTTTGTTGCGGTTATAAATTCCGTAAGCGTTCAAGCCCAGGATACAGAACAGAAGAACAAAGAGGTAAGAAAAATATCTTTTATTATTCTCAAAAACGTGGTTATAACGTTTGATCAATAATCCTGCATAAGTAACCACACTTAACATCAGGCCGATGAATGGGAAATACATACGGTGATCATTAGTCACCTCTGCGAATGGAGCCAGTGAAGTTGGCAGCAAGGCCACCGAGAACCAGATCAAGCCAAAAGCAATGGGCCGGGTCTCGGGTTTTATGGAGGTCCTGATAATGGTTATCAATAAACCAATAACAAAGATGCAGCCTATGATGATCCGTTCATCAAATGGATTAGGAAGGACCCCCCAGTCGGAATCAGCCGAAAGATTGAACGGAACAAAGAACGAGATAAAATAATGCACCCAAATGTAGCTTTGGGTAAGAATATAAGGTAACAATGGATTGGATATACCCGGAACACTTTTGATCCTTGTCAAAGCATATACCTGCGTTGCTCCAACAACTAATATCAGCGGCAGCATATGCCAGATCACCAATAGTATTGTTTTGAAATTCTTTGGCTTGAATAGATCGCCGAATGATAGATTCTTCTCAAACAGCAGGATATAAAAGAACAGCGTGATAACCAAGCAAAGCACAGTTTCTTTAGCAAACACTCCTAAAAATGCGGGGATGATATAAATGAAATATTTTCGTTTTTCCGGCCAGTTGATATAGATGAGGAAGGATAGCACGATCATGAATGTAGATAATACATCGGATCGTGAGATAACATAATTCAACGTTTCCCCGTTCACCACATGCAGGGCGTACCAGGCAGCAGCCGCAAAAGCAAAGTATGGCACCCATTGCTCCTGAAATGATCTACGCATCAACGTTTTATAAACAAAGAAGAGCAGGATGCACAAAGCAATATGCCAGATAAATGTATCCAATTGAAAATAGAACGGATAAAGTCCCCCACCCAAACAGTAATCTATAGCCAATGTTGTAGTCACCAGTGACCGTAACCCCCAGTGTGTTGGCTCCGAGCTGAACATCTTTGGATCCGAAAAGAAAGCAGGTATATTCTTCAGATCTCGGATAAAGGTATTGGTAACAATGGCGTGCGAGTCGTCGAAATGGAAACCGTTATTAAAGTGGTTAGCGTAAGCAATTATTAAAAGTACAAAAGCACCTAAAGCCAGGTAGTAAATGTTTTTGTTGGAATTATTCATTCTATCCTTATAGTTATTGTGATTTGGGTTTTACGCTTAATCCGCTCCGTAAAACAACATTAAAAGTTTTAAATAAACGAACGCAATAAATATAAAAACTTTAAATCAGGACTGAATTTGATGTTGATGAAAAAGTGGCCTCCGCATCTATTTTGATGAAAATTTATTTAGAGGTGTATATATTAGCCAAACTACATTAAATTTACGGGCACTTAAAAACTATTAACTGTTCAGACTAAAGCCCTGATTACAAAAAGCTAATATGAAGAGACTGACTTTACCCAGTGGTGTTATTGATACGATCTATGTTGTTTTTGGGATACTTTTCTGCGGCTTTGCATTAAAAAGCTTTCTGGTACCCAACAAATTCTTCGACGGTGGTGTTACCGGCATGTCTCTGCTCATCCACGAATTAGACCACCTGAATATTGCTTATGTTATAGTTGCCGCAAATATTCCGTTTATTATCATGGGTGCTATACAGGTAAATAAAGCGTTTGCCTACAAAACTTTTGCCGCAATTATTGGGCTGGGGCTGTGTTTACATTATGTACCCTATTGGCAGGATATTACGCATGACAAACTGTTGGTATCTATTTTTGGTGGTGTATTTATGGGCATTGGTGTGGGCTTATCTATCCGTGGTGGTTGTGCATTGGATGGTATTGAAGTACTCGCTCTTTATACCGGCAAACGCATCAGCTTTACCATCAGCGAGATCATTCTTGGAATTAATATAGTTATTTTCCTCATAGCGGCTATAAGCATAGGATTAGAGACTGCTTTGTACTCTATCCTCACCTATTACGCTGCTTCACGCACCAGTAACTTCGTCATCGAAGGCCTGGAAGAATATACTGGTGTAACCATCATTTCCGGACAAAGCGCTATCATAAAAGAAAAATTGGTAATGGAACTGGGCCGGGGTATTACAGTATATAAAGGAGAACGCGGTTTCTTGCGTCAAAGCTTTGATGTAAGTCAGCCTGCAGATATCGTATTTACCGTTGTAACCCGGATGGAAGTACGCCGCTTAAAAAACATGGTACACGAAATAGACGAGAAGGCGTTCATCTTTACCAGTACCATTAAGGAAGCTGCCGGTGGCGTATTAAAACGTCGTGCAAGGCAGCACTAATTCTCAAATCAAGTTTATTTTATTTAATTCAATCAGCTAACTCGCTGAATTCTTTCTTTTTATAGCGATTGCTTACATTTATAGGAACAACTTCAAACCTGCTCCGATAAATGAAAAAAATCTTGGTCCTTGTTGCCCTTGTTATTGCGGGGCATTCAATAGCATTCGCTCAAAAAAGCAAGGTGGATAGTTTCCGCAAAGCATATCAAAAGAATAAACAAGATTCGACACTTGCACTGCTTCTTGTTGAACGCAGTTCGTCGGATTTTCTGACCACTGATGTGGATTCGGGGATGATTTCTGCCCGGCAAGCTCTTGAAATTTCGCGCAGGATCGGTTTCAAAAAAGGCGAGGTACGGGCCAAATCCGCTATGGCTGTATTCCTCAACATTAGCGGCGATCTTCCTGGCTCACTGAAAGTAACATTCGAAGCATTGCCCGAGGCAATTCAAATCAAAGAAATGCGCGTTGTGGCTTCATGTTATAACACTCGCGGGCTTACCTATTCAACCTTAAAGGACCATAAAAAATCGCTTGATAATTATTATTCGTTTCTGCACATCACGGAGCAGAATCACTATGGAGACCTTTACACGGTGGCACTTAACAATATCGCCAGGCAATATCTTGATATGAACCGGCTGGACTCGGCAGCCTGGTTCAATCAAAAGGCATATGATGTTTCCATAAAAAAAAACCTCGTAAAAAATATTGGATATCCTATCCGTAATTTTGGTATCATTCAGTTCAAAAAAGGTGATATGGTTGGTGCTATTGCCTGGTATAAAAAAAGCCTTGCAGATTCATCAGCACGTCGCAACCACTATTTAAAAAGTGAGGATTATAGACGGATTGCTGAAGCATATCAAAAACTAAATAAATCAGACTCGGTAATTTATTATGCCCAGAAAGGATTCGACGAAGCCAGTTTGGATCGCAACCCCGACCAGGTGCAACGCGCAACCACATTATTAACTGATCAGTATAAATTGAAGGGTGATTTCAAAAATGCTTTTTACTATCAACAAGTAACGCAAGCCGCCAAAGATAGCCTGTTTAGCCAGCAAAAAACTTTGCAGGTACAGAACCTGGCCTATAATGAAGAGCAACGCAAACAGGAGGAACATGCTACTGAGATAGCTTACCAAAATCGCGTAAGGTCTTACGTGCTACTGGGTGTTATAGGCGTATTCGTGTTAATAGCCGCCATTCTTTTGTTTGCAAACAATCAACGGAAAAAAGCCAATGGTATTCTGAAACAGCAAAATGACAAGATCGAATCACAGCGCAAAGACCTGGAAAAAATTATCACCGACCTTAAGAATACCCAAAGACAGCTTATCCAATCCGAAAAAATGGCCTCTTTGGGTGAGCTGACTGCAGGCATTGCACACGAAATACAGAATCCGCTCAACTTCGTTAATAACTTTTCAGAAGTAAATACCGAGTTGATCGAAGAAATGGAACTGGAGCTTGATAAAGGCGGTATAAGCGAAGCACGATCCCTGACAAGCGACATAAAAGCCAATCAGCTAAAGATCAGTCAGCATGGTAAACGCGCCGATTTTATAGTCAAAGGCATGCTGCAACATAGCCGGGCCAGTACGGGCGAAAAGCAATTAACCAATATAAATGTGCTTGCTGATGAATTCTTCAAGCTATCCTTTCATGGCTTGCGGGCAAAAGACAAATCCTTTAATGCTGAAATGGTGACAAATTTTGATCCAGACCTGCCTAAAGTAAATGTGGTACAGCAGGATATCGGCCGCGTGTTGCTTAACCTGATCAATAATGCGTTTTACGCGGTCAATCAAAAATCAAAAAAAGGCGGGCCAGATTATAAACCTACCGTGGAGTTGATCACCACGCATGACAAAAATCAGATTGAGATCACTGTGAAGGATAATGGGAACGGTATTCCTGATAATATTAAGGACAAGATTATGCAACCATTCTTCACCACCAAGCCTACTGGAGAAGGGACGGGACTGGGTTTATCGTTAAGTTATGATATCGTAGTAAAAAGTCACGGCGGCAATATATTGATTAACAGCACAGAAGGCAATGGTTCGGAATTTATTATTAACTTACCTCTCAACTCCTGAATTGCAATATCACGATGAAAAGAACAATCATCTTCCTTACACTGATCGCATGCATCACAAGGCTTTACGCCCAGGAACAAAGTGTTAAAAAAGTTGAGCAGGATTTAAAAAATCACAGAAAGCAAGATACGCTGCGTGTAAACCGGCTGACTGAACTGCAAAATTTAATTACGGTGCCGCTGGCCAAAGCGGACAGTATGGCAAATGAGGCGTTGTCTATTTCGAAAAAACTTAATTATAAGGAAGGCGAAGTGGAATCTCTGATCGCATTGTCCAGGGTGATATACCGAAAAAACGATCAGAAACAGGCGAGGACATTATTAGAACAATCTATTGCATTGGCACAAGAGTTAGACGACAAAACGCACCTTTCAAATGCCTATGCTACCATGAGTTCGCTTAATAACTTGACAGGCGAAGGCAAACAGGCATTAGAATACGCATTTAAATCGGAGGCAGCGGCTCAAAAAACGCTGAAAAAGTCATTGATCGCCCGGCGCCAGATCGGTATTTCCGGCTTGTACTCTACTTCTGTAAGCGACTTTACCAAAGCCATGGAATGGGCGTTAAAAGGAGAAAAGAATGCAGAAGAAGCAAACGATCTTAATGTATTGGCATCAGCATGGGGAGGGATAGCCACAATTTTCACTAACATCGGCGATCAAAAAAATGCAATAGATTATTACAAAAAAGCACTGGATGCCAATAAAAAATTGGGCAACCCGGCCTTAGAGTTCAATTTACTTAACAGGCTGGGCGAAATGTACAGGCTTACAGGCAAGTACCCGGAAGCTATAAAGGCGTATGAAGAAGGTCTTACTAAAACGCAAATACCTTATAACACAGAACTGACTCAAAGTAATATAGCTGACGTATATGTGCGGCTGAACAACTTGCCAATGGCATTTAAATATGCCTTTATATCACTTGCATCGGCTAAGAAGATCAACGACGCGGAGGGTGAAGAATGGATAGATGGCATATTAGCCAGGGCTTATTTGAAATCGAACAAACCTGACAGTGCGATCTACTATGCCAATAATGGTTATCAAAAAGCAATTCATACCGGCACCATCGAGTTCAAACGCGATAACAGCGAGGCACTGGCAAATGCCTACAATGTTAAAAAGGACTATAATAATGCTTATAAGTATTACAGGCTCTTCATTAGCTATCGCGATAGCATGTCGAACGCAGAAGTGAGTAACAAAACCAATTTACTTCAATACAACTATTCACTGGCAAAAAAGCAAGCACAAATCACTTCGCTCAGCCAGGAGAAAAGGATGCAGTATTATTTCCTGGCAGGATCTGCAGGTATCCTGATTCTTATAGGCGCAACGGGTATTGTATTATATCGCAGTAATCGTCAAAAACAAAAAGCTAATACTTTATTAAGCAAGCAAAAACGCGAGATCGAGGAGCAACGCGATCAAACCAACAAAGCATTGGCTGATTTAAGATTAACCCAAAACCAGTTGATCCAGTCCGAAAAAATGGCGTCACTGGGTGAATTAACCGCAGGTATCGCCCATGAAATACAGAACCCGCTCAACTTCATCAACAATTTTGCCGAAGTAAATAAGGAGATGATAGAAGAGCTGGAAGATGAATTAAAAAGCGGCAATACCGATGCGGCCCTTGCCATCGCCAATAACATAAAGGAGAACGAGGAAAAGATAAACCACCACGGCAAACGTGCAGATGGCATAGTTAAAGGTATGCTGCAACACAGCCGCGCCAGCAGCAATGTAAAAGAGCCTACCGATATTAATAAACTGGCTGATGAGTATCTGCGCCTCGCCTATCATGGTTTGCGGGCAAAGGATAAATCATTTAATGCGGATATGGTTACGAATTTTGATCCCCAGGTACCTAAGGCCGAAGTTGTGCCTCAAGATATAGGGCGCGTTTTGCTGAACTTGTTTACCAATGCCTTTTATGCCACACAGCAAAAAAAGAAGGTCATCAATTCGGATTATAAACCTACATTGGAAGTAAGCACCACTTTAAATGGCAAATCAATCCGCATAAAAGTAAAGGATAACGGCGCGGGCATTCCGGACAATATTAAAGACAAAATATTGCAGCCATTTTTTACCACCAAACCTACTGGAGAGGGTACCGGACTGGGATTATCGCTAAGTTATGATACTATAGTAAAAGGCCACAATGGCAAAATAAATATTGAGAGCAAAGAAGGCGAAGGCTCAGAATTTATAATAGATTTGCCATTAGCATAATTTCAACCGGCATATTAATATAAAGAATGGAGATTTTTTATTTTCTCGCTGCTTTTCTAATCATAAGGCGAATAAACAAATCGCTTAAATTTTCTATCCTATACCCAAAATGGAAGGCCATGTTGTCAACAGCAACATGGGTAATCGTTATAGGCTATACCTCAACAGCTTTTGCCCTGGAAGACGCCTTCAAGCCTCTTGTAGGCTCAGCCATATTACTTGGCCTGATCTATTATGGAACCAAAGAAAAAGACTTTGCTGCGCAACGATCTTACCTTTTGGCTAATATTCCACTCGCCGTAGTGGGATTAATCAACTTCCTGGTTCGACTTCTCTTCGACGAGTTCTTTGATAAATATGACCAATGGTTTGGTTATGCTACCCTTATTGCCTTTGCCTGGATATTCGGCAAATGGGCAACTTCTAAAAAACAAGAGGAAGAATTACGCATAAGTACTGAACGCCGGGCCGAATTGGAGTCTTTAGTACAGGAGCGGACCCTCGAGATCCAAAAGCAAAAAGATGAGTTGCAGGAAACTTTACAGGAACTAAAAACTACCCAGGCGCAATTGATCCAGTCAGAAAAGATGGCATCATTGGGTGAGCTAACCGCAGGTATTGCACACGAGATACAAAACCCGTTGAACTTTGTGAATAACTTCTCAGAAGTTACTGCCGAGCTAATCGAGGAAATGGAAGAGGAACTGAACAAAGGCGATAAAGAAGAAGCTATAGCTATTGCTGCCGATATCAAACAAAACCTTGAAAAGATAATGCACCACGGCAAGCGTGCCGATGGTATAGTTAAAGGCATGTTGCAGCACAGCCGCGCCAGCAGTAATGTAAAAGAGCCGACAGATATTAATAAACTGGCCGATGAGTACCTGCGCCTGGCTTATCACGGCCTTAGAGCTAAAGATAAATCTTTTAATGCTGACCTCATTACTCATTTTGCTGAAGGATTGCCGCAAGCCAGTTTGGTACCGCAAGACATTGGTCGCGTGTTGCTGAACTTATTTAATAATGCCTTTTACGCTGTAAAGGAAAAACAAAAAACAGCCGGTGCGGAATTTAAACCAGCTGTTGAAGTAACAACTTCAGCCAAGGGAAAATCGTTAGAAATTATAGTAAAAGACAATGGCACGGGTATACCTGATGATATAAAAGAGAAGATATTACAGCCGTTCTTTACCACCAAACCAACGGGTGAAGGAACTGGTTTAGGCCTGTCTTTAAGCTATGATATTGTGGTAAAAGCGCATTCTGGTAAAATTGATGTCAAAAGTAAGCCGGGCGAGGGATCAGAGTTTAAAATAAGCTTACCCGTTTAAGTTTAATATCTATATTTAGCCATAAAATGAAAATACTTGTCGTTGATGACGAGGCTGATGTACAGCCGCTATTTTTGCAAAGGTTCCGCAGGGAAATTCGGGAGCACGAATTCGATTTCGACTTCGCCTTGTCCGGTGAGGATGCCCTCAATTATTTACATAACAAGCATAGCGAGGTGGTATTGATACTCTCCGACATCAACATGCCGGGCATGAGTGGACTGGAACTGCTGTCGCGCATCAGGCACGAATATGATACGCCCCCTCCTATGGTGATGATGATTACTGCCTACGGCGACGAGGAAAATCACCGCCAGGCTATGGAACGCGGCGCTAACGACTTTTTGACAAAACCCCTTGATTTTAGTCTATTGAAGGAAAAACTTAAAACCTTGAGCAAATAATGGCCAAGATACTGGTTGTAGATGATGAGGCTGATTTAGAGGCCCTTGTAAAACAGAAGTTCAGAAGAAAGATACGTGAGAACGTGTACGAGTTCGTTTTTGCGCAAAATGGAGAGGAGGCGCTTCAAAAAGTAAGTGAGCACCCCGACCTGGACATAGTGTTGTCGGATATCAACATGCCTGTAATGGATGGCCTTACCTTATTGAGCCGTTTACCTGAAGCAAATCCTGTTATAAAGGCTGTAGTCGTATCCGCTTATGGCGATATGCAGAACATCCGGACTGCCATGAACCGTGGTGCATTTGATTTTGTATGCAAACCAGTCGACTTTGACGACCTAGACCTGACGATGGAGAAAACCATCAATTACGTAAAGCAGTTACAGGATACTATGCAGGCCATTAAGGAGAATAATATTCTTAAGATGTACGTAGATGATAACGTACTTAACTTCATGTCGCATAAAGAGTTTGAAAGTAGTCTGCTAAAAAACGAGCTAATGGATGCCACTGTAGTGTTCATTGACGTCTGTGGATTTACCGCCATCACTGAGCATGTGCAGGCTAATACCGTAGTAAATCTGCTGAATGGTTTGTTTGATAAAATTGTAAAAGAGATCATTGCACAGGGTGGCCATGTAGATAAATTTATGGGCGATGCGGTAATGGCTGTTTTCCGCGGCGATTATCATCTGGACAAGGCTATCGATACTGCTCTCGCTATAAGATCCGAACTGGCCAAAATGGAGCCGGTTACTATGGGTGAAAAGGAATTTAAACCGGATGTTTCCATAGGCGTCAACTCCGGCGAAATGGTATCGGGTAATATCGGCTCGGCGTCGCTCAGAAGACTGGACTATACCGTGATAGGTGATTCGGTAAATGTGGCACAACGGCTTCAATCTGTTGCCAAAGCCGGACAAGTATTGATAACTGAAGAAGTTTATCAGCAAATAAAGGAGTCTTTCCATTGCGAGATAAACGGAGAGTTTACCCTTAAGAACAAAGAGAAAGCTGTTGTTACCTATTCGGTTATTGACTAAAGAACCCTGAAATTATTCTAACGATATTCTTGCAGGGCTAACACCAATACATAAAGCATTACTAAGCTATTGGCCGTTAGCCCTAATACGTGAACGCGTATTTTCTCAAACGTTGCGGTCTTATGCTTAGCAAAGTCGGCAGCAAAAAGAATAGCCCCTACTATTAGGGTAAAAAACTCTATCGCGAATGGAATTGGTGGGGTATGACTATCGGTAAATCCACTTTCGATACCAGACCAGACAGATAGCACAAAAAATAAAATATAAAAAACGGAATAAATGATCTCTCTACGGGACATTCAGGAATAGCATTGTTGGTTCTGCAAAATATAAAAAACAACTGTGTTTAAAACAATCAAAATAAAGAATGTTTGTACATTTATTTCCCACGTCTCAGTATCAACAAGTTATTTTGCCCTGTAAGTGTTATTGCTGCGGACCGTATCCGGCAATTGTCGTTCAGATCATTTTAAAATCAGCAACCAGCCTTTATCCTTTGAAACCGGTATTTCGTCATTCGGACTAAACTTGCTACCCGGCTGAAAATTGGTGATCTCAGGCGCAATCAACTTAGCTTTAGCCGGATCTATGCCCAAAGCTTTCCAATCAATATTGAGCTTAAACCTGGTATCGTCCTGTGCCCAACTTGCAATAGCGATCATTACTTTTTTATCTTTTACATAAGCAGTAGCTAATACATCCTTGCTATTAGTTTTGATCGGATTGTGACTCACCCAGTAGCCGATCATCCGGCTGCCTTTGATGCCGAATTCGTCCCATGCTTTCCATATCGGACGAGGATCAGCATTATCTGACCATGGCATACGGTTGGTCATGCCGTATACCATACCACGCCATGGATTGCCACCGCCCTGCAGCATTTCGCCCATTAAGCCATAAGGTATTCCTGATACTTCCACAAGGAAGAAATTCGGATCATTCTTTTCATAATCGAAATATTCCCCAAACCAAAGGCGGTTCAGGTACGGAAAATGCTCCAGGTACAGGTTTGCACTATTATTGAAGCCGTCGCTCTTGTTGTATTGATTGGCCGAGTGCAGGTCGATAATGCCCGGATGTCCATTTTGGGTAAGCACACGTTTAACACGCTTCATGGTGGTACGGTCAAATGCCACATCGTCCAGGTAAATACCGTCGATGCCCACATTGTTCACCAGCCAGTTCATTCCTTCTACATAATAGTTATGCCAGCGGTTTACGCCGCTATTAATGATAGCTGCATCTTTTTGCTCAGGCACATACCACGCGGCAATGTAATCGCCGCCCAAATGTTCTTGTAACCATGAATAGCCCCCGCCTTTACCCGTTGAGAATATCTCATGCCCCAGGCTGCGCATCGGTTGAATTTCATAAGCACTGTTAGACAGTTCCCGCACGGTATTATATATCTTCACTTTCAAACCCACATGATGTGCTGAGTCTATGTAGCTCTTCATCTTTTGCCATGCGATAAATGGGTAATTTATATATGGGTTAATAGCAGTGCCGTGGTGAATATTGATCACAGTAGCACCTGTCTGCTTGATGCTGTCGATAGGACTGTATTTGTGATAAAAACGCATATCCCATTGCTGCTCAGTATTGATCGGGTGGAATGGGGTGATCATCAGCGTAAAGTTGTAATACAACACCTCCCCTTTTTTCATACTGCGTTCGCCACTGTAGTTAGTTACTGATGCACCGCTTGCGTTAGAGTTGATATTGATACCACCTTTGCCGTCATTACCCCATGAAGAAGGCAGCACCAATGGCTTTGAAAGGTAGAAGTTGGTATTCAGCGGGCGGATGTACTTATCATCCCTCAACGAAAACTGTAAACCGGCATTCACATTTCCTATCCAGGCACCATCCTGATTTTTGTGGGTTACGTCCCAGTGCCATTCGTAATTGTCAGGTCGCTTTGATCCTTTCTCATTCAGACCCATCATATACTCTGATGCCTGTTTACTGAATGGGATCACCATTTGGATATCGCTCAGGCTAACATCATTCAATGCGGTTACTTTTACCTGGTAATTGACAAAGCCATCAAATTCCACACGAGCAGACACATTAAGGCTTACATCCTTATTGCTGCTGGTGCTTGTCCACGTTACTGTTCCTGGTTCGACTTGTTTTATTTTAAGCTGACCAGCTTTCCATTTCTCAATAATTCCTGTCTTATCCTTTACATTGAATTGGAAAGGCTGAGCCAGCACATGATTAGGTGTGGTGCCGATACTGGTCATCTCTTCAGTAAAATAAGTATTGATCTGGCTTGGGAAACCATTTTGTCCTAAGGTAAGTTTACGGCCAAGAAGACTGATGGTATTGCCTTCAACCTTTAGCGGTATGTAAGGTTTGATAACCGCGTTTTGCTGTGCCATGGTGGAGTTCAGCCAGGCAAGACGCGTTTCTTTCCATGGTTCGTTAATGCCTTTATCTTTTAATATCTTATCGCTAACATTCAGGGTGATCTTTACCTCGCGTGGCGATAAGCCAGCTGCTGTAATTGTTGCTGTACCAGTATATTTTCCCGGCTTTATTTCTGCCGGTATATTAATAAGGCACCACATCGCCTGGATATGTCCCTGCTCTACCTCAACCGTTTTCTTAAATGATTTTCCTTCGGCGTTAATACCGTCTGTATTCAAACACCTTATTGCTGAAGTTGGTATCACGCTTCCTTGCCCTTTCAAATCGCTAAATGATATTTTAACATCATCCAGCTTTTTTGCGAACGCATAAATGCCTAACTGATAGCTATAGTTCTCGCCGCGTGCAGCTTCATCGGTAAAGCTCATTTCATTAGCCTTGTCTACCCAACGCTGTGGAAGGTTGGTATCCATACTGATCGGATATATCCTGTTTTCCGGGAAGATCAAATAAGGTTGCTGCCCTGCATTGCTGATCAGCTTTTCAGTCTCCGCTTTAGTAGCTATGACCTCCATCGGGTAAAGGTTATTCAGCGAATTATACGATTCAAAATAGTCGATCTTAACAGTGGCTTTTGTGCCATCCACTAGCTTCAACCATTCATCAGATGCGGTGCTCGCTTCTTTCCTGTAAATGGCATTCGGATAGTTCTCCGGCTTTTTCAGATCATAGGGCAAAAAGTATATATAATACTCAGCTTTACCCGAAACAGGTTCAAAGTCGACTGTTCCTTCTTCCGTACCGATATTTTTTGTCTTCACATTGGTGATCTGTTGACCAGTTTTGGCATCTTCCACAATGATCATTTGATCCGGCTTAACCGTGCGGCAACGCCATGGCACTACCACTTCGGCCACTTTGCCTTCCCTTGTTACGGTGACTACCGCCCGCTGATTGCCGAGCTTATCCGGGTCCCAGGTTTTATTACCTGTTTTATAAGGAATAGTTTGAGCTTGTGATATCCCTGCCGTTAACACAAACAAACAGGCGGTTAGTAATACGTAGGTTTTGCGCATCATTATTTTATGGATGAGTGATTGGTCGACTGATTTTTTCTTCGAGTTTTATTAATTGATTTAATAAAGTTAGCTGGTTATTCGTCCGGTTCAGGTTTTGCCCCTCATAGCTTGTATGATAATATATGTCGCCATTCAGGTAATCCGACAGGAAACGGAGCGCCTGCATATAGATCATAAACTTACCGGCATAGATAAAATGATCTTTTTCAAAAGTGGTCAATTCAGCTCCCATTTCGGAAAGGTATCCTTTGTAGATCGCATCGAAGCATTGTTCATCTAATACAATCTTTGAAAGGTCTTTCTCGTCTTCATTCGCAGGCGATAAATAGGTCCGCAACATATCGCCCACATCACTAATAAAATAGCCAGGCATAATGGTGTCCAGGTCGATAAGACATATGCCGTTCCAGTCGTTGTCAAACAATATATTATTGATCTTCGCGTCGTGATGAATCACACGTACAGGCAGCTTTCCGCTGTGTTTTAATTCTTCATAGGTAGATAAAATGTCTTTATGCTTGTTGATCTCGCCGATTGCATATTTCGCCTGCTCCAATTTAGCGGCAGTTGTGTTCAGGCATGCTTTCTCAAATTCTTTATAACGTAGTGTAAGATCGTGAAATGATGATATTGTATCGTGCAACCTTGAGGTGTCAAAGTCTTTTAGTAAAAAAGTGAACTTTCCGAATTGCTTTGCCGCTTCATAAGCCTGCTTATAGTTAGTCACTGAGTCGATACTGGTTGAGTTTCCTATAAAAGGAAACAACCTGAAAACGCCGTCCTGATTAACTGCCAGTGACGATCCATTCACTGTAAGCAATGGAGCTACAAAAAGGTAACCAGGGTATCGGGTATTAAGATAAGATTGCAATTGCGATAAGTTTTCAGCAATTGCTTCAGGCTGCTTGAACACGTCTGTATTTATCCGTTGCAGAATATAATCCTGCTCGCCGCTTATTTTCCACGTATTATTGATCAAACCAGAACCATATTCTTCTATCTGGTAGTTCAGCGCATTAATTCCGAACTGTTCAAGTATTTGATTGAGCATTATTGGGATTTATTTCACCCAAACCTATATAAATGGATGCTAATAAAACTACGCAAACGTTTGACTGATTTTAGGGTATTGTTGCCCCGCTGTTAATTCAATGCTTCCGGTTTTCTATCAGCTGTGATTCGATGATACTTTTATAGTAAGCGCTTTGCTCATCTGGTGAGTTTTCTTTGCGGGCGAGCAGGTCAAGTAATATTTCAGCAGCCTTTTGTCCCTGCAAGTAAGGGAACTGCTCAACAGAAGCAATAGGAATATGCTCAATGTAGTTTACGAGCGGCAAATTCGAATAGCTCACAAATTCAATATCCTTATTAATCTCCAGGTTCAGGCTGCGTGAATGCTTTATAGCAAATAAGGCTACATAGTCATTAAAAGTGACTATGGCAGTGGGTTTTCTTTTATTATTGAGCAGGTCATTTAAAGCATTTCGTGTACCTTCTTCGGTCAGGTCGCAATTGACTACCAATGACGGATCAAATTTCAGCCTGTTTTTCACCATCGCTTTTATATAACCCTCTTTGCGTTCGTTTGTGGCGAATAATGTTGCCGGGCCGTTAATCATACCTATGGCGCGATGACCTCGTTTCAACAGATAATTAACCGCCTCAACTGTGCCCGTTTCCATATTGCAGGCCACATAATGGATGTTCGGAATGGTTGGGATGCGGTCAAAAAACACGATAGGGATATCGTATTTTTTCATCAGCTCAAAGTGATCGTATTTGGAGGTGTTCTTTGCTACGGATACCAGCAGACCATCCACCCTATTATTCTTCATCTTTTCAATCAACTGCCGCTCCCGTTGTTCATTATCATGGGATTGGCCTAATAATACCGTATAGTTTTTATGGTAAGCCGTATCCTCTATTGCACTAATGGCGACTGAGAAGAAAGTTTCTGTGAGTTCGGGCAGGATAACACCGATGGTAAAAGTTTTGCCTTTCTGAAAGGATATGGCATTCTGATTGGGCTCGTAACTCATGTCACGCGCCAGTTTTTTGATCTTTTCGCGCGTAACGGCTCCTATGCTGGGATGATCGTGCAAGGCCCGTGAGACGGTTGATACCGAAAGACTCAACAAACGTGCGATCTCTTTTATTGTTACCGGCCTCGACATAAAAACAATCTAGTTAATTACCCCCTCCCAAGGTAGCAATTTCACATTGAATTCATACTTACTTAACCAAAGAAGCTGTGGCATAAATACACTGCAAACGTTTGCGCATAGTTACAGGGGACGGGCTATTCAGAGGTTGGTTTCAGTCACTTTTTCTTTGTAAAGCTGCAATATTTATATTCCTCACACGTTCACATATCCTATTACTACAATATTCAAAATGCGCAATTTACGCAACTCACAATAGTTATTAACAAGTATTAGTATCACATTTATTAATTAATATTCAATACGATTACTTAATAATACCTGGCTCATTCTCCAAGAGTTTAAAACACATGCTCTATTAAGCAAATAAGCTATATAATTTGCTTTAAATTAACAAATTAACTATTCATAAAAATTACCCCTGGCGCTAGTAACATTATAAGGCGCGTTGCCCTTTTTTCTCAAAATTTCCCATCCTATTATTTATTTTTTCCATCACTCATTCAATTTGGTTTAAATAATACATATACATTATTGAAAATGTGATAATTATATACAATATTAATTAAACTAATAATATCAAACTGCTATACACGCATTCTCATAATGTATTCCACACTTTGAGGAATGCATTTAACCAACTGTTTATCAGACAAATATTAACGACACCTGAAATATATTATTCGGCAATAATTTGAAGTAATGCTATAAAAAAAGGCTTATTGAGCAACCCGGTAAATATTCCCGTTGGTACAGAGATTGACCTATATGCATGCGTAATTTATTGAGGCACAGCCTGTTTATGTGTACTATTTACACAGGCCGTGTTACCCCACTTGATGGATGCGTAAGTAATAACCGAATAATAAATTACTGTACTAAACCAAACCTAACTTTTACAGCATATGGTAATTAAATATTTACTTGCGACACTGTCTGCATTAGCAAAAAGACTCACATCGTCATCGGCGATAAATATCAGCGATGACAGCGATGCTATATATATATATAAGGATGGCATTGATTATCTAAATGTCTCACCTATATTCGGAAGGTTCCCGCGGCGAAGGAAAAGGGTGATAGACCTTTTGCCGAAGTCGATTATTATGGCGATGCTGCTGATCGGTTTATCGTCGATGAAACTGATGGGACAAACCATAACCATCACTTCGTCAAATCCGACGCAGACCTACGGTTCAATTGACCTCACCGCTATTACATATACAGTAAGCGGCGGCACTCTGACTCAACTACCGAGCTATACCTGCGCGGTAACCAGCAGTTCTGGTGCAGGCACTTACGCTATTACATGGTCAGGTGCATTAGCGCCAGGTTATACAATAGTTTACGTGCAGGGGACCTTTACTGTTAGCAAGGCTACTTTAAATATTGTAGCAACAGGTCCTCCAAAATCTGTGAACACTGCTGTAACGTCGCCACAATCATCGACTGCTTATTTTACTGCCAGCGGTTTGGTAAATGGCGAGACAGTATCAAGCATTACATTAACCATTTCGCCGGCAACTGCACAAGGTGCCGGGGGGTCTTACAATTCTGTTCCTTCAGCCCCTGTAGGAGCAAATGGTTTCTCGACGAGCAATTATACTATTACTTATACCACCTATAATGGAAACTGCGGTGGAAATTACACCTGGACAGGTAACTCAAGTACAACCTGGTCGACACCCGGCAACTGGAGCTATTTTAATGGCACCACTACCACTACGGCCACCTCAGCCCCCGGTAATAATGATAACGTGTTTATTCCGGGCGGTACCACAAGGGCTCCTGATGTTACAGCTAATACAACTGTAAATACAATAACATTCTCCGGCGATAATACGCTCACAATAGATGCTGGTAAAACAATCACCTTTCTGAATGGCTTCACCATCAATTCAGGTGTAAATGCCACAGTAACTATGAATTCAACCAGTTCCCAGGTCATAGTTGGTACAACTTCCAGCCATGCTGTATTGGATAATGTTGGAAATATTACTTTTAACGGTGGAACGGTATACATTACATGGGGGCTAAATTATATTTACAATGAGACGAACTCTTTAATGTATTTCCAGGGTGGCAATACGCTTGACATCGGAGGAACATCCGGTCAGCTGGCCATGCAGAATAGCGGATTTTTGTTCATCGGAATGCAAAACTCACCCTGCACCATGAACATTGTCAACTCGCAATCATTTACAAATTCTGCGTCAGGCTTTGTTTACCTGGCCTCTACTTCCAGCATTAACTTTTTAGATGCAAGCGCACACGACTCTCATTTTACGAATAACGGATCATTCACTATTCAGTCCGATTCGTATGGAACCGGTTCTATCGGCAATATACCTGCAGGGCCTACAGGTCACAAAAACTCATTTGATGGGCAATACACAGTTGAACGCTATTTAAGCGGACAGAGAGGATACCGCCTGATAGCGTCGCCAGTTTACAAAACTACGTCGGGCTCAAATAACATCTGGAGCCTAAATTACATACAAAACGCAGCCTACATTACCGGAACAAGTGCGAGCGGAGGATTTGACAAAGTAACCCAGGGACCGACCTTGTATCTTTTCAGGGAAGACGTGGCTTATTCAAATGCCAGTTTTATAAGCGGGAATTTTCAAAGTATTAAAAGCCTTACTTCGGGCAATGCCGCTACGCCAACTTACACATTTGATGTAACCTCGGGCTCTTATTCTATCCCTGTAAGTAATGGACTATTGTTCTTCTTCAGAGGTAATAAATATGATACCGATGGCAACTTAATACCTGTTGCTACTGAAACCCAGACCAATTATGTCGCAACTGAAGCAACGCTAAGTACGACCGGTTTCTTAAACCAGCAACAAGTTGTATTCCGCGATTGGTATACCCCAGCGTCCACCGCTTTGGGCTTTTCAAACTCTAATGTGGCTGCACAAGGATTTAACCTGGCTGCTAACCCGTATGCCTGCAGCATTGACTGGGAGCAGAGCCAATCTACCACAACAACAACAGGTATTTATGCGCTGAACCTCTCGCCGTACATTTATGAGTTTGACAACAAAACGGGAAATTACGATACCTATAAAAAGGGTGGTATCCATACTAATAATGGTACGAGAACAATCATGAGCGGCCAGGGATTTTTTGTATTGGCTTTAAACACCTCTGCACAGCTAATTTTTAATGAAAGCGCTAAATCAACATCGCTTCAAAATACAGGCATCTATTTATTTATGGGTAAACCTGCAGACCAATTGGCAAATAGTCAATCCCTGCGCCTCGAATTGGCTAAGGATACGATAAATAAAGACGATACTTTTATCAGCTTCGAACCAAACACAAAAACAACACTTGATTTTGCAGAAGATGCACCTTACAGACAAGGTTCGGGAAAGGTAAGCCTTTCAACTATGTCAAGCGATAATCACCCCCTGGCAGTCAACCTGCTCCCTTTCAACAACCAGGGACAAACTATTCCTGTAAAAGTTGGTGCAACTGCCGAAGGTGCATATTCACTTAATATGAAAGAGATTAATGGTATACCTAAACTCTTTGACGTGCTCCTGGCTGATAATGATCTTAAAGATACAGCTGACATGCGCAAGGGGCCTTATAACTTTAACGTGTCCTGGGCCGATACCAATTCTTATGGCGCACACCGCTTTGCTATAATAATGCGTCAAAACCCGGAATATGCTTATCAATTACTTGATTTCAACGCGCATAAAGCAACAAATGCCCGTGAAGTACAAGTGGTATGGAACACCAAAAACGAAGAGAACTATACCAATTTCACAGTTGAGCGTAGCGTAGATGGTGGACAGACTTTTGATGTGCTGGGCGGAGTTTCTGCTACAAGCGCAGGGAATTATGCCTTTACAGACAAAAACCCGGTTACAGGAACAAATGTATACAGGCTTAAACAGGAAGACATCAACAATAAGATAACCTATTCACGGATCGTTCCAATAGGCTACGCCACAACCAATAATAACCTGGTTCAAAACAATATTAACATATACCCTAATCCTGCGGCAGGGAAAATTAACCTGGCAATTGCATCAACGGCTACAACACAATCCGGTTCATATAATATTATGATCTCAAATAGCCAGGGTAATATGCTAAAGAAGATAACATCAAATCAGCCAACCTGGACAGGAGATGCCACCGGATGGATGCCGGGAACATATATGGTTAAAGTATTTGATGCTAAGACACAATCCCTGATAGGAACAACAAAGTTTATTAAACTATAATTGATTAAATAAGATCTTAACGCCTGATCCGGCCACAATTCTGACGAACGAGGATCCATAGCTGAAATAGCTTTGGATCCTTGCTCGCTATATATTATTTTGTTTATTAAATACAATAATAGACAATATAAATCCAGCTTAATATTCTCTTCTTCTCTCACTGCAATTGGCTGTAACAAAGTCGCAGATCAGGCCTTATTCATGTCTCAGCTCTGACCGGCAGAAATCTATTTTAATTTATTGGTTAATGGCCAATAAATCATTTTATTATATAATAAACTGTATATCAATTATATACAAATAACAATTAGAGCTTATGCTATCCAACACTTATCTAATAAGTCAATCTTCATAAATTCTGTTAATCAACTCTTTAATCTTATCAACCTAAAAGAAATACCAATTAGACGTGGTTGTTTTTCCCAATTATTCCCCACTACACAGGGGCAATTAATACATATTAAATTCCATTTTATTTATATAAAATACATAAATATCTGATAATTAGATTTATATGAATTTTACCCATATAAAAATAACGTATATAAAATATTCCACACTTTTATTAACATCTTAACTTATTGATTATCAATTAACTAAAGTCTATATTTTTTATTAATCACCAAGTCAATAAATTAAACTATAGAGATAAAAATAGATTAAAAGGCAATTTTCGGCAATCTGGCACAGATGGTATGGATATTGAAGTATGTGCCTGCGTAATTTGCTGAGCGCCAAAAAGATGAACCCGCCAGCAATTGAAACCTTAAATCACAATATTATGGCTGCTAAACTTTTACTCCGTAATCTACTGACCGTAATTAAAAAGTTCGCTTTACCACAAGGGTTAAGCAGGAACCTTTCATTCGACAGCTCTGAACTTGCATTAGAACAATGCGGCAGTTACCATATAGCTGAGGCCCGGCGTCCGGGCCAATTACCGCGGGAAGCAAGAAAGTTTAAATTTTTCTCAGCGAAAACTATTGTGATAGCAACGGTATTTGCTGTTGCAGGCTTAGGTTTTAGCAATAAAGCTTTGGCCGCCTACCGTGTTACGGCAGTAAATTACGGTACTCAAAACGGAACCGCAACTTACGGCACAGGTAATTCTGTAACTTATACGATGACGTTGAGTAAGGCAGGAGGATCCAACGCAGTAGCTGATAATATTTTGCTTACATGGACGGGCGGCACACCAACGGGGGTGACGTGGTCATTTACAGGCTCTGGTGAAACCATAACAAATGGAACTACTACTACTCCATCATTCACGCCAAGTAGCACTCAACCAACTACAACGATAACATTTACCGTAACGACAACCGGAGCGACGCCGGCCAATGCTTACGGTTTTACTATTAGGCTTACAGATAATAATAGTGGTGGTGGGCCATTTACAAGCAGCGGCCTAACTTACACTGTTAATAAAAAAGCATTGACCATAACGGGATTAACTGCAGCCAATAAAATATATGACGCAACAACAGCAGCAACAATATCCGGCACTCCGACATTAAACGGGGTGCTTGCTGGTGATGCTGGCAATGTGTCTTTGTCAGGCACTGCGGTTGGCACGTTTTCTTCAACGAGTGTGGCCACCGGCAAAACTGTAACCATTACAGGGTATACACTTTCAGGATCTGCATCTGGCAATTATTCAATAACCAATCCAACTACAACTGCTAACATAACCCAGGCTCCTTTAACAATAACCGGCTTAACGGCAAATGATAAAGTATACGACAGAACAACAACGGCCAGCTTCACGGGAGGTACGCTTGTCGGTGTACAGGGCAGTGATGCACTAACCCTCACTAAGAGCGGAACATTTGCAACTGCCAACGTAGGAAGCGGGATCGTAGTAACATCAACCAGTACTGTAAGCGGCACCAACGGTAACTATTCATTAACTCAACCAACTGGCTTAAGCGCCAGCATTACCGTAAAAACGCTAAACGTAACAGGTATAACGGCAAGCAGCAGGGCATACGATGGCACCACCAACGTTACTTTAACAGGAACAGCCGCGCTAAGCGGAGTAGTTTCCGGTGACGGAAGTAACGTAACATTAGGAGGCTCACCAACAGCCAGCTTTGCTGATCCGAATGTTGGTACAGGTAAATCTGTGACGGTAAATGGATATACTATCAGCGGATCAGCTTCTGGTAACTACTCACTTACACAACCAACTTTATTAACAGCAAATATTACTGCTGTTAACTTAAATGTGACAAACATCACGGCTGATAATAAGGTTTACGACCGAACGACAGCTGCAACATTTTCAGGCACGCCAACTTTAGGAGCAGGTGTTGTAAACGGCGATGCTGTTACATTAAATACAGGATCAGCTACGGCAGCATTTACAAGCGCGGCTGTTGGGAACGGAAAAACTGTGAATGTATCAGGATTTACTATCACCCAACCGGCAAGTAACTACAACCTGGTACAGCCAACGGCTTTAACGGCTAACATCACAGCGGTGTCACTAACATTACCGGACGCTGCCGCCAATAATAAGCCTTACGATGGTAACACTAACGCTACTATTACAGGAACTCTTACGGGTATATTATCCGGTGACGTAGTAACCCTTAACGGTACCGGTACATTCGCATCTTCAGCGGTTGGGAACGGTATAGCAGTTACTTCAACCAGTACACTGAGCGGTGCGCAGGCTGGCAACTATACCTTAACACAACCAACAGGTCTGTCAGCAAACATTATCGGCAATACCTTAACAATCACAGCAAAACCACAAAATAAAGTTTATGGTGTCGCTCTGAGCCAGGTAACCAGCTCTACACAGTTTACAGCTACGGGCCTCGCTTCTGGCGAATCGGTATCAAGCGTAACACTTAACTTCGGTTCGGGTTCAGCGTCTTTTGATCCGGCAACTACTTATTCCGGTTCAATAACACCATCGGCACCAGTGGGTAGCTACAATCCGGCTAATTATAACATTGTGTATGTTAACGGAGATTTAACTGTCACCAAGGCACAATTGAATGTCACTAACATTACTGCTTCAGACAAAGTATATGACGGAACTACAAGTGCAACCATTACCGGTACACCAACATTAAGTGGTGTGATGAATAATGACGATGTAAGTTTAGTTACCGGATCGGTTACTTCCGCATTTGCAAGCGCAGCTGTCGGCAGCAATAAAACTGTCAATGTTAATGGCTACAGCATTTCAGGAGCAGCATTCGGCAATTACAATTTAGTTCAACCGACTACCCTAACAGCCAATATTACAGGCGCGCCACTAACTCTTACTGCAACCGGCCCGCTTAAACCTTACGGTTTGGCTTTAACAACTGGCACAAGTGCGACCAATTTCAATGCTTCAGGGATGGTTGGCAGCGAAACTGTAACAAGCGTTACTTTAACGCCGGACGCTGCAGGCCAATCAGCTACAACTGCAGTTGGTTCACCTTATGTTGTTACACCTTCACTTCCAACAGGAGGCGGAGGCTTTTTAGCTAGTAATTATATTGTTGCCCCGGTAGCTTATAATGGTACTGTAACAGCGCCTACTATTAGTTATTCTGGCTCACCATATACTTTCATAAGGTCTTTTAGTACTAATATAACAACTGTGTCGCCCGTCGTTACAGGTACCCCTACCAGCTACGCTATAACTCCTTCATTAAATAACAATACAAACTTAAACTTTTCTACATCCAGCGGTAATATTTCCGGGACGCCAAGCAGCAATAACGGACCAACAACATACACTGTTACAGCAACTTATACTGGAGGCGTAACTGCACAAACTACATTAAGCGTAACTGTAGTATCTTCTGTAAGTTTAACTTATACAGGCTCACCATTTACTTATAACTATGGCATTGCTATATCACCGCTAACACCTGGTGGTAACGGAACTCCTAGTTCTTATACAGTTAGCCCTGCATTACCTACAGGATTATCTTTAAATGCTACAACAGGTGTAGTATCAGGAACTCCGCTCCAGGTTGTATCCACCGGAACCAACTATGTAGTAACTTCTCATTATACAGGTACAAATAATACAGCCACGGCTACTCTAAATATTAAAGTAAACGCGCCGACGCTAACTTATACCGGTTCGCCGTTTACTTATGTAGCTGGTACCGCTATCAGTTCGTTATCACCTTCAGGTTCTTCAGGTGCCACTGGCTATTCAGTAAGCCCTGCTTTACCTGCCGGATTATCTATTGATCCGGGAACAGGTATAGTTTCAGGCACACCAACCGCAGCAGCAAGTGCTGCAAACTATGTGGTTACAGCAACCTATTCAGGCGGTGCAACGGCACAGGCTACTTTAAATATCCAGGTTAATTCGCCTACCTTAAGTTATGCAGGCTCACCTTTCACTTATGTGATCAGCAAAACTATTACGCCGGCAAACCCAACATTTACAGGAACCCCGGTAAGTTATTCAGGTACTTTACCTGATGGTCTTTCCGTTAATTCTTCAACCGGGCAAATAACAGGTGCCCCTACTACATTATCTGACGCAGCCCTTTACACCATAACAGCTAATTACGCTGCCGGAATAACCGCAACGGCTAATGTATCCATTGCCGTTGTAAACCCGACGCTGACCATCACCGCCAACAATAAAACGATGGCTTATGGCGCTTCGGTTCCGACTTTGGACGTAACTTACACCGGGTTCATAAATGGTGATGACGCATCAAGCGTAACCGGGCTTTCGGTAACTACTACCGGTACTTCGACGTCAAATGTTGGATCTTATCCAATAACTGCATCAGGTGCAACAGCTCCATCCTATTATACAATAGTATATGCTCCGGGAACTTTAACAATTACAGCTGCACCGGTAACTATTACAGGCTTAACTGCTAATAACAAACCTTACGACAGAACAAATACAGCCACATTTACAGGTGGTACATTATCTGGTGTGATGGTTGCTGATCAACCAAATGTGACCCTTGTTCCAAGCGGAACATTTGCGACCGCAAATGCGGGAAATGGCATCGCAGTTACTTCAACGAGCACATTAACCGGATCTGCAGCAGCAAACTATGCCATTACACAGCCAACAGGCTTAACAGCAAATATTACACAGATTGCCTTAACTATAACAGCAAATGATGTAACTAAAACATATAGCGCAACTCTTACGAACGGATCATCTACTGCTTTCACATCTGCAGGTTTGATCAGCCCTGAAACCGTAGGTTCTGTAACCATGACTTACGGCACTGGCGCTGCATCAGGCGCTGCAGTAGGTAATTATCCGGGACAGGCAACACCTTCTGCTGCAACAGGGGGTTCGTTTACAGCCGCCAACTATAATATCACCTATGTATCTGGTGCAATTAATGTTGTAAACCCAACCATTACTTATCCTGCCACAACCTATACGTTTTTAAGAAACACCGGCACCAACATAACTACAATAACTCCAACAATCACAGGTAGCCCAACTGCCGGCTCGGGTTTGATAAGTCCATCGTTAAATACAAACACTGGCTTAACCTTCTCAACAACTACAGGAGCATTCTCCGGAAGGCCAAATACTGCTTCCGCGATGACTCCATATACTATTACGTTCTCGTATCCCGGAGGCGCCACTGCACAAACTACAGTCAATGTGGCTGTTGTGACATCGGTTAGTTTAAGCTATGCGGGAACACCATTTACTTTCTCGTATGGTACCGCAATAACACCGCTTTCACCAACGGTAACAGCTTCGCCGCTATCTTACAGCGTTAGCCCGGCCTTACCAACAGGATTATCTTTAAATACGTCTACAGGTGTAATTTCGGGTACTCCAACTGTGGTGCAAGGACAAAACACTTATACGGTTACTGCTACTTATAATAATACTACTACTACTGCCCAGGTAAGAATAACTGTAACTGCACCAACATTATCTTATAGTGGTTCACCTTTCACTTATTATACGGGTTCAGCTATTTCATCGTTGTCACCAACCGTTTCAACGGCACCAAATAATTACACTGTAAGTCCAGCACTACCAGCCGGCTTATCTTTAGATCCGTCTACGGGTATTGTAAGCGGTACTCCAACAGCTGCAGTTGCTGCAGGTAATTACGTTATCAGCGCCAACTACAACGGCGGCGTAACGGCGCAGGCTACACTGAACATACAGGTTCAGGCTCCTACACTGAGCTATGCGGGTACGCCATTTAGCTTTACATTAAATACAGCTATTACTCCGGCTAGTCCGACTGTAACCGGAACCCCGGTTTCCTACAGTGTCAGTCCGGCACTGCCAACAGCGTTAACGGTTGATCCGTCAACTGGTATTATATCAGGAACTCCAGCTGCGACTTCTGCGGCTGCAAATTATACCATTACAGCTAATTATGCCGGAGGTGTTACTGCCCAGGCGGTAATTTCTGTTACTGTAAATAATCCTACTTTAACTATCACTGCGGATAACCAGACCATGACCTATGGCTCGGCTGTTCCAACATTAACGATCAGCTACAGCGGGTTCATCAATGGTGATACCCCGGGAAGCTTAACAACCCTTCCGTCAATCAGCACTACTGCTACTTCTGCTTCTCCTGTAGGATCTTATCCAATCAGCATAAGCGGAGCTGTGGCACCGGCTTATTACAACGTGGTATACGTACAGGGAAATGTAACGGTATCACCTGTTCAATTGACCATTACAGGCATGACCGCTGCCAACAAGGTATATAATAAAAACACCACTGCATCTCTTAGCGGCGGTACACTTGTTGGCGTATTACCGGCAGACGCGGGCAATGTAAATTTGGTTCAAACAGGAGCCTTTGCTTCTGCAAACGCAGGTAACGGTATTACTGTTAACTCAACAAGTACTATTACAGGTTCAGCTATAGCGAATTACACCTTAGTTCAACCTACAGGAATAACAGCTAATATTACCAAAAAGCCATTAACCATACCTACGTCAGGTATAAGCTTAGTAACGCCGAGGATATATAATCAGTCTACAGCGGCTCAGCTTACCGGCTCACTGACTTCAACATTAGGTACTTCAAACGGTGTAATTAGCGGTGACGTTGTTGCACTGGGTGGCGCAATCAATCCACCAACCGGAACATTCACAGATGCAAATGCCGGAATTGGTAAAACTATAAACGTTACCTCGCCTACCTTAAGTGGTCCGGCGGCAGCTAACTATTCAATAAATATTACTATCACTGGTGACATTACGCCTGCTCCGGTAGGACTTGCTTCACCAGCGGGTGTAAATAAAGTATATGATGGAACGACCGCCGCAACTATAACAGGTACTTTAACCGGTACTATAAGCGGCGACCAGGTAACTTATAACGGCGTCGGAAATTTCGTAACCGCGTCAGCAGGTAATGGTATTTCTATTGTACCTGCCATCACCTTAAGTGGTGCACAGGCATCAAACTATGCTATTTCACAGCCTACAGGAGTATCAGCAAACATTACAAAAGCTCCTTTAACTATTACTGCTAACAATCAAACCAAGCCATACGGAACTACATTTAATTTTATCGGGACTGAGTTTACTTTTGTTAACGTAAATAACACGTCTAACACTAGCGCTCTGTATGCTTCAGATAATATAACAAGCGTAAACTTTGCCAGCGCAGGTGCTGCCGCTACTGCAACAGTGACTGGAGGTCCATATTCTATCGTTCCAAGCGGGGCTGCAGGTTCTGGTGTATCAAACTATAACATCAGCTACGTGAATGGTTCAATGACCGTAACACCTGTTAGCATCGCTGTGACTGCCAATCCGCAGACTAAGAATTATGGCGATGCAGATCCAACGCTGACCTACCAGATCACCAGCGGTGCATTAGCTAACAGCGACACCTTTAGCGGTTCGCTGACAAGGGCTCCGGGTGAAAATGTGGGCACTTATGCTATTTCACAAGGCTCACTGGCACTGTCATCGAACTATAGCCTGTCATTTACAGGAAACAACCTGAATATCGGTACACGCAGCATTGCTGTGACAGCCGATCCGCAAAGTAAGAGCTATGGTGATTCAGATCCTCCGCTAACTTATCAGATCACCAGCGGCTCGTTAGCTAATGGTGATACCTTTAGCGGTACACTGACCAGGGCTCCGGGTGAAGTTGTGGGTACTTATGCTATTTCGCAAGGCTCACTGGCACTGTCTTCAAACTATAACCTGTCATTTACAGGCAATAACCTGTCGATCGGTACACGTGCTATTGCTGTGACTGCTGATCCGCAGACTAAAAACTATGGCGACAATGATCCAACGCTGAGCTACCAGATCACCAGTGGTAACCTTGTTAACGGTGACACCTTTAACGGTGCATTGACCAGGGCTACTGGCGAGGACGTGGGTACTTATTCTATCTCACAAGGTACACTTGCATTATCTTCTAACTATAACCTGTCATTTACAGGCAATAACCTAACCATCGGTACACGTGCCATTGCTGTGACCGCTGATCCGCAGACCAAGAGCTATGGCGATAATGATCCAACACTGAGCTATCAGATCACCAGTGGCAGCCTTGTTAACGGTGACACCTTTAGCGGTGCATTGACCAGGGCTACTGGCGAGGACGTGGGTACTTATGCTATCTCTCAGGGTACACTTGCATTATCTTCTAACTATAACCTGTCATTTACAGGCGATAACCTGACCATCGGCACACGCAGCATTGCTGTAGCCGCTGATCCGCAAAGCAAGAACTATGGCGATGCAGATCCTACGCTGACCTACCAGATCACAAACGGCAACCTTGTTAATGGTGATACCTTCAGTGGTGCGCTGACCAGGGCTGCTGGTGAGGATGTAGGTACTTATGCTATCTCTAAAGGCTCATTGGCATTGTCTCCAAACTATAACCTGTCATTTACAGGCAACAGCTTGTCGATCGGCACCCGCAGCATTGCTGTGACCGCTGATCCGCAAACTAAGACTTATGGCGATAACGATCCAACGCTGACCTACCAGATCACCAACGGCTCACTGGCCAATGGCGATACCTTTACAGGTGCACTTACCAGAGTTGCAGGTGAGGATGTCGGCTCTTATGATATCTCCCAGGGTACACTGGCACTGTCTTCGAATTATGCCCTGACAGTTACAGGCAACACGCTGACCATCGGTACACGCAGCATCGCTGTGGCCGCCGATCCGCAGACTAAAAACTATGGTGATAATGATCCAACGCTGAGTTACCAGATAACCAGCGGCTCGCTTGCCTTCGAAGACACCTTCAGTGGTGCACTGACAAGGACTTCGGGTGAAGATGTAGGCACTTATCCTATTTCTCAGGGCTCACTGGCACTGTCTCCGAACTATAACTTGTCTTTCACAGGCAATAACCTGACCATCGGCACACGCAGCATCGCTGTGGCAGCTGATCCGCAGACCAAGAATTATGGCGATACTGATCCAACACTGAGCTACCAGATCACCAACGGTTCACTGGCTAATGGTGATACCTTTAGTGGTGCGCTTACCAGGGCTTCTGGTGAGGATGTTGGTACTTATGCTATCTCTAAAGGTACACTGGCTCTGTCTTCTAACTATAACCTGTCATTTACAGGCGATAACCTGACCATCGGCACACGCGCCATTGCAGTTACCGCCGATCCGCAGACCAAGAACTATGGCGATGCTGATCCAACGCTGAGCTACCAGATCACCAGCGGTAACCTGGTTAACGGTGATACCTTT
>Ga0163162_10000032_pt1 | contig 156609 bp, 112 predicted proteins | sample S55metaG_FD_115310 | JGI IMG/M metagenome (GOLD analysis project Ga0163162, IMG submission 115310) | Switchgrass rhizosphere microbial communities from Kellogg Biological Station, Michigan, USA - S5-5 metaG | ecosystem: Host-associated > Plants > Roots > Rhizosphere > Soil | place: USA... | reverse complement strand
TTGGCTGTAAATCCGTAACATTGCAGCCGAAATTTCAACACGATTTCAGCGCCTATAGCTCAGTCGGTTAGAGTAGAAGACTCATAATCTTTTGGTCCCTGGTTCGAGCCCAGGTGGGCGCACATCGTTAAAGACCCGCTTTTTACATACGTAGAGCGGGTTTTTTCGTCTTGCAAAAGCGGGTCAGGATCACCTACTGCACGATTACTATAGCACTAGAAAAATTCGTACTAAAACCTGAATCCGCTGGCTAAATAAAGCAGGCTGCCGTCACTGCCATTGCCTATCACAGCCGAAAGAATAAATTTATTGTAAGGAGTTATAAACAGACCACCACCGTAGCTGTCGTGAACAGCGCTTGAAGATTCGCCATTTAACCAAACCCGACCGGTATCATTGAACGCGATCATACCCAGTTTGCCTGCGAGAAGGTAATTATTGAAATCAAAAAGCTTGAGGCGTAATTCGAGGTTGTTAAATACGATAGAATTGCCGATGAACCTGCTGGTATGAAAACCCTGCAGGCTGAGCGGCCCGCCCAAGTTCATCATTTGAAAGAATTCACCACTACCTGCAAAATGCCCCGCGCCTGTTCGGTTTGCTATCACAAGCGTCGAATCTTTGCCGGGATTAAGGTAGAAAGAAAATACAGATAATAATTGTCCGTTAGTATGTCCTGCTATGTTAAGTCCTTTTAAGCCGGTGATAGTATTTCCCCAATAAACCCCTGTAGTAGGATAAAAACTACTGTTTCGCGTATTATAACTGGCGCCCGCAACAAGTCCTGCATATAATTTGGTAGAAAACAGATTAAGATCAGGGTGCTGCTGATCGTATTCATTGAAAAACTTATTGCTGTTATTAGTGGCCGAACTGGTGTAGTATTGCCCGATAACCCCACCACTTATCCGCCATTTTCCATATTGATGATAAAGCCGGATATCTGCAACTGACCAATCATACCTGTTCCGGTAGTAATCAAATTTTCGGTCGCCCTGGTTAACAAAAACCGCATTATTCCCAAGCCCAAAAAAGTTGTTCACGTTGTGCGGTCCCCTGGATAGGATGTTTATTCCAAGGTCATTGTTACCAATTAACTTTTTAAAATCACCTTTATAAGTAAAAATGAAGGACCTTTTTGATAGGGTATAACCAGCTTGAAACTCCTGCCGGAATATGTAAGGGTCTGACCGGAATCCATGTTTTTCAGCAGTAAAACCTAAGGTCAGTCTGACGCCATCTTCCGTGTTGTAACCCAAGCCAGGCATGGGAAAATAATAATCATACTGAAATGCTTCCTTATTATAGGAATTAACCGTTGAATCTGCTGATGTCTTTAACCTGGCATTTGTCCGTGCAGGGTAGGTGTTTTTTTGATCGGACCTGTCGTAGATCACATGCTTGCCTGGCTGCTTTAGGGCAGGATCAACCTGGAAAACATCATTACCATCACCCCCGATCATTCTTATTTTTATAGCAGATGGCTGTGTGCCGTTTACTGCAAAAACGTCATCACCGCCCAGGCCATAAAGCCGTATCTCGTTCGTTTCCCGGGGATCAAATTTGCGTTTATATACCTCTTTGGTGGAATCTTTACCAGCTTTTCTAATGATGACACTTACACCGCCGTTCTGCTCCTGGATGATTGAAAACTTCTCATCTTTATCAGATGCAGGAATGTCGACATTCTTTGCCAGGAAATCGTAGTAAGCCAGTGCGTTCTTTTTTATATGATTGCGCCTCGCAATAACTATCCGGGTGGTTTCAAGCCCGCACAAAGTGTAAATATTTTGTGGTAATAATTTAATAGATGCAGTAATGACGCTGTCGGTAAGTTTGCGCTGCACATAATCGATCTGCTCCTCCCAATCATGGCGGTCCAAACGGTTCAGGAAATAGAAGTCAAAATAGATATTATTTAAGTTCCACAGCTCTATTTGCCTAATACGCTCACCAAAAGGTTGTAGCTGAGGTTTGACTATTGCAGCAAACCAGGGGAATACGCCCGAGGTGGAATAATAGACTTTGTCCCGGTCGTGGGGCAGGGGCTCATATATTGTTCCGGTTGAATTCTTGTACTTTTCCCATATCCATTGATCGCCGTGCCGGTCCCAATCGCCAATGATCATGTCCAACAATCTCGCTCGCAATAATTGTTTTTGATCGGCCTTTACATCGTTGTCCTTCTCCAGCGCTTTCTGTACTTTTTCGGTTTTATCAGTTTTAGTGTTATCGAGAGGCTTCCGTTCTTCAAACAGAAAAACCTGGTTGGCAAATTCTTTGCGGTATTTGCCGAGGGCAGGGTCATCAGGAATAAAAACAATTTCAGGGTGGGTATGCGGAATGCCTAATGCTTCGGCCATTGGCGGTACAGTTAGTGCAGCGTATGGATTGGACGTAGAGACCTGGTCCTTCAGAATATCTTGCACAATGGTGTGCTTCTCAACTTTTGGCAATGCCCGCTCAGGAAATTTGTTTACTGTACGTAGTGCCCATTCATGCCCTGCAGAGTCTTCTAATTGCAAAGATTTGGTCTGTTTTCCTCCACCCAGGTCAGTGATCGACAGGCCGCCCTTTTCTGTTGCAATATGCATGACCCGCATTGTTACTGGCGTAGCCCAGAGGGTCCGGTAATTTCTGCCGAAGAATACTTTATAAATGCCGGATTTTTTATTATATGCAGGATGTGCAGCCACTTTTACACTATCTGTGTTCGTGTGCGACTGAGAGTAACAAGCTATAGGTCGGGCAATTGAAAAGACAATTGTCAATAAAAATATCAGTTTCATAGTTGGTTTCGGCAGCTGGTCTTCTCCTAACTCACATGCCCGGTCCTTACTTATGCAAGTGCCGAGTATTTAACACATTATAGCGGATATTGTTCATGATTGTCGCTAGTCCTTGTAGTTTACACTTACGCGAAATGCTTTTAATCCGGAGACTCCTTGTAGCTCCTCCAAGTCGAAGTGTTCCAAGTCATCTTTTAAGGCCCCGTCTTTTTGCAGCACCGAGACATAATCAAGGAAGTCTTCTACATCCTGGTCATTAAAATAAACCAAGGCTATTTTGTCCGGTTGTGTCAGTCGCTCTTCCGTTTTCCTGATCCTGACCTTGTCTATCCGTTTTTTGATGACCTCATATCTTATATTGTAATAACCCTCGACATCGAAACGCCTTTCATCATTTCTGAAGCAAAGATTGATTTTGCCTGAATGGACAAATATGAGTGGCGCTGTCCGTAACGGACGTAAAAGTTTCGGCAACATTGCTTTAGTAAGGCGACAGATATCGATCATCGACTTGAGTTGCCACATCCTGAATTTCTTCAGGTGCGCAGCAGTAAACCGATGTTCCGGCGAAATAGAGTGGCCTGTATAGATATCATACTCAACTCCATCCGTCCGAAATTTTTCGAAATAACAAGGATAAATTTTTTGAAGCTTGAGTTGTGCATTTTCATAGTATTTATTCAAGGCATCATTTATCGACTTTAAGGAACTTTCCAATGCCAGTCGGTTGCTATACGCCAAGCCGTCTTTTTCATTGATGGCGTCCCGATATTTATTTAAAGATTTTTCAAGTTCGGGAAGCAGAGACGACAGTTCCTCTACGCCGGGTGTTATCACCAGCTTTATATAATCCTTAATTTGATTCTCATCATTCGACTTAAGCCGTTTTTTAAGCTGTTTTTTCCAGGATTTAAAAGTGGACTGTATATCCGGATCTTTCCCTGCGATTTTCTTGTGATTTTTAAGGAAACCGCCGAGTATCTTGTTCAGTATTTTGATGTCGTTTTTTAAAGCCTGGTTATGCTGTATTGTGGAATCACGGATATCAACAGAACCAAATAAAGGAAAAACCTCACCGAATGAAACAGACTCAATCCCGGTGTTATTTTTTGATGGTGTTTTGAGCAAATACGCCCCGGCTGCCTGGTTAAATTTCCATTCGACTGAGGGCTGAATGGTGGTGAACTTATTTTTAATAATACGATCTAACCTGGCCTCAAATTGCAAAATACTGTCTTGCAGCAGCTGGGATAAAAGGGGAACAGCAGGCTGCAAATGCGACAGGAGTTTTTCATAAAACACTGTTTTTTTTGCAGAGTAAACCTCCATAATGCCAGCGGGCTGTCTGTTGTAAAATATAGGCAAGATTGCATAAGAAGCAATGCCCGCTTTTTTAATGGCTTCAAGGAAACGGTATTGCTCTATTTTCTTTTCTGAAATCGTACTGAAAAAAAGTGCGGTTGGCTTTTTTAGGTATTCATTTAAAAAGGCTTCACTGCCTGTGTCACCGGAGCCGAATTTGCGCACCGATTTTATTAAAAAGCTATTCCTGTATTCGCTCCCTTTTAACATCAGTTGCCCGTTTAATTTAATAAAAGGAAGGAGGCCGAATTCTACTGAAGGAATACCGGCCATAATTTGCAATGCTTTAATTACCTGTGAATACAGTTTTTCAGGGTTGGACGAATAGCTTACCAGGAGATCACGAATAGTTTGAAGTGCATGTTCTGCGGAAAAATCGTCGACGGTGATCACGGCAAACCCTTCCAGCGTAAACATGGATAAGGGTATGATATTGCTCAACGTTTCCATGCCACGCCCTTCATATAAGCAGGCCTCTATGTGTTCAGGATTGATTTCCGGGAGATCAACAGCCGTAGTGACCTCAATGAACGCGGTATCAATACGAAGCCGGTTATATTTGACAATATCGCTCTTGGGCTGTTGGTATGAGTAAATGGTATCATTGTGTATTTCTGTCGGGAAGTGATACAATTTTTGCAGGATCAGCCGGTAAATAAAATCGGCATTTTCGTGGGCAAATAATGCATCCGTCCCCTGTGCGGCCAAGTTTTTGCCTTTCTGATGTTCTTTTAAAAAGATAAAGAAATCATCGGTTCCGTAAACGATCTTTGAAAGAACAGGCGTCGCAATTGCCCAGCAAAATTTATTATTACTTTCGGCTGCACTGGTTAGAGTGGCGTAGATCAGCTCGAAAACGTCAGTCAATTTTTGTATGTCGTTCGCTTTGATTTCACCATCGGCCAATCCTTCATATCTATCAATTTTTTTGAGTACAAAGCGATAAAACTCTGATTTGATAGTTTTTTCATTATCGATCTTTGATTTAAGGTAATCCACAAAAGGTTTGATCGACAAGGCGCTTTTGACAGCGTCATGTGATGAATGTTTTGTTTTCGTGCCTGTTACCTTAGTTTGCATGTTAAAATGTTAAATTAAAATTCACGTATGGGTAAAATCCATCTGATGAAAACGCACCTTTAATTTGTAAAAGGGCCATATTGGCAGGTGCAAAATATATCCCACCGCCGAAAGAATTATGCCAGCTGCCTGAATCTTCATTTTTCTCCCAAACACGGCCGATAGCATGAAAACCTGTAACTCCAAATTGCCCTGGCAAAATATATGAAGCAAGGTTGCCCAGTTTGATACGCAGCTCAAGGTTATTATACATCATGTGCTGACCTGCAAAGCGTTCTTCTTTAAAGCCCGGCAGGTTTGCCTCCCCTCCAAGGAACAAAGATTGATAGGATGCTGTTTTACCTGCGGTTAGTCCGCCTCCTAACCGCTCTGACAAAACATATTTAGAATTTGTATCGAAACTTTCATAAAGGATAGCTTCAGGAATGACCTGCACAAATGATTTTGAATAACTACCCAACCCGGCATAGGCCTGCAGCCGGACATTGACATATACTCCCCACGATGTAAGCATTTTGTTATTCCGTTTGTCATCGGTGTAAGCTACTACCAGGCCGAGGTGGTATTTGTCTTTTGCTACTGTTGCGCTATCATAACTGTGTATCAAGGGGCTGTGATCAACCAGGTGAGTTTCGTCATCCGGAATATAATGATAGTACTGGAACGACGGGCCAATTTTTAAACTGGTATTTCCGGCCAGGTTCTGGAACCGCAGCGTTGCATCGGTAGTAAGAAAAGTAAATTTATAACGGTAATAATTTGCGCCAAGCTGTTCTTTATCGTATGGAGTAGAGTTCCCCCTGCCAAAAAAATTGATGACTCTTGGGAAATAAACATTTCCCTGCACTTCCGCATCGGCTTTATCAATTGAATTTACCCAAGAGCCGGTATAGTTTAATCTTGATGATTCATTTGCAAAAGAATGTCCTATGGTAACTTCCTGGAAACTATTGGGCTGTTTTCTGAACCCCTCATGTATAAAATGAAAACCGCCATCTAAATAATAACCCTGATCTGAATTATACCCGGTTTTTAACAGCGGGATAAAGGTATGATACAGGTTGGTAGCGATATAAGTTACATTGGTGGTATCATTCGACAGGTGCTTATCCACCTTAGAAGCATCAGGCCCGGTAAACGTTGCCGAGTTAAGCTTTTCATAAATATTAACTTTCCGGTTACCACTTTCTAAATCGTATAGTTTATGTCCTACACCGCCTATAAATCTTATTTTGATGGGCGAGGTTTTGTTATCGACGATAACAGTATCATTGCCTTTAGACACATAAATCCTTATCTCCTTAGTTACCGCTGGATCAAATACCCTTGAAAACAGCACTCCGGATTGCGTGTGGTTTTTTTGTTTATTCACCCGCACTACCAAGCTTCCCTGTAAGGTATCCTTAACTGAAAAATATTCCGTTTCGTCTGTGGCCTTTATGTCAACACGGCGGTTAAAAAAACGATAGTAGGTTTCAGCAGCCTTCACCAGCTTATCTCGTCGCTTCTGCATCTGTTTTAATAAGTGGTGATGCCGGATTTTATATATACTCAGGGGTAAACGACGCAGTGACGCTTCCAAAACGCTGTCAGTAAGACTGGATGCAAAGTTTTTCGCAATGTTCATCCATTGATTATAACCTATCTGCGTTATAAAACGTGTATTCAGCGTATGGTCGTTGAGGTAAAAGCCGTTGATAGTATGTGAACCGGCATCATATCCTTTTAAATACCTGGCAACATACTGCCCCGACGCTATTTTGGGGATGATACCCTGGCTGATGAAAAAGGTTGCCGCACGATCATGAGGTATTGCACTATAATATTTTACCTTTCCGCGGTGAGTAGCTTGCCAACGCCACTGGTCTTCATGCTGGTCCCAATCGCCCAAAAACCAATCAAGCAACCTGGCACGAAGAAACTCAACGCTATCTACCCGGTTATTATAGCTTTTGTCTAGCTGTTTTATCATGTTGCCGGTATTGATTGAGCTATCCCCCGGTTCGCGGTCCTCAATAATGCTAATGATTCCGGCAAAGTCCTTTTCGTAATAACCCAGTTTAGGATCTGGTGCTACCCAGCCAATAGTAGGGTTGGTATGTTTTACTTTTACTGCATTTGCAATAACTGGCCCCATAACTGCTGCATATGGGTGCTGTGCAGACATGGCGTCTTTCAACCACGACTCGGCAAATGTTTCCCTTAGAGCTGCCGGCAATAAAATGAGCGGGTACTTTTGAATATTACTTAAAATGTATTCTTTCCCATCATGGTCCTTTAGCAGTAAAGAACTGGTTTGATGTGCACCTCCAAACCTCACCGGCGTTAGCCCTCCTTTATAGGAACTTATCCGGATAACAGGCAGCCTGGCCGGTGTGGCCCATTCCTTCCGGTAGTTTTCGCCATAAAATAGTTTATGCAGTTTCCCAACCTTGTCAAAATCCGGGCGGGCGGCTACAGTAATACTATCTCCGTGTACCATCTGCTCGATTTTTTTAACAGGTATTTTGATCTCTTCAAATGGTTTATTGTATGTAAATACCGGTTTAAAGCTACTGTCAGGATCGGCATAGATCGTAAAATGCAAACTTTTGTCCTCGAACTGATCAATGACGACGTATCCCGGCAGCCGCTGTGCAAATAATGCATTCTTACCTTTTCGTACCACAGCTCCCTTAGCACCGGCGCCGCTGACAACCTGTATCCGCTTTTTATCTTTTATAAATTGTAATCCATGCTCGTGACCGGATACATGTATAACATTCGGATCGCCCTCGAAAACCCCGTCGATCTTGTTGATCATGTTACGATATAAAGGATGCCCATCATCTTCCGGGTTTGAAAAGCCCCTTCTTAAAGGAGGATATAACGCACCTATGACCGGCAATGGGATATATAAGCTGCTTTTAACGGAAGTTAGCGGGAAGACATAATCCTGCCAGACGTAAGTTCCGCCGTGATGCCCGTATGACTCGAAGGGGTGATGGTCTGCAAGGATGATGATTTTGTTCCTGTTTTTATAAAGCAATTCCCTGAACCTGTTAACGATCTCGCCATTTGTTTTACAGTCGCAGTCGGCGTCCGGATTATCCTTATTATAGAGATAAAGCCACCATTCCGAATCAAACGCGATGACAACCATATCTTTTGATACCTGCACTTCAGTAGGATCGGGGCAACCATTTGCAGGGATCTCTTTAAGCAAAGTGTCCTTTTGTTCGTTCAAATATTCCCACTGTCTTTTGATCTTCGCTAATCCTTTGGGGCCCATCCGATCCCAATCATGATTTCCCGGAACAAAATAAACCGGGGCGCCATTTTTCCTCATCGGTTGGTATTGCGACTGCAGGATCTTTTTGGTGGAGTCTTCTTCTTTACTGCCGGGCAAACCCATACCCGTGGGATAAATATTGTCTCCGAGATAAAATACCGAGGTTTTACCTTTCAGGATCTTACCGGCGGCATCCAGGATAACACCATTTTGCCTTTTGCTGTACTCTCCCGCATCACCTATTAATATGATGCGGGATACAATATTTTTTTGCGCATAAACCACAGCAGGCAGCATCCATAACATGGTAAGTAATATGCGCCTCATTTTCAATCAACCGCTTTTTTATACTGGAACTTCAAAATGTTGGCGCTTTCCGGGAAATGGCCCTCGTTGGAAATGTACAGGTTGTTGTCGGCATCAAAGGTCATGCCTTCCGGCTGTGTAAAAAAGTGCGGGTCCAATACATATACTTCGCGGATCTTCCATTTTTCGTCCGCTATTACCAATAACTTATTTACCGAGGATAGAATATACCAATCGCGGCTCGACGGACTCCTAGCTAGTGCGGATGGGTGAAAGTTTATTTTATCTACATGGAGTAAATCTTCAATATGCTTCACATTCAATTTAAAGTCGCCGGAACTTTTTACATCCCCATTGTCTGCAACATGGAAAATAAATCCGCTGCATTGTTTGCTGGTTTTGTCAATGCTGCAGTGCTTGCACAAAACGTATACCTGGTTTGCATTTTCGTCTGCATACATACCCTCATACTCACCTTCAGGAAGCAGGTTGTCCCATTTTTTTGCAATAGTAGTTTGTGATTTTCCTATTTCAGTAAATGGGATAGTAAACAAGGTGCCTTTACTTTGCAACATAACTATCTGTGACCCACATGCCGCTATATCCTCAAAGTCACCGCTTTCTTTAAATGCAGTGAATTTTGCTGTTTTATCGCCCGGTTTTAAATGATATATCCTGCCTTCTTCATCATTTTCGCAATAAATAATGTCGCTTTTGCCTTTGCTGAATGCGATCCCTGAAATTTCTGTCAGATCGCCAGGTAGATTATATTTCAAAGGTTTGTCGAAATCAAATCCATTGGGGCTTCTGTACGACGGTTTTTGTTTGCATGCTGATAACATACCTGCCAGGACTAGCACAAACAAACTTATACGAGCTATGATTTTCATATTCGACGGCTTTAGATTGATAATGGTTTATGTTAAATGAATGTGAAGCCCCGATTGTTTTAGCTTTTTAAATGAAGGCGTAAAACAATATGTCCAATGATTAATTAGCTTAAAGCAGCTATGACAAAGGCAATTACAGATACGATCAAACCGAACATAAAAACATTATAAGAGGTTCGGAGCAGTTTGTATTTACGACCGAGTACGATGCCCTGCCCATATACGTCCCGCACCAGCGACTCATAAAGAAACTCTTTATCGTTCATCATTTTAGCCATGCTGGACATATATTCTTCCAGCTGCATATTGTAAAAATTGCCAAAGAATAAGAGGTTTACATTTTTGGTCTTAACATCCTCTGATGTGAATTCGCCACGGGGAAGTACCGGTCTTGTTGCTAAAATTGCAAATACAATGGTGACAAGATTAATGACCAAAAGCATGATAGACGGGATCATCAATCTATGATACTTTTCTATTTGCCGGAACAAGAGGCTGATGACCAACGATATTACGATCGCATTCACCGAGATCATGATATGCGCTTTGCTGTCGGCCATATTACTTAGTCTTTGATGATTGTTCGATGTGATCTTGAACATGGTATCAATCCCCCGGATGACTCTATTTTCATTGTTCTCAGCGGAGAATATGCGCCCCGTTTCCTGTTGGGGTGGCTGTTCCGCAACTTCGTTTAAATTCCCGTAATCGGCGCCAGTTAGATTTTTAATGTTCTCTTCTTTTTTAGCATTTAGTAAAAGCCTGCAAAAATCAGTGTGGTATTCGTGCTGTTTTAAAAAGAGAATGGTTTTTTGACGCCACTGTTCTTTGTTAATCTTAGAAGAATTCAAAGCATTTACTTCTTTACGCAAAAGCTTGCTTTTCTTCATAAAGTTATTGCTGCCCAGGTGGAATAGGTCGGCATCGCATAATATCGATTCAAGTAGTGTTTCTGGTTTCTGAGGCAGTTTGGTGGCCAAAATGCAGCTGGTTATATTATCCAGTACCTTTTCTTCAAGGCCGCAGTCTTTGAGAAAATCAGCGGCAATCAATGCACTTTTTTCTTCATGATTGGACATGTCACCCGTGTGTCCGTAATCGTGGAACCACGCTGCCGCCAGCACTGTAAACCGATCAGCTTCGTTTAATTGAAAATGCGTGGATATTTGTTGAACTGCTTTCACCACGCTTTGCGTGTGCTGTAGATTATGATAAAATAGGCGGTCGTCCTGGCGGTTCCGGTAGTAAGAAACTACAAACTTTTTTACGTCGTCCAGGATCGACTCGTAATTAGTATAAGTGGACATTTTTCAATTGCGTTTCACTATATACAACATCTGGCTGCGATATGTTTTATAGTGATAATGTATGTCCAGGTGAAGAATTGGTTAAGATTACAACTCAGATTTGATTTCGCAGGATTGGAACAACAAGAAATCTTATAACATTTTGCGCCTCTGGTCTAACTCGGGTGCGCGCATAAATAAAAAGATCAGGAAAGACTCCCCTTTCCTGATCAAAAATACTCAACTCACCAAAAAATTATTGTTTATCCCACCATATCCTGGTCAGGAAATCGTCTGGACCTTGCCGGCTTATAGCATCATTATAAGACGCCGAGTTAAGATTTTGCTCACTTATAGGGTATAGCATTCTTCTGAAAATCTTACCTCCAGTGGCATTGCCTACATAATTATTAGGTACCAGGGCAGGGTAGCCTGTGCGCCTGTAGCTAGAAAAAGCTTCTTCAGCATCAGGGAATACAGCTACCCAAAATTGGGTATATATCTGGTCCATTTGCTGATCAAGCGTACCGGCAGCATTAAATGGATGATTTGCTATATAAGTATTGATCTGGTTATCGGTTATCGTACCGGGTGCACCGCCAATTATAGCCCATTGACGCATGGCAGCAGAAATTCCGCTGGTATAGGCCACTGAAGCGGTTGAGCCGCTATACCAACCACGTGCAGCAGCTTCGGCCAACAAGAAGTAGCTTTCGGCAGCCGTAAACACAAGCCGCGGAGAATTTAATAGCAATATAGTCTTTGGATTAGGCTCCGATAGGGATCCAAAATTAGCAGGTTTTGCATTCAACCCGGCCGACATTCCTTGTTGCAGTGCAAATGAAGTATCGGCAACGCCATTGTTGTATACAATAGATATTACTCCCAACCGGGGATCATTATTTGCTTTAAGATAGCTTATAAATACATCCTGGTATTTGCCCCCTTCTGTATTGGTAAAACCATCCTGCGCAACATAATCGCTCGACCAAAGATCATTTGCGAGAGGATTTTTATTGATATCCTGGCCGGAACCAATGTAAGGGACTTTAGCTATATCGGCATCGTCTAAAATAACACCTCCAGCTATAGCCTTTGTAGCCCATGTTTGAGCTGACGCTAGGTCAACCTTTGTCATGCGCATAGCGTACCTTAACATCAGGGAATATGCGAACTTTTTCCATTGGTCAGTTTTCCCACCATAGATCAGATCCGCTGAACCAAAAGTAGCTTTGGATGCATCAAGACTGGCTGCCGCTTCGTCAAGTTCTTTAAGTATATCTGCATAAATATCCTTTTGGGCGTCATACTTAGGCTTATATATTCCGCTGTTATAACCTTGCCCGGCTTGTGAATAGGGGATATCACCGTACAGGTCTGTAAGCCTGGCAAAGCAATATGCTCTCCAGATGCGTGCCTCGGCAACAAGGTTACTTTGCGATGGATCGCCGGTTGTTGCTTTCAGAACTTCTCCTATCTCATTTATCTGGTTTGGATAAGCGCTGCTAAATTCGGCAGCCGACTGTTGGGCTTGTGCCAATATGTACTTTGACCCAAAACCCGCCACATCGTTAAAGCTGGTGGTATATTGCATGGTGCCAAGCAACAGGTTTAGCATGCTCGAAACGCCATCATATTCCGCTTTTGTGAATATATATCCCGGAACCGGCTTAGGCGAGCTGTTGGGATCGGTATTATCCTTCACAAAGTCTTTAGTGCATGATTGTATTGTAATAATGCCGAGTATTATCAGCATACAATAAGTATATTTTTTCATCGTGCTCAATTTTAAATATTAGAATTTAACAGAAAGGTTTACACCGAGTGAACGTGTACGCGGCAGACCGATTGATTCAAATCCCTGGAAATTACTATTAGTAAAGCTTTGTTCAGGGTCAAAATTGTCCGTCTTTTTATATAGCGTCCACAGGTTACGTGATACCAATGAAATGCTTGCTGACTGAATGTGCAGCGCCTTTAAATTAAGTCCGGGCAGGTTGTAGGATAGAATAACCTGGCGTAGCTTAACGAAGCTTCCATCATGTAAAAACAAGTCTGAATAAATTTTATAATTATCATAGTATTGACGCAATCCGCTTACAGGTACAGTATGGGTGTATGGATTACCACTTTGGTCAACTCCGTTTAATACCAATCCATTTTCACGACCAGGGAGGGTCATTTTTGTCAAACCGAGGCGTGTGGCATATACTTCCATTTCGGAAAATACTTTGTTGCCAAATTTTCCGTCAAGTAAGAAGCTAAGCGAAAACCGTTTGTACCTGAACTCGTTTGTTAAACCCATTGTTACCGGCGCAACGCTTTTTCCGACAGGAACATAAGGCGTAGCAACAGGCAAATTGGTTGTGGAGTTGAAAACCACTTGCCCGTTAGCATTTTTCAGCATTTTTGTGGTATATATGGTACCAAATGACATGCCCTCAGTGTTATTTAACAAGCCATAGTTATTTACCGTAGCAGCAAGCTGTATAGTAGATAAACCCGGTGCGAGTCTTACTACTTTGTTATCATTATAAGCTATGTTATAATTAACGTTCCAGCTGAATTTTGATGACTTTACCGGTGTTCCGTTAATTTGCACCTCAATACCTTTATTATCCATCTCACCAACATTCAGAATAACATTATTGTAGCCCGATGTTGATGATATAGCTGTATTCACAATGTCATTAGTAGTTTTACGGTCATATACAGTAATATCGAATCCCAACCTGTTATTCAGCATTTGTAAATCAAGGCCAGCCTCTGTTGTTGTAGAAGTGTAAGGTTTAAGATGGCTGTTCGTGATGTCATTGCTGGAAACGTTTTGCAAGGGTTGCCCCGCACTTGGGATGCTTGAGTAAGCAAGGTTAATTTTGTATGCATCAGGTGCGCCGCCACCTACTTGTGCCCATGAAGCCCGTATCTTGGCTAAGTTGAAAATTTGAGGCAGTTTAACAGCGTCAGACAGTATAAAACTGCCACCTATGCTCGGGTAAAATATGCTGTTATTTTGCGGGCTAAGTGTCGAGAACCAATCCTTGCGGCCGGTGAATGATAAAAATACCAAACTTTTATAATCAAAATCTGCAGACCCGAATACCGAATTGGTAACTATTTTAGCATAGTATGGAGTGGTTGATAATGTCGACATATTTGTCGTACTATAAAAATCTGGAATTACAAAATGCGAGCCATTAGTAGTTTGCTGGTCGGTAATATTCTGACGGCCATTAACCCCGGCTAAAAGGTTGAAGTTTATATTTTTCGCAATGGTGTTTTTGTAGCTGCCAGTTACCAGCTCATTGGTTTCGGAAACATCGGCTTTTATCGCCTGGTATTGGCCGTCTAATATATATAGAGTGCCGGTTGGCAATATGTTTGAATAAGTGTAGTTAAAAAAGTCACGGCTTAATGTGGCCTTAAAGACCAGGTCTTTTATCGGGGTATATATAACAGACCCTTGTCCAATAAAACGGTCTTTAACGTCATCCTCTTTAAATTTATTGACAACGAAGTAACCATTTGAAGCGATAGATGCATCATTCCAAACTATTTCTTTACCGCTTGCATCGTAGCCCGGTTTTAACCAGCGGATATCTACCGTGTTAGCAACCTCAAGAGGTGTCCAGTTAGGATTGCCCAACGCATCGCCTGCACCTGTACGATTATGGCCGGTCTCAATATTATATTGGGCAAGGGCCTCTACAGATATTTTATCGTTTAGTTTGGCATTTAAAGCAAGATTAAATGTTTTACGGTCATAAGTGGTCCCAGGCAATATACCTTTACTATCAAGATCGGCTAACGAAAAGCGGTAATTAATGCCCTCGCTGCCACCTACAAATGCCAGGCTATTGGTATAAGTGCTACCTGTTTGGTAGAAATTTTTTATATTATCTTTTTGAGCCACATAGGGGTGTGTTTTACCATCAACAGCTACATAATCTGTAGAGCCGTCGATTTTAGAACCCCATGATCTTCTGCCTGTGCCTTGCGCCTGCGCTAGGGTAGTAGGTTTCACGCCACCATCGCCCTGGCCATATTCATACTGGTAATCAGGAAAAACTGCTACGTTATCATAGGTGGCGGTCGAGTTAAATTCAATTCCGATACCTTTTTGAGCACGGCCTTTTTTGGTAGTGATCAAAATTACGCCGTTAGCAGCACGTGATCCATATAAAGCGGCTGCAGTACCACCTTTCAGTACGCTGATCGACTCGATATCGTCAGGGTTTATAGCGGCAATACCGTCGCCACGGTCAACGTTGTTAGTTGTTCCGTTGGTGGTTGGCGGTCCGCCAGGTACGCTATTATCGATTGGCATACCGTTTACTACATACAATGGCTGATTATCGCCGGAAAGGCCACCGTTACCTCTGATTGTTATACGGCTTGATCCGCCTGGTCCAGTTGACAAACCCGCAGCGTTTACACCCGCAATCTTACCTGTCAAATCGTTTGCCACGTTATTTTCACGCGCCTGGGTAAATTCACTGCCTTTCACTTCAGTTACAGAATAACCGAGTGATTTCTTTTGCTTACTTATACCAAGAGCCGTTACTACAACTTCGTTGAGCGAACTGGAAGCCGATTTTAGTTTCACGGTTATAGTCGCATCAAGATTGGTTACTAACACCTCTTCTTTGTTGTAACCGATAAAGGCAACAACGATGGTAAATGCCTTGCCTTTATATTTGTCCGGAACGGGCAGCTTGAATGCGCCATTGGCGTCAGTAATTGTTCCTACGCCCGGATCCTCTTTTATTGTTACTGATGCACCCGGAACAGGCACTGAGTTTTCGTCAAAAACTTTACCCGTTAATTCACCTGCAATGTATCCTGAAGGCCTGTCCTGAACATTGATTGCCTCTGTAATTTTACCCTTAACAGGCTCCTTCTCAAAAATGATGATCTTTTTATCGAATTGCTTAAAATCCAGGTCAGTGTTGTCTAGAATCAGTTTTAATGTTTTCTCAACCGTCCTGGTGTCGGTTTCCAGCGTGATGTTTTTGTACTGGATTATTTTTTCGGAAGGATAAGCCATCTGGAATCCGGAGAGCTTTTCAATCTTTTTGAGGGTTTTCTTCAGTGTTTCATTTTTAGCGCCAATTGTAATTGTTTCATCCTTAATGCTTTGCGAACTGCTTGTTTTTGCCAGCAATAACTGGGCAGTAATAAGAATAATTGTACAACAGCAAACACTTAATCTCATGAGAAATCGAAAACCGGTATGAGTGCATAATTGCGTGGCACAAAGCGGCCACTTTGCAAAAGCGGTAATTTTTTGCATTCTTTGTAATGTTTAAAAGTTTTCACTAAATTTTTTAACTACAAACTCCCATTGCTTCCCGGCGGGGAGTTTGTTTTTTACGCCCTCTGCATAGCAAAATGCGTATTGCGATAAGCGCTATCTGGTCAGGTTAAATTTCTTCATACTCGTCTTAATTTAGTTTGTTTTAGGGTTGATTGTTTAGTTATTGTTTAGTTACATCCATTGCCATCAATGGTAACTTTTTGTTGGTTTTCAAACTTATAAGTAGTACCGCGCGCAGTACATAGTATCTCCAATATATCTTTTAATGATTCTGTGCCGTTGAATGATGCTGTGATCGGGCAGTTTTCAAGCGCTGGATTTTTAAACTGAATATCTACCTGGTAACGTTTGCCCAGTGAGGTAGCTATCGATTTAAATGGCACACCGTCAAAAATCATATCACTGCTTGCCCACGTAAGTGTTTTGGCAGCTTCAACGGTATTTTTCTGACCCGCCGTAGTTTGGTTATCATAAACCACCTGCTCGTTCGGAGTGAGTACTACAGAACTTTTATGATCATTGTCAACCCTTACCCGTCCCCGTGTAACCGTAACTACAACCTTTTTTTGCGACGGATATGCCGAAATGTCAAAAGCAGTACCTAATACGGTGGTTTTTATTGCACCAGTATGGATTATGAAAGGCTTTTTGTTATCATGATGAATATCGAAATAAGCTTCACCAATTAATTCCACCTCGCGTGTGTTTCCTGTAAATGAAGCAGGATAATTAAGTTTACTTCCATGGCGCAGCACCACTTTACTTCCATCTGATAAGGTAATAAATTGGTTTTCATTGGTGCTAACCGGTGCTGCGAATGCGATCTGATCGGATGCTGATTTGTTCCTGTTTATTAAATAATATCCGCCGGCTAACAAGCAGAATCCGGTTAAGACAGCCGCCGCCCGCATCATCCATTTCCTGGAATTTAACAGACGAACTTTGGCCCCGGTTTGAGATTTAAATTCATCATACATATCATCAGCCAATTGCTGGTGGCCAGCTGACTGTACCAGGTTTTGAAATTGCTGATCGTCGAGTTCAATATTGTGATACCAATCATTTAGTTCCTGCTCTTCATTAGGAGTACAGAGTCCTTTATGATATTGGTCAAGTAAATAGCGGAGGCGTTGAGGTTCCATTTTTAGTGTTTACATATTACATAACACTTAACCTGAATGTTACCGTTACTTTAACTTAACATTTTTTTGTTTTTTATAAAGTTTCCGATCTTTTCGAAAAAAAGCGATGGTTTTTAGCCGGTTTGTTAATTTTTTTAAAGCGAATTATGCTGAGTATTAATTATTTTTACTAATATCGTCGTCACAACATGCTTACTATCTGAAATATGTAAGGCATGAATCCGATTGTTTAACCACATTATTTTAAACGGCTATTAACCCCTTTAGTCAACATAGCGACTCCGAATTAATCGAGCTCTGGCAAGAGGGGAACGAGTATGCCTTTGAGGTGCTTTATAAAAGATATGTGGTAAAGTTGCTCTCAATTGCTTGTAAAAAAGTTGATGATCATGAAACTGCCCGTGAGTTTGTTCAGGATGTGTTCGTCAGTTTATTTAAGCTCAAGGATTCATTAAACCCTCAAATTTCAGTACTGGCTTATCTGCACGTTGCTTTAAAAAATCGGGTTTTAAATCACTACAGACATCAGAGTGTTCATAAACGTTATGAGCAGTATGTTGCCCAACAAGAAATACAGCTAACCGATAACACGGCTTCTCAATTGCACACAAAGGAGCTGGAAACGCATTTAAAAGAGGAGATCAGAAAGCTGCCTCAACAATGCCGCACGGTATTTCTATTAAGTCGCGAAGAAGGTTTGCCCCACAAGGAAATTGCAAATACTCTCAATATATCCGTTAATACAGTTGAGCAGCATATGCGTAAGGCTTTGCGGATACTCAGGACATCTATGGGTAATTACCTGCACTTGTTGATCTTATACTGTTTCATAAAGTTCTGATCTGATCAGAGCTAATTGGCATTAACAATATTCTTTCCCTCCAGTCGGTAAAATAATGTACCTTCAAGGCTACAATGTACCGCCCACGCCTTTTTCGCAATGTGTTCATGCTGGTTTTGATGATAACCAGTCGCCTTGTTTTTGGACAAAGCAAACCTGGAAATAACAATACCGCCACTTACACCGTTTCCAAAAGATTAATTTCTATCGAGGACGGCTTAGCTTCACACGAAGTATTTTGTGGATTACAGGATAAAGCCGGTTTTATGTGGTTTGGCACACGCAACGGGCTGAACCGGTATGATGGCAAAAATTGTTTGCTTTTTACCCGTCAGCGAAATCATCTGCAGGAAAATAAGGTGGTTCAATTGGCAAAAGATGATGCCAATAATATGTTCATTGAATATGGCAGCACCGGATTTCAGCTCACCACAAATGGCAAAGTAGATGTAATGAATGCCGCGACGCAGGAGGTTAAAACACTAACCGCTGCTTTCCCTGATCTGCCTTTTAAAGAGGAGGATGTTTATTGGGTATCAAATGATGGTACTGACCAGGTCAGCTTTCTTACTGCGCATCCTTTCAGGCTTTGGAAATACTCAACCAAGCACGGATTTAAGTTGCGGTACCAGATCAATGACTGGGACGAGAAATTGGACGCCAATTCCGTTAATGACTATAAAAGAACCGGAGCGCTCTGTTTATTTGCAAGAGGGAGGGCATTGATCCGGTCAGTTAATCAATCTACCCAATATCTAATTTCCGATGACACAGTTATCGCATTTAAACCTGGGGATGCTTTAAGATGGTTCCCTATAGGATTCACCAAACAGAACGATCTTTTGATCACTTATAATACTGCAAATCAACTCAATACGTTTGATGTCGGAATAGTCAGAAATAAGGGAGCCAATTCATTTCCAGTCAATGCAAGACAATATAATATAGACAGTATCAAAGTGAAATACTGGTTCCAGGGAACTTGTTCTACAGACGGCTTATCAAGTGTGTTGTATATCGGAACCGACGGACTTTATCTCTGGAATGAAAGTACATTCATTAAAATCGTCGCAAAATCAGAAATAAAGAATTTTGAAAACCTATTTCTTAATAAACTTTTTCCGGACAATTTCGGGAACATGTGGCTTTGTACTTCATGGGGCGTGTTGCAGTTGAAAATTGAAAAGAACCGCTTTAAACCATATTTCACCATTAAACAACAATCTGTTGAGTCTAATAATCAGGCCAGGGGAATTTATGCCGATGAAAATGGACGGGTTGTGGCAAACTTATGGTATCATACCTTTCAACAGCGGGGTGATAAAATACAAAGTGCCCGAGACGAACAGTATAAGTATGCGCTTACTGAGCACCATGGTATGCTATATGGCGGCGGCTATAGTTTGTTCAGTTACGATCTGGATAAAAATACAATTACCAATTACCCGTACAAACAAAGTGATGAAATATGGTCGATGTTTTCTGTTAATGACAGCCTGTTGTTATTAGGAAGAACAAACGGTTTTACGATATTCAACTCCAACAGTAAAAAGTTTGATTCGCTTCGTTACGAATCCAAAAATCAGCCTGAAGCAAAGTTTGTATATCGGTTCTTTAAAGACGGGGCAGGAGTTTTATGGGCGGTAGCGGAGAATGGATTGTACAGGATCATAAACGAAGTTGCGGGACATTGGTCAGTCACAAAAGATCAGTCGCCTTTCGTTGCACAACTAAGTTTACAGGATACTTACATTGATAATGAGGGCATTTTCTGGCTGGCGACTAATGGCGAAGGTTTATATCGATGGGATAGAAAAGCAAATACATTTCAGCAGTTCAATATCTCCAGCGGTTTCCCTTCGGATGTGCTCTACAGGATTGAGCCGGATGAATACAATAACCTTTGGATCAGCTCTGATTACGGACTCGTCCGTTTCAATAAGAAAACATTTACTGTTAATACCTATACCACTTCGGATGGCGTCACTAATAATGAGTTTAACAGGACATCCTCTTTTAAAGCGCAAGACGGACGACTGTTTTTCGGCGGATTGGACGGCATTATTGAGCTTTATCCTAAAGATTTTGTTGCAGACACGCGTACATTTAAGGTGCCTTTGCGCATTATTGCCTTTAATCAATTTATCGGCTCTCAAAATAAGTTGATCAATAATATCAATGATCTGCTGACCAACTCCCAAATTACACTGGCGCCAAACGACAGGTTTTTTACGCTCGAATTCCAATTGCTTGATTTTGCAAAAGATGAGGTGCATCATTATGCTTACAAAATCGATGGAGTAGATAAAGACTGGAACTATATCAATGAAAACTCCATCCGTATCAGTGGATTACCTTATGGAGAATTTACTCTCCATATCAAAGCGCAAAACCGTGAGGGTGCCTGGAGCAGGAGCGAGCTAACTATTCCATTGCTGGTCTTAAAGCCGTTTTATCTTAAATGGTGGTTTATAGCCTTGCTCGCCCTTGTATTAGTAACTGCAGTTTACCGAATAATAAAATGGAGAACAAAACAATTAGCAGCCGAAAAAAATAAACTGGAACAAACTGTAAGTGAAAGAACTACGCAGTTGAAACAATCTTTATCTGAACAGGCCGAATTACTTTCGGAGAAGGATGTATTGATGAAAGAGATCCATCATCGGGTGAAAAACAATTTGCAGGTTATTTCGGGATTGTTGGAATTACAAAGCAAAACAGTAAACGATGATGCCGCAAAAGATGCATTGATGGAGGGGCGTAACCGCGTGCGGAGCATCGCCCTTATACATCAGAACCTTTACCAGGTTGAAAACCTAAGTAGTATTGAGTTGAAGCGGTTTGTTAATGATCTGTGCAGACAAATAGAGAGCGTTTATAAAAAGCAGAATAAGATAGTAATGAATATCAACGTACCCGAATTATATCTTGATATTGATTCTGCTGTGCCGCTTGGCTTAATTATGAACGAGTTATTATCCAATTCTTTTAAATATGCATTTGATAATGTAGCAGAAGGGAAAATCGATCTGGAAATTCGCGTGGTTGAAGAAGGTAAATATGAATTGGTCTATTCTGATAATGGTCCAGGATTACCAGTAAATTTTGGCTTGGCTACCGCAAAAACACTCGGTATGCAATTGATCCACGATCTCAGCAGACAAATTGGTGGACGGGTAAAATATGAGTTTAAAAATGGCGCTTTATTTATCATTAATTTTACCAACCGGAGCTTGCGCAAACAAGAAGATTAAACCCCATGAGCGTTTTAAAAATAGGCATTGTAGAAGATGAGCTGGTAATAGCCAGGACCATTTTGAACACGCTCAATGAATTGGGATATGCTCATTGCGGTCCGGCAATAAATTATACCGAGGCACTGGAAATGCTGGCGCAGGATAAACCCGACCTGTTATTGTTAGATATCCAGCTTTCCGGTAAAAAAGATGGCATAGATGTAGCCGAAAAACTAAACGAATTACATCCTATTCCATTTATTTTTTTAACCGCCAACAGCGATGGTGAAACAATTGATAGGGCAAAAAAAGTACGACCTCATGCTTATATCGTCAAGCCGTTTACCAAAGAGGAATTGTTTGCAGCTATCGAAATAGCATTTAGCAATTTTAAGGGCAGCCGCAGTAATACCAAACCGGAATCTGTTGACACACATCCTGCAAAAGAATATATGTTTGTAAGGGATGGTTACGTTTTCAGGAAGATATTTTTTAATGATCTGTTATACCTGGAGAGCGACGCCAACTATATTACCCTTCATCTCAAGTCGCAAAAGAAGGTGATGGTGCGGTCAACGCTCAATGATTTTGTTGAGCAGTTGGATATACGAAAATTTATTCGCATCCATCGCAGTTATTCAGTAAATCTTAGCCTGATTGACGACGTTTTTCCAACCGAAGTTTCTATTAACGGAACTAAGATTCCCATAGGCAAATCATACAGAGAGGAACTCTTTAAAGCTTTGGGAATAAACGAAGCTTAAATATCCATTCATTATTCTTCACAAACTCTCAATCATTCATCCCTAAACGGGCATGTTCATCCCTTTTATTTCAGATTTTTTTAAATCGGTCACAACTTTATTTCTGTTATGGCATTGCTCGATTTAGACAAGATCATTATTAAAAGAACAGTTATCGGGATACGCTGCACAGCCTGCGGGGGTAACCTGGTCGATTATAAAAAAAAACATTTGCCGGCAGCCTGATACGGGTTGTTACATTGGGAACAATGAAGCCAAAGGTTTATGAATGTGAGCATTGCAAAAAGAAACACATCTTATTATAACCAAATATTCTACTTCATCATTATCATCAACAATTAAAAACTAAACGTCATGAGCATTCGATTAGGCGACATCGCACCAGATTTTCAAGCCGAAACAACAAAAGGTACCATCAACTTTCACGATTGGATCGGTAATGGCTGGGCCATCCTGTTTTCGCACCCCAAAGATTTTACACCTGTTTGTACTACCGAGTTGGGTTATATGGCAAAGATGGCCCCGGAATTTGCAGAAAAGAACTGCAAGGTTATCGGGCTTAGTGTAGATCCTGTAGAGAGTCATTTAAGATGGGAGAAGGACATTGAGGAAACTCAGGGCAGCGCTGTAACTTACCCAATGATAGGCGACCCAACCCTTGCCATAGCAAAATTGTACGACATGCTTCCGGCAGAAGAACCCGGCACATCAGAGGGCAGAACTCCTTTAACCAATCAAACAGTGCGTACAGTGTTTATTATTAACCCTGATAAAAAAGTAATGCTTCATCTGACCTATCCAATGTCTACAGGCCGCAATTTCCACGAAATTATGCGCGTGCTCGACTCTATGCAACTTACTGCAGCACACAAAGTTTCTACCCCTGTAAACTGGAACCCTGGTGATGATGTGATCATTCCGGCCGCATTACCTGAGGCGGAAGCCAGGGAAAAATACCCCGTTGGCTTAAAGATCGTAAAGCCTTACCTGCGTTATGTTCCTCAACCCGGACAAAACTAATTTACACAGATCAAACAGTAAATTATGAGAGCATCAAAATCAATGCGCATTTGGTTCGCATTTGTTGGAATGATCTTGTGGGCGGGTATTTACCTTACAGGTTTCTCAATAGCAAGTTGGGTACTTTATGTTCCCGCGTCAGGTTTTATTCTTGGAGCTATTACAGGTTTGTGCCCGTCTCTGACGGCTATCTCAAAATTGTTTTTTAAGCATAATTAAAATTAAAGCATGAAACTACGTGTCGTAGTGCTAGGGGCAGGTTTCGGAGGATTGGAGCTTACTTCAATCCTCTCTGAAACTTTGGGCGATAACCTTGATCTGACCCTGATAGATCAGAGTGATACTTTCTTCTTCGGATTCTCGAAGCTGGACGTCATGTTTGGTCATAAAAAAGCAGATGCCGTCAAGATACCATACAGCAGCATTGTAAAGCCAGGCGTGAAGTTTCGCAAGGAAACCATTTTGGCTATTGATCCGGAGACAAAGATCGTAACTACACAGAACGGAACTTATGAAGCAGATGTGCTGATAGTGGCACTGGGCGCAAATTATGATTTTGCAGCCACTCCCGGTCTTAACGATCATGGCAATGAGTATTACTCTTTTGATGGCGCATTAAAACTCAAAGACCTTATACCAAACTTCAAAAAAGGTCACGCTGTTGTAGGTGTATGCGGAGCACCGTTCAAATGTCCACCTGCACCGAGTGAGGGTGCGTTAATGCTGCATGACTATTTGGTAAGCGCAGGTGTGCGGGATGCCTGTACAATAACGCTTGTGATACCATATGGTTCTCCTATTCCACCATCGCCTGATTCTTCAAAAGCATTAATTAAAGCTTTTGAGGAGAGAAGTATTCAATTCATACCACAACATAAAGTAGCATCGCTTCGGGATAAAACAGCTGTTCTGGATGACGGCACCGAACTGCCTTTTGATCTGTTTCTGGGTATCCCAAAACATGTTGCTCCCGATGTAGTATTACAAAGCGGTTTGACAGTTGATGGATGGATCCCTGTTAGCAGGCAAAACCTGATGACCAGGTTTGATAATGTTTACGCTATTGGCGATGTAACTAGCGTGGGCACACCAAAGGCAGGTGTATTTGCCGAGGGTGCCGCAAAAATTGCTGCTGCCTCTATAATAGCAATCTATAAAGGGAAAGAAAGTGAAGCGGCTTACACAGGCGCGGGCTCCTGTTATATCGAGTTTGGCAAAGGCGAAGTTGCCCGTGTGGATGTTGATTTCTTCTCAGGGCCAAAACCTTTTGGAATCCATCACGACGCATCAGAAGCTTTGGTGATCGACAAGGAACAATTTGGTTCAAGCAGAAAGGCCCGTTGGTTTGGGTTATAATTAAGTAAGTAACTATCACTTAAATCTGAAAAAAATGACAACCTATTTAATCGAAATACCACATTCAGAAAACACTGTTGAGTGCCAGCACGTGATCAAATTGTTTGTAGAGTCTGGTTCGCATTTACTTTCGCATGCCTTCTGGGGGTGCAAATCAGGCGTACACAAATCTTATTTCATCAGCGAGTTTGACAGCAGGGAAGAGGCCCTGCAAACTGTTCCCCCGTTCTTACGTCGTCATGCAAATATTATTGAGCTGGTAACTTTCAATAAAGAAGATATTCAGCGGTTCGCCGAACAGCAGGGGACGGTCTCATAAACTTATTTCCCCGCAAACTTCTGCAGTCTTAAAGTAAACGTTGCCAAAAAGTAGCGGCCAAGCCGGTTAGTATTGGTTTGAGTGATGTAACTCGGCGTAGTTGTGCTTGAGAATCCTGTATTCTGGTTGAACACATCAAACACAGCCAGTCTGACGGTCGCCTTGTGTCCTGTCATAAATCTGCGTTCCAAATACATATTCAACAGGTTCGGATTAGTGGCATGCACACTTTCTGCGAAGCCATAGTTAAGGGTTTTGCCGTAGTCATAGCTTATCGTCCAATCATGAAAGTAATTCTTGCCGCTTAACCCAATATTCCAGGTACGGATATTCGACGTGGCATTGGTCAGATTATCATGTATCGAATTAAAGGTTTTATTAATCGAATAGTTCGTCAGGAACTGCGCATCGATCACATCAGGGAAGTCGATCCTGAACCGCATACCCGGTGTAAAAGCGAGGTTTCGTGATTTGTTTTCTTCAGTGGTTTCGACGTATGTAACCGGATCTACATTGGTAATGTAACCAACGCTATTTGTAAAACGCATGTTCCCGTTTAATGAAAGCGTATATCTACGTTTATCCCATGGATAGTTGTAGCTAACGTATCCCGAAGCTGAATAAAACCCATTCGCATTAAGGTACCTGGTGAAATAGGCATTATCCAGCAGCGGATTCGGCGTATAATTTGCCGGGTAAATAATGGTGTTAGTAACTACCTGGTTTTGTGTTTGTGAAAATGAGGCGTTGGTAAAAAAAGTCCGGTTATTGTCAAAGTTGAAAGAGTTGTAAGCAATTGATAAATTATTGGTAAAAGAAGGCTTCAGGCCCGGGTTGCCCTGCACCGGATACAGAGCATTTGAATAATCGGTAACAGGCTCCAGCTGCGAAAAGGTTGGCTGAGTACTCCCGCCATTATAATTCAAGCTAAATGATTTATTGCGCGAAATAGTGTAAGAAAGATGGGCCTTAGGGACTATGTTGAAGGTTTCGTGGCGCACAGACCCAATTCCCGGAACATTTCCCTCAAGCACGGCAGGCAGCGCTTCCAGGCCCAGGGTAAAGTTGTATTTGTCCTTGCGTGCATAATTAAAGTTGAGCCCGGCGCTGTTAGTGATGAAGGTATAATTGTAATTGTTACTTAAAGCACTATCGGGATAGAAGATATGGCTTACAGTATCCAATACATTATCCTGCCTGTCGCTGAAGGTTTTTGACAGGTTAAATTCATAACTGAATTGCAGGAAAGAATATTGGCCTATGGGCTCAAGGTAAGTGATATCAGTGTTGTAAGTATTGGTACGGCTGTTTGTGGTGACTTGCTGATTGGGAAGCGATGAAGGCCCGGCTGTGAAATTATAAACCGGAGTTTGATAATAGGTACTGTGCGTTGAATTGACTGACATGTTTATACTCATGTCACGACCCTTCTTTGCAAAACGATGGTTAAACAATGCAGTAAAACCATATGAAGGTGAACTAAGCCTGCTTTTGTTAAGAGAATTGTAAGCTGAGTTGATGGTGTCAGCCCTTATGGAGGTGCTCTGTGCCGTTTGTGTTCCGTTGCTGCCGGCGTAGCTGAATGTTGGCGTCACCTTCAGGTAATTGGCGTCGTCGGGTTTATACTCCATATTCCGACGAATGCTGTGATTAATATTTTTATCCGTTTCCTGGCTCAACTGGTTAGTAGAACCGGGATTGGTAAGAGTGGTATTTTGCTGCAGCGTATTAGTACTGGTAAAAACGGTATTATCCGAAAAATTATAGCTGCCATAAACCGAAAGATGTTTGCCCCACTGGTCCCGGAAGTTAAAGCCTGCCGCGTGGGTATCAGTTATGCCATTCACGCCACTTGCCTGGCTCGTAAAATTCCCACCGCCACCACCGGTAAGATTAACTTTTATGCCTGCAAGACTACCAACCTGTATCTGGTCCATCGCAATTTTTTTTGCCGATAGTAAAGTGCCTCCAGCTGGCGGAGGAGTTGGCGTGCCGAATGAGAAAGTGTTCACATTAGTATTATTCACGTTAGCCAGCAATGCAATTTGCTGATCGCCATTGAAAATAAAATCATTCAACAAACCCAGGTGACGGTTGTCATCGTGTACGCCGGGTTGTGCAGGTAACAGATCGGCACCATCACCTAAAGTAACCTGTCCTGTAAATCCATGGTTCTTGTCTGATTTGATGTTAATATTCATGATCTTGGTTGGATCACCGGTTTTAACGCCGGTCAGGTTAGCATGGTCGCCGTAATCATCTATTACCTGTACTTTATCCACAATATCGGCAGGTAAATTACGGGTAACCGCCTGCACATCGCCGTTAAAAAAATCTTTACCGTTTACCCGCATTTTGGTCACCTGCTTGCCTTGTGCCGTTATATTGCCATTGGCATCCACATCTACACCGGGCAGCTTTCTGATCAAGTCTTCCACAGGGGCGTTATCCCGAACTTTATAGGCGCTGGCTTTATATTCAATGGTATCTTCCTTAAACGTTACCGGGTTAACATCGACAATATTTACCCCGTTAAGTATATGCGCATCGGTTTTAAGCATGATATTTCCAACCGAAACTTTTCCTGTATCCAATGTGTAATGCCTGATCAGCCCCTGGTAACCGATGGCATAAAAAGACAATGTAACCTTTGTAACATTAACCTCCCCGAATTGAAAATTGCCTTTATTATCGGTTGCTGTTATCAGTGTATCCTTTGCGGTGGTTATCAATTTGACTGTAACGCCGGGGACAGGTGTTTTCGTCGAGTCAATTACCGTTCCCTTTACCGAGCGGTTTTGTGCAACGGCAGTAATAGTGAATAATAAAATAAAAATCGGGATGAATATGTATTGCTTCATGTAAATTGTGTTTGTATTCAGGTCACGGAAAGCCTAATCGCGTTTCAATATTTATTTTCAAATAGATTGAAACGTTTAGTGCCTGTTGGTGACCTGAATACAGAACCGAAAGAATAAACAAGACATTTGGGCCAGGAAGAAGCTGAATTAATAGCCAGGTGCCGTAAGGGTGATATCAAGAGCTATGAACTGTTGTATAACAGGTATAGCCGCGCGATGTATCACACTTGTTTGCGTATTGTAATGAATGCCGCCGATGCCGAAGATATTTTGCAGGAGGCCTTTATGGAAGCATTTATCAGCCTGGATAAGCTTAAAAATACTGCCGCTTTCGGCGGTTGGATAAAAAGGATCATGATCAACAAATCAGTGAACTTTGTTAGACGACACCGGAAGAGCTGGCTCGAGGTGGAAGATATTGAATTGGTGGATGTTCCTGAAGAGCCTGTATATGATGAATCTGAATTCCGGGAAAAAGTGAATGCTATCATGGAGGCGATGGACGCACTGCCCGAGAAATACAGGATGGTGATCAATCTACATGTTTTTGAACAGATGAACTTTGAGGAGATCGCCTCGGTAATGGATATACCATCATCCACCGTCAGGGTGCAATACCTGCGCGGGAAACAAAAAATACTGGATCGTTTAAGCAAATAGAAGCATATGGAAAACGAGTTTGAAAAATATTTGCAGCAAAACAGGGATCAATTTGAAAAAGGCTCACCCTCACCCAGAGTGTGGGAAAAACTGCAGCGTGATCTTATTGAACATCAGGCTCACCGGTATAGAATTATTAGAATGCGGCGCATTGGTTGGAGCGTTGCTGCCGCCATATTAATTTGCCTGAGCCTGGTAATTATGTTGGTCAAAACAGAAGAAAAAGACAGGTTGCTGGTTCGTAATAATACAAAAGATAGTTCGATCATGAAGAGAAAGCTGGCGGCTGAAATTGAACTTGATAGCCTGGATAGGGTTAAAGGTATTACAGATAATGAAGCTCGCCGGTCACTGTTTCATTATTCCCGGTTGATTGAAAGCAGGCAAAAACAAATGGCCATCCTGCGGCAAGTTAATCCTGACTTATACATTAGCTCCCAGAAAGTGTTGATCGACCTGAACCAGCAATATCGTAGGTTGCAGAAACAGATTTCAGGAAGTCCTGATCGGCAAAAAGTACTGAAAGCTTTAATTGAGAACCTGAAAATGCAGGAACAAATATTGAATAATCAATTGCAGTTGCTCGAAGAACTGCAGACAGTTGAGGATACCTCTGATGGAAAGAAGATTAAAAAAATATAGCCTGAGTCTTTTGGCGTGCCTGTTGTTACTGCCTCTTTTGCTACATGCCGATGATCATTTGCATATGGCACAAAAAACGGTGACCAAAAAACTTACCATCGCTAAGGGTGTGCAGTTGAGCTTAAACAACCAGTTTGGTAATATGGTGATCCAAAGCTGGAAACAAAAGTTGGCGATGGTACAGATAACGATAACCGGGAGATCAGCGAAACTGAAAAGGGCAAACGACCTGGTCCGGCTTGTAAATATTAAAAGTAACAACACCCCCGGTATTTTGAGCCTGCAAACTATTATCGATACGCAAAAGAAGCATTTTGATCCATTGGTTGGGGAGCAGTGTCATGTCAATTATGTGGTTTTCGTGCCCAGGGGTCTTAAACTGTCTGTTACTAATCGCTTTGGCAATATCCGTGTGAAAAGCTTTGACGGTGAACTAACTGTGGATGAAAAATTCGGAGACTTGAAAATTGAAAATTTATCAGGCCAGGTAAATATTGATCTGGAGCAAGGCAATACTGATATTGATCGTATCGGTTCCGGGTCACTCAAGTTCAAAGGTTTTAACACGGTACGCATCGGGGAACTTTCAGGCGCGGTGGATGCCAAATTCTGGTCGGGCGGCAGAGTCGACCTTGGTTTAACCGGAGATTTGCAAAAACTCAATATTAATGCTGATAATGTAAAGCCGCTCAATATCATGAATCTAAAACCTGCAAATGCTGATCTTAGAATTCATGGCATGGTATCGAAAATCATCTATAACGGACATATTATGCTTAGTCTTAGCCTTAACCCCGACAAAGGAAAACTAAACCTCAATTATGAAAAACCACCGAAAGCAGACACTGTGTTCATATCCGGGAAAGGAGACACAACGCAAAAAAGCAAGCTAACGCTGCTTGATATGAAAAAGATCAGTATAACCGCGATGAAAAGCCAGGATTTTACAATAAAAACCGGCACAGCCACTACCGATATTAAGATCGATGCTTCCTTTAGTGTCGTGAATGTGAAGGATTGAATTATTGTTTCATTGGGTCGATCGGAATCCCCGGCATACGGATAATGCGATGGCTATATTTAGCATCATCTTCAGAGTGGGTAACCATGATTATGGTTGTTCCTTCTTTATTGAGTTCGTTCAGCAAGTTCATTACTTCTTTGCCATTTTCGTGGTCCAGGTTTGCTGTGGGTTCGTCCGCCAATATCAACTTTGGTCTATTCACTATAGCTCTTGCCAATGCAACACGCTGTTGCTGGCCGCCCGATAATTGCTGAGGATAGGATTTTCGCCGCTCAGTAACATGCATTCTGTCAAGTATATCGTCAGTCCGTTTTACACGTACCGACATGGGTAAACCTGTATAGATCATAGGAAGCTCCACATTTTCAAACACGGTCAGATCATCAATCAGGTTAAAATTTTGGAATAAAAATCCAATGTTTTGTTTCCGTAGGTCGGCACGCTTGCGCTCATTCAAATGGCTTACTTCAACGCCGTTGAAAACATAGCTGCCTTTATCCGCATCGTCGAGAAACCCTAAAATGTTAAGTAAGGTCGATTTTCCGCAACCTGATGGTCCCATGATGGCCACAAATTCACCTTCTTCTACTTCGATGGATACTTTGTTTAAGGCAGTAATTTCCAGTTCTTCTGTGTAGTAGAACTTTTCGATATCTGAAATCGTGATCATATGCTTTAGATTTTAGAGGGTTAAAATCATTTAAAAGCTGATATATGTAGATTTTGCCTTTTTGAAAAGACGTATTAAGGTAAGTATTTTTAGTGAATTTAATAATATATCATATTAAAATCCCCCATTAAGGGTGATTGGGAAAAAGTACGGTATATTACTTCTGATAAAGTGAGATTAAAAAGAAAAATTCCAGGTTTTTACGCCTGGAATTTGCTAACAGATCAGTTAATAGATAATTATTGGATATTAATTTCTTGCCGGAAATGTTCCGTAAAGGCAGATAATGTAATTCATTGCCAGTAAAGGTTGTCTGTTCTCATGGGGAGTAGTACCTCCAACGGGATTTAGCGTCACTGTTGATAACTTCGGCCCCTGTACCTGGCTTACCTGGATTGCACCGGCATCAAGTGCTACCGGGGTGCCAGATGACGCATATAAACTCACATTTTGAGCAGAATCATTTCCTGGCAGGTTATTGCCCGGAGCCAATTGTGCGGCTTGGCCGTTCACGCCGTTCAATGATACATTCCCACTTCCGCCTGTTCCTGCGACAACACTGATGGTGTGAACGTGTGCCGGTAGGTTGGTTGTTATTAATGTAACTGATTCAGTGCCAATCATTTCGCCATTGTCGTAAGGCGAAAGTCCATTTGCCTGCCCGCTGCCTACAATTGCTCTCCCACGCAGATCGGGTAAGCCAAAGGTTGTTTGGCCATTGCCGCCATACTGGGTGCCCAATATTGAAAATAATGCTGTGTTTTGTGCTATTGGTAATATTTGCCCCTGACAAAATGCCCAGTTTAAAGGGGCGAAGTTGGCGGCAAATCCTCTTATTTCTCCTATAGTTCCTTCCATGTTTTTAAATTTTTTAATGTTATTTTTAGGTGACTATGATCTTTAATCGCGTGATGGGAAAATACCCTCAACACAAATGATATAATTTACACCACATACCGGTTGAATATTAGAATGCGGTATAGAACTACCAGCCGGGTTTACCGTCACTGTAGGTGCGGGAGTTGTAAAGCTGTTAACTGTTACAGAGCCCGCATTCATAGGAGTAAGGGTTAAACCTCCCGGCGCATATATGGTTTTACCTCCGCTATCCTGGGCCAGAAGATTGTTTTGCGGAGCGGGTTTTCCTCCGCTAGCATTCAACGCCATTACAGTAAATACCGCACTCGATGGTGTATTGTCGTTTTGAGAAGTAGTTGTGTGGTTATGGGCAGGCATTTCATTTGTTATAAGTGTATGATTTTCTTCACCTAAAACTTGTCCCGCATCATAATTGGGCAAACCAGTTCCCTGACCAGCACCGATCACGATCCTGCTTTGAAGATTGGGTAGCAAAAAAGTAGTCACCCCGTCACCACCATAGGTGGTTCCTATTATTGCAAAAAGGGCTGTATTCTGAGAAATTGATAATGTTTGCCCGGCGCAGAATTGCCAGCTCGCAGGCGGAAAAGTGCCGCCAAATGCTCGTATTTCGCCTATTGTTCCTTCCATTTTCTTAAGATTTTATTAGTTTCTTGATGGGTAAATTCCTTGTAAACAAATAATGTAATTCATGGCAATAGATGGCATAATGTTATTATGCGGCTGACCATTGCCCGTAAGGCCTGTTCCTGTAACCGTTGGAGACGGAACGGTAATGCTGTTAACAGTTGTAACAGTGCTTGACATTGCTACAGGTGTGCCTGTGGGATGAGAATACGGTCTCGCACCACCGGTGGAATCAGTGCCAAGGTAATTGCCACCGGGTTGTGCTTGACCACCGGCATCATTAATACCATTCAATTTTGCAGTACCGGTAGCTGGCGTGCTGCTTTGTGTAATAGTTGTGGTGTGCGGGTGTGCAGCCATCGTTGACGTGTCAATCGTAACGGCGTTTACACCCAATACCTCCCCGATGGTGTAATTGGATAAACCCAGTCCCTGGCCTGCACTAACCATGGTTCGCCCCCGCAGGTCAGGAAGTTGAAAGTTAGTCGTTCCGTTACCACCATACACGGTGCCGAGTAATGAAAATAAGGCCTGATTAGTCTGTATGGCGATAGTTTGACCCCAACAAAACGCCCAACCTCTTGGGGGGAAATTGCCCGCGAAAATCCGGACTTCAGAAATTGTTCCTTCCATATTGTTTAATTTAGATTTGTGAATTTTTCTCCTGTTTTGATGCCCATACCGAACAACTTACTCCCCGAAAAATACCCATCTGCAGTATGGACAACATTGATCTTTAAAAATTGCCCTTGCCGGCAAGCCACTATCAAACCATAAAGGGCATCGGCGTACACAATGGTACCCGGATCAGCCCTAAAACCATTTTCTGTTTTTATTTCAGCCGGCGATGTTTCCAAAATCCTTAGTTCAGCATTCCCTAAAAAAGTAGAGGCACCACCATATTTTGGATTAGCCGCATTAACCAGGCACTCTATCTCATCGGCCGACTGCTCATCCCAATAAATAGTAAGTGTTTTGTTTCCCGGTTTTTTAAAAAAGGGAGCATCGCCCGGTTGTTGCTGCCTTTCGTTCAGTTTATTATTGAGATAGTTGTTTACTAAAGGTTCTGCTAACTCTGCAGCCATATAACCTAACCGCCGGCAGAATAATCCATAATTCTCACCTTTTATGATCGGTAATTCATGGTTCATTATGATCGGTCCGGCGTCAATAGCAGCCGTCATTTTATGAACTACGAGGCAAGCATTTCCGTCACCATTTTTTAGTTGCCAGAATATCGGGTCAGCGCCTTTATATTGTGGCATATTTCCAAAATGAAAGTTCAAAAAACCACCCTTGGGTATGTTTAATAAATCTTCGGGCAGGCGCCACGGAAAACCAAACACCCATACCATATCCGGCTTCAGGTTGTTCACCCAAGTATTCAAAGTCGTCTGCCAGTTCTCCTTTTCCAACAGTAAAATATTCTGCTGGTGAAGACCCATACTTACAAGTGGCTGATATAGCGTATTACTATTACGGGCCAGGATAGCCACACCCGCAATCCATCCACGATTAAGCAATGCACCAATTGTTGGAAAGGCAAGTGAATCAGAATTGCAGATAATGGCTATTTTCATAATCAAATACTCAAATACGGATTAAACCAGCCCGAAGAAGGCTGACTATTAATTTCTTCTATTACTTTGTCATCAATTCCAATAGTTTTTATTTCATCAACTAATTGGGTGCTTATTTCTTCTTTGTTGCCCGTATAACTATTCTTTATCACAAATACTTTATTGTTATTACCTGTTGTGCGCGAGGAAATATCAAGCCTGCCGCGTACGTCGTCGACTTCGATATTAGCTAATACTTTTTGCAATGATCCGTTAGTGGAACTTTTTACTGCATTCCTGATCAGCAAACCTGTCTCGATACCGAATTGACGGAACGGGTCTAAAGAAATCCGCCCCAATTCGTTAGCGTCTGTATCAGAAAGATGGCGATATGCTGAAACAGTGGTATAAATGTCAATCGACTCACCACTGCTGTCAAAAGACTCTAATAGAAAGGGTAATCCTAAAAGCGGTATCTTTTTATGCAAGCCATGCTTCACATATTCTGTAAGGAACATACTGGCTTCTTCGCCGCAAAATGTGGCAAAAACAAAGTCAGGATTCTGTTCGATCAGTTGCGGGATAACCGAGGCTACATCTGCCAGACCTTTATATCGTGGCACAGGCGCTACTGCAAAAGGTAAGGAGGCATCATCATCAGCAGCCTCCATTCCTTTTTGCAGCATAATAGGGAAGGAGTAGCCCGAGTCGTAAAGCCCGGATGCCAGCATGCCTTTTTTTCCAAAGGTTTCCACGGCCCATTTGCCCATCGACCATACCTGTTGCCAGCTGTGTATTGAATTCAGAAATACATAGTCATTTGATGCGCCAGGATTAGGCAGGTGCTCGCCTATATTATTGATAATGACCGGACGCTTGTGTTTTGCAAATTTATCAGCCAGTTCTTTAGTAACCGAATTGGAAATAATGCCGGTAATGATATTCGAGTCGTTAAACCCAATAAGTTTATTAACAGCGCTTTCAACCTGTACAGTTGATCCCTGCCCAATAAACTCAGGAACAATCTCAACTTCTATATCATGTTCTGCGCTTAATCCGTTCAGGCCATGCTTAAGCCCGGAATTGAAACTGGCAGCCATAGGTAAAATGGTCGAGTTGGTCAATAACACGCCTATTGTCAGTTTTTTAGACATTTTGAATTCGGTATTAATTAGCCCACATGCGCAGCAGATTGCTATACTGCTGCTGCAAAAGGCTTAGTTCCTCTGTAGCTGTTTTCTTAGCATATAAACTTTCAGTTACCTGGTACAGGCCGAAAAGTATGTCGCGCTGCTCCAGGTTTTTTACAAGAGATTGTATCCAGGTTACAGCCACATGGCGACATCCTGCTGTGACTTCATTTACCTGGTGTACATAGGAGCAGGGGTAACAAATGGCATCACCTGCATTTAACTTGAATTTTGCCGGACCTAGCGGGGTTTGTAGTTCCAGTTCGCCGCCCTCATATTCATCAGGGCTATTCAGAAAGATGGTCATAGCGATATCTGTTCTCAGCATGTCACCCATTAAAGGACTATCAACATGCCAGCCATAACTCATGCCCTGGGTATATTTACTTATTAAGAACGGATATACGTGCCGGGGAAACACTGCATTTCTGAATAAGGTATTATGGTTAAGGCTTTGGAGGATAATTTGCTGTATAGAAACATAAGCCTGTTCCCTGTTGCTAAGCTGAAGGTTGTTCTTAACCTCCTGCGCAGCATCAGACGCAGTTAATTTGCCGTTTTCGTAAACCGCCTGCCCGCTTAAACTGGCGATGTTTCCAAGTTCATTTGCGTTAAGTAAGCCAGGTATATGCAAATAGGTAGTGTGCGTTTTCATATAACCTGTGCCTGGAAAAATTTCATAAGAGATAAAGTTAAGTAAGCCTCATAGAAGCCCTATTGGCATCTTTTAATGAGGTTAGTAAAGCTAATAATTAATTTTTGAAAAAAACAAATCTTGTGTCCTATTAATTAATCAACAGTTTCCTAATAAATATATTACTTTAGTAATGGGAAAGATTAAAGTTAAAAAACCTTATAATTAGTTCTTGTTTATTTAATGATTAATTAATATTTAAACCAATATTTAACAATAACATTACCTGACTTTATCGTAAATGAGTATCTATATTATTGGAACCGGATTGTCACATGATGGGGCTACATGTCTGTTAAAAGACGGTGAAATTATTATCGCTATTGAAAAGGAGCGTTTAACCCGTATAAAACACGATGGAGGCAACGACTACCTCACCGTAAAATACTGCCTCGACCATGCGGGAATTGAGCTGAAAGATATTTCGCTGATTGTACAAGCTTCGAATTTCGAAAGCAATATCAAGCTCGAACAATACCAGGGCAAACGCTATTTTGATGCTGATATAACTATTCCGGTCGTGACTATATCACATCATTTGGCGCATGCCTGGGGTGCGGCGGCAACGTCTCCTTTTTTGGAATGTAATGTGATGGTGATTGACGGTGCAGGAAGTCCGTTTAAGCAATGTTTAGATGTCGATCATGCAGAACTACCGGGCAATGGAATGTATTGCGAGAAAGATAGCTTTTACTATTTTGATGGGGCGACATTGAAACCTGTATATAAAGACTTCTCAGAAGTGCGACTTTTTGAGAATAAACACAGTTTAAAATTGCCAACAAATTACCATTCGATAGGAGGCTTATATAGCGCTGCCAGTTTCTATATGTTCGGTAATATGGATGATGCAGGAAAGTTGATGGGATTGGCACCTTACGGAAGACTCAACGGAAAACCTTCTTTGTTTAACTTAGAGAACGGAAAGATCGAAGTGAATTATGATTCAGTGGATGCACATTTTACTAATCCTTCTGACGGTTACGATCATTTTAAAAAGGATTTTTCTCATTACGCGGACATGGCACGCTGGGTGCAGCATGAGACAGAAAAAGCGGTTCTTTATTTGTTTAAAGAACGATTAACCCTGAACCCTCATCCAAATATGGTTTATACCGGTGGTGTTGCGTTAAATGCGGTGACAAACCACCTCTTGTTAAAATCCGGGATGATGAAAAACCTGTTTGTACAACCTTCTGCGGGAGACAACGGGCTAGCTATCGGTTGCGCCTATTATGGATGGTATGAAGTATTAAAAAATATTAAACGGACTTGCACCTCCTTGTCTCCATTTTCGGGACGCTCATACACTGCGCCAGAAATAGAAGCGGCCATACGATCATATGAGGCGGATCAGCATATCAAATTAAATGCTGCGCAAACTGATAATGTTATAGAAGAAACGGCCTGCTTACTGGCAGATGGCAAGGTAATAGGCTGGTTTAATGGCGGAGCAGAGTTTGGCCCGCGTGCATTGGGGCACCGAAGCATACTGGCTGATCCACGCATTGCGGGCATAAAAGAGCATATCAACAGCAATATCAAATTCAGGGAAGATTTCAGGCCGTTTGCGCCGGCGGTAAGACTGGAAGATGTAGACGAATATTTTACCTATGGATGGGAAAGCCCATACATGATTTTGGTAGATCAGATCAGACCTGAATGGAAGCAACAACTCGCTGGTGTAGTTCACCAGGATGAAACCAGCAGGGTACAAACAGTTACGCCGGAATGGAACCAGGCTTTTTATGAACTGATAACTAAATTCAGGGAGCAGACTGGTATTGGTGTCCTGCTTAATACTTCGCTCAATAAAAGAGGTATGCCTATAGTGGAGACGCCTCTACAGGCCATTGAACTGTTTTTTACCGGTGCAATAGATGTGCTGGTTATTGATAATTTTATGATAAGGAAATAGTCTATGATATGTTATGCTAAACTTGATATTGAAGTCCCGGTAATACAATTGCAGGAAGAAATAAAGCAGTTGCTGAAGTCTGATGATTGGCGACCACATTATAATCAAAAACATTATGATGGCGACTGGAATGTGCTGCCACTGCGGACGCCAGGAGGAGACATAACTAAACCTTTTGCTGAGTTAATGAACGATAACTTGTTCATAGACACAGCATTTATGAGATTACTTCCATCAACGCAAAAAGTGCTTGAAACTTTCCATTGTGAGAAACTGTCGGTAAGGCTGCTCAATCTTAAAACCGGAGCAATTATTAAGGAACACCGGGATTTTGAACTGGCATTTGAGCATGGCGAAGCAAGATTGCACATCCCAATTTTTACCAATGATCGTGTTGAGTTTTATGTTGATAGCGACCAGGTTACAATGAATGAGGGTGAATGCTGGTATATCAACGCCAACCTTCCACATCGCGTGGCAAATCAAGGGGCGAGCGACCGCATACACCTAGTAATAGATTGCAAGGTAAACAATTGGCTGAAAGCGGTACTGGAAAACTCTGAAAAGAAATGCCGGGATGAGTTTCAGGATAAAGACCTGCAAAGGAACATTATCCAAAGTCTCAGAACGCATGGCACAGAGGCATCGAACATATTGGCAGATAATATGGAAAGGGAACTGAATGAGCAATAAAGTAATGGAGCAAATGCTTGACTTTTTAAAAGAGATAGGGCTTGAGTATCATTTTGAGACCATTGAAAAGGAAACATTCCTTCCCGGGCTTGATTTTAGGGAAGGGGCATTGCTCATTGATCTTGATAAACTACTTTATCCGGGCGATATCTTACATGAGGCAGGCCATCTTGCCTGTATGCCGTCGGATATCAGGAAAACTATGAGCGGCGACCTGGAAAACAATAACCTGAACCAGGGCGGAGAAATGATGGCCATCGCCTGGTCGTATGCAGCATGCCTGCATTTAAGAATTGAACCTGAGGTAGTATTTCACGAAAATGGATACAAGGGAAGCGGCAGTAACATTGTCGATAATTTTAACGAGGGGCGTTTTTTCGGGGTACCCTTGCTTGAGTGGTGTGGCATGTGTTATAACCCTGCAACTGCCAAATCATTGAATGCTAAATCTTATCCCCAAATGCTATGCTGGACCTGTGAAAAAAACATGTACGTTAATGCTTAATCCGCGCAACCAAATTTTTGTAAGACTGTGCAAGGAAAACGGTCATGTGATAAAACGTCAGAAAAAGGTATGGGCTGATACTGATCAGCATAAACTTTAGCCGGAATGACAGGGTGGGGTATCGCTTAAAATCTTTGTACAAATCGCGCGATATTTCCTGTAAGCTTTGCTTGTTATTCCCAAAGCATTTACGCCACTGGTATACGCCTTGTGCATAAGCAAATACAACATCTTCTTCCTGAAGCCCCCATCTTTCGATAAGTTTCTCCTTAAAGCTATAATCGATCAGTTCCTGCGAAGATATCCTTGTATCGGGATGAAGATAGATCATCACCAGGGGATCAGGAATTGATTTTACTTCCAAATTTAGCTTGATGATCATTTTACAAAGGTCATAATCGTCCATCCGGCTTTGTCCTTCGTCAAAATGGAGACCATTGCGCTCAAAAATTTTCCGGTTGATCATGATCGATGAGCACGACATCATTAACAGCCTGTCGTGGTGCATCCGCTTGTTATAATGATAGTACCGGTACATTTTGAAAGGGTAAGGATATATTTTTGAATAAGCGGCACAATACAATAAAACCAATTCAGGCTGAGCAGACATGGCTTTCATGCGTATGCTGATGCTATTTTCCAGCATTTCATCGTCATCATCCAAAAAAATGATAAAATCGCCAGAGGTTGCCGCCATACCGTCATTTCGCGCACCGGATGCAAATTGTTTGGCGCTATGAACATACAACCATTGCAACAACGGAAAACCGAGCGTGAATTCCTTTACTATTTGCTCGATTTCGGCCTGTTTTTCTTTATCTTTGTTATTATCAACCACGCATATTTCAAACGATGGATATTTCTGAACAGCGACAGATCGTAAAGCTCTTCTAAGCAGATCCGGGCGGTTTTTTGTGGGGATGATAATAGACAAGGTAGGTGGGGACATCATCACAGTTTTTGATTATTGTACATTGTCCTGAACTCCCCGTCCGCATTGATCAACGTTTCGAAGTCGCCTTCCTGGCTGATTTTTCCATCCTTTAAAACATAGATATAGTCAGCTATTTTTAAGTTGTATAACCGGTGTGTAACCACAATCACTACCTGATCAGCCAGGTTATTCTTTAAGTTTTCAAAAACTTTAAATTCCGCATTGGGATCAAGTGAACTGGTCGGTTCGTCCAGAACGATCAGTTTTGCATCGCGATAAAATACACGGGACAAGGCTATCTTTTGCCATTGTCCGCCACTCAGTTGTTCGCTTTCTTTAAAATGCCGCCCGATACGTGTTTTATAGCCCCGGCTCAGCTTTACGATAAAATCGTGTGCCTGCGCCAGTCGTGCAGCACGTTCTACAACCTCATTATTGATTTCTTTTGTGCCGGTGCCAAGTGTAATATTTTCTTCAATGCTTAAAAAATACTTTTCAAAGTCCTGGAACAGGAATACAGAATTGGCCCTGTACATTGGCATGTCGATATCGGAAATAGCAGTTTCATTAAGCTTAATACCACCCTCTTTTACATCATATAATCCGGCTAGCAATTTGATCAATGTGGTCTTTCCTGAGCCATTCTCTCCAACCAAGGCAATGATCTTACCAGAAGGGCAATTCAGTGAAATATTTTCCAGTACAAGTCTTGAAGTGCCTGGATAAGTAAACGATACATTTTTGATATCAAGATTGATATTATCTGCCGGGAACGCAGCCGTGCCTGAACTCGTTTTTGTCGCTGCCAGATCAAGAAAGGCGAAAAGATCTTTAATAAATAACCGCTGTTGAAATATCTGCACCAGCGCCTGCAGAAAACTTTTTGCCGAGCTTTGTAAACGTTGAAAACCTTGCAGATAAATAACAAACAGCGCAACTGTGATAACCTTCTCCCAGGTGTACTTTACCAGTAAGATAAAAACCAAGCTGATAGCGATCACTTCTGCAGCCTCAGCCAATAGGCTATACCAGGTAAGCCGGGAATGCGTTGCGGTTTTTTCTTTTTGAATAAGCGCCCGGATATTGGTAAACTTCTTTATGAAATCATGGCCGAAATTGAACACCCGAACTTCTTTTGCCTGGTTCGCTCCTGTTAATGTAGAGTTCAGGTAACTGGCTTCCCTTTCCAGGGGGATAAACTTTTTGTCCAGTTGCAAAAGCTTATAACCCGAATACCATTTTATAATAGCCAATGGAATAAAAACGATAATAAACGACAGGCCAAACAAGGCATGGATAGTGAAGAAAAAGATTATCAGAAAGATTAATGAAAGGGCACTTCCAACCAATGTGTTAAAATCCCTGAGTAGTTGGGGTATTTTAGACGTCGCCTGTTGCTGGGCGAGGTGAAGTGTGTCGTAGTACGAAGGATTTTCATAATACTCATAGTCTACTTCTATAGCCTTTTCCAGTATCCTTGCAGAAAGCTGATCTGTGGTTTTATATTGATATTTTATATCTAGATAAGAAGCGTACTGCGTAGTTAGTACTATCAGAAGCTGGGTGCATGCATAACCCATGATAAATAACAGGACACGGTTAAAATCGGTGTTTGAATGCATTACTGCTTCAATTATCCCTTTCATAAAATATAAAGCACCAACGGGAAAAATTGCCTGCAGTAATTGAAGGAACAAACTCATCCGATGAGCCGATCTGTCAATAGCCCAAAGTAACCCGAATGCTCTTTTAAGGTCGCGAAAGAAAGATGGCAGCTGTTGTTTCAGGTTCAAGGTATTGCTAATTGTAATGAATTGAAAAGAAGTGGGGCGTCCACTTTTCAGGCTTGTAATTTAGTGCAATTTTAATTATTGTGTAACTAATATTTCTATATTAGTTAACTATAAACCTGTAAATAAACATATGCATGATAAGAGCAATCTCATTAAACAGGATGAAACCAGTCCTTTATCAGGAGGGCAACATCTTTTTAAACATATCAGCAAAATAAGCCGGGCCGATCGTGAACGATTAAATAATAGCAAGGCATTTACCATCTGGCTTACCGGTCTTTCTGCGTCGGGCAAATCAACAATCGCCAACGAAATCGAAGCGTGGATTTATGGCAAAAAAATACAGGTATATGTTTTGGATGGCGATAATACACGTTCAGGTATTAATAAAGATCTTTCTTTTTCTGATGCCGACCGGACAGAAAATATCAGGCGTGTGGCCGAGATATGCAGGTTATTTAATGATGCCGGTGTTATCGCTATAGCAGCACTTATCTCTCCGTTCGAAAAGGACAGACTGATGGCCCGGAATATTGTTGGTAATTATGATTTTATAGAAATATTTATCGACTGCAGCCTGCCCGAATGCATTAACCGTGACCCCAAAGGGTTGTACAAACTGGCATTAGATGGACAGATCAATGATTTTACAGGTATCAACAGCCCTTACGAGCCTCCGCAGTCGCCCGATCTGCACTTGCGCACCGATGTTAACTCTATTGATGAATGTATGCAGCTGGTTAAAAATTACTTAATAAATAAAATGAAATTTGCCGAAAATATCTAATTTTAGAGACTTATACCTGTTATTGTTTATTGGTTAAAATGTTTATCGCATCCATAATAAAAAGAGACTTGTGTGATATTCATAAAAAATAAATAATTAGCAGGGCTAAGATGTGATATCGACCTTAAAAACATACCTAAGTCTTCTTAGATGCATATCAATAAAAAAAAAATACTGCTGTTATTATTTTGTATTAGTTGTAATTTATCTATTGTGTTGGCGCAGCGCAAACACGACCAAACTACAGTTGTTGGGACTGACGAAACACAGGCTTCCTATGTGTTCAGTGGATACGATCTGTCTAATTTCAATACCGATCAGCTTTCTGATACCGATATCGCCAATATAAAATCTAAGCTCCAGGCCCGCAGTATTTCTTACGACCAGGCCGAACAAATGGCTGTAAATAAAGGTATGGCTCCGGCAGAAGCACAGAAACTAAAAGCCAGGTTAATGGGACTTTCCGGGGGGAGCAATGCAAGCGCGAATGCAAGTGCTGACACAGGAATATCAAGCACACGGGCAGGGCAGGGAAACAGTTATTTAAGCTATCAAAAGCCAAAATCGGCTTTAGCTATATTCGGTTCATCTTTTTTTAATAACCCATCCTTGTCCTTTGAGCCCAATTTGCGCATAGCCACACCGGTAAATTATATTCTTGGTCCTGACGATGAATTATTGATCACTGTATCAGGTTATCAGGAGGCTGTTTTGCGGGCAAAAGTGCAGCCGGAAGGCGCTGTTTTTCTGCCCCAGGTTGGCACAATTCCTGTTGCCGGGTTAACCATTGAGCAGGCGACAACTTTACTGCGGACTAAAATGGGCCAGACAGCTTATCGGTCAATAAAAAGCGGGCTATCTACGGTTATTGTTTCCCTGGATAAGATCAAAAGCATACACATTACAGTGATCGGGTCTGCAAAACCAGGTAATTATACCGTATCTTCGGTTTCTACAGTTTTTAATTCATTATATGTTTGTGGTGGCCCCGGCGATATTAATACCTACCGGAACATTGAGCTTATCAGGAATAATAAAGTTCAGCAGAAGATAGATCTATACCAGTTTCTTACCAAAGGCGATCAGCGTGGTAATGTTCCGTTGAAAGAAAGTGACGTTATCAATTTTCCGGTCTACAATAAAAGGGTAACCATTTTGGGCCAGGTAAAGAGACCGGGAATTTTTGAGCTAAAAGACAATGAAACGCTGCAGGACCTATTATTCTTTGCGGGCGGTTATACAGATAGGGCTTATAAAACAACTATTAAAGTCCGGCAGATAACGGATACAGAAAGACGGATCCGTGATTTATCGAAAGCCGATATAGCCACCTATCAGCCATCAAACGGCGATATATTCGAGGTGGATTCTGTTCTAAACAGGGTTATGAACGGTGTTGCGGTTAAGGGTGCTGTCCGTCGGCCAGGTGAATTCGAGCTGACTCCCGGTTTAACGGTAAGCGGATTAATAAAACGGGCCGGTGGCTTGGATGAAAACGTCTATACGCAGCGAGCTAATCTAACCAGGAGGCACGACGATGGCACCAAAGAGAATATCACCTTTAATGTTACCAGTATAATGGATGGTGCCAGCGATATTAAACTGGTTAAAGGAGACACTGTCAATATTGCTTTCTCAAATGATCTGAGAACTGCCGATTCGGTAACTGTAGCAGGCGAAGTTAGAAAACCCGGCGAATTTGGTTTCAGACAGAACCTTACTTTAAAAGATGCATTGTTTATGGCTGGTGGCTTAACTGATGCAGCCAGTTCATTCAACATTGAAGTGGGGCGGAGGATCGTAAATCAAAATCTGCTGGTAAATGTCGATTCCATTGCTAAAGTATATAATATCAACATCCGGAATGGGCTTGAAATAGATGAAAATAAATTTATCCTGGAGCCCTTTGATATGATCACAGTGAGACGCAACCCCGGGTATTCTGAACAGCAAAAAGTTCTGATAAAAGGCGAGGTGAATTTCCCTGGCAATTATACCATCGAATCCAAGAATGAACGGATCAGTGATCTTATTAAACGTGCGGGCGGGTTATCACCTTTGGCTAATAAAGACGGTGTGTTTTTAACCAGGAGCGGGAGTGCAGATACTTCAAAAAAACAGGATGTGAAAAATATTGAGGCCAGTACCAGGGATAAAAAAAGTAACAAAATAATACGGGATGTGAATAAGGTGAACGACAGGATAGCTATAAGCCTTGATAAAGTTTTAAAGCAGCCTGGTTCAATTGACGATTATGTATTGCAGGACGGTGACGTTATCCAGGTATCAAAGCTTGATCCTTTGGTGAAAGTAAGCGGGGAGGTGTTATCATCAACCAAAACTGGTTATGTAAAGGGGCAGTCATTAGATTACTACCTGACACAGGCAGGCGGTACAACTGATGATGCGCGCCGGTCGAAAATCTATGTTGTACATTCGAACGGAAGTGTAAGCCGCACAAAAAATGGATTCTTTGGGATATTCAGATCTTACCCTGGTGTTGATGCCGGTGCCGAAATTATTGTGCCAGGTAGAAAGGAGAGGAGAGATTTAAGTACAGGCGAAGTTATCGGTCTGTCATCAACTGTCATATCACTGATATCGGTAATTATTGTTACCATAGCCGCTATTAAGAAATAATCTATTATAAACATGTCCAACCAGGAACAGATAAAACTTATAGCAGATTATTTATTAAAGAAATGGTATTTTCTGGTTGTGGGCATGGTTGCCGGGCTGATAATTGGGTTGGTCATATTTCTGCGCAAACCACCCGTTTATTCATCAAGCATAAGCTTTGTCCTTTCAACCGATTCACGGCCCAATACCAGTATGATCAACATTGCATCGCAATTGGGTTTTGATGGCATCACTAATAATCCTGATAATATCTTTTCAGGAGAAAATATTATAGAGCTTTTCAAATCGAGAAAGCTGATAAGTGCTGCCTTGCTATCAGAGACGGATACAACAAAACATATCACTTTGCTTAACCTGATTGCCAGTAAGCAATACCCTCAAAAATATGCGTTAAACGGACCCTTTGGGAAAGATCCGGGTAAGTTCACGACAGCGCAAACAAGTTTATACAGGCTCATTATTACACAGATTGGCAACTCGTTTATCGTATTCAAAAAAGACAAGAAGCTGATAATTTATATTATTACAGCAACGTCGACCAATCCTGATATTGCCTATTACACCTCGAAGCATGTACTTGATCAAACCTCGAAATATTTTATTGAGACTAAGACCAAAGTATCAGCTACAAGTGTAAGACTGTTGCAACGTGAAGCCGATAGCCTTGCCGGTGTGCTAAGCCGTACCTATTCGTCTACCGCAGCTATGGGCGACCAAACATTTAATCTCAACCCTGCTTTTAGCGTTCAACGATCCGGAATGATGTTTAACCAGGCCAAAGCCGCTGCATTTGCTGCCGCATATGCCGAGGTGATGCGTAATCTTGAAATTGCCAAGATCAACCTGCAAAAAGAAACGCCACTATACAGGGTAATTGATGACCCGGAATTACCATTGCCGCCAATACGTCAAAGCTTGATAAAATATTTATTTATATCGTCTTGCCTTGGCTTATTTTTAATGGCAGTATTGCTTTCCGCACTACAACTGAAAAGATCGCTTGGGAATAATCTCGTTAAAGACTAAAGTAAAATATCTCTGATTTGAATTTTTTTAAAGCATTTGGTATTTACACAATGACAGGTTTTGCAACCAAAGCCATTTCATTTTTCTTACTCCCTTTTTTTACTCATTATCTTTCACAGGCTGATTATGGCCTGATCACCATTTTCTCCAATGCTTTTTTCCTGCTTGCGCCTTTGATGAGCATGGGAATCGGGGAAACATTTACGGTGGAATATTCTGGCTTTCAGAGCACAGACGCGAAATATTTTATTAGCACATCCATAACCGTTCCGCTGGTTGGGTTACCCATTATGCTAATAATAGTGTGGGCATTTCATGGTGGGCTTACTACCTTAACCGGATTATCAGAAAGTATCCTGTACCTGGTATGCTTACTGAATTTCTTTAATTTTTTCTGCGATTACCTGTTTACCATCCTGCGCAACCAGAAACGTCCTGTGTTTTTCGGAATAATGGCAATCGCTAAGACCATATTGGAGTTGTCGCTGGCCATTTACTTTATCAGTGTTTGCCATGATGGATATATGGGGCGCGTAAAAAGTATTGCCCTGAATGTTGTGATTATAGCGTTGTTTGGGATATTCTTCCTTGTCAGGAATCGCCTGGTTGTTTTCCGGTTTTCAAAGAAATGGCTGGTTCTGATCCTGAAAAGAGGCTTCCCGGCAATCCCGTTATTCTTCATGTCTTTCACCATGTATAACTGCGATACATTTATGGTGAACTATTTTTATGGTCCGGCAAAAGCCGGTTTATATGGCTTATCGGGTCAGTTTGCTTTTATTCTTACCGTAGTTACTACTGCCTTCATCACGCCGTTCTACCCCTTTCTGTATGAGAACCTGATCAACCGGAATAAACTAAAAGTTGTTTCGCTGGTGATGCGGTATGTTCTTTTTTTAACGGTACTTATGGCCGGTATAGCCTTGCTTACTCCTTTTGTGTTCCACCTGTTCATTGCCGAGAAGTTTTACCCGGCACTTTATTATCTGCTATTCCTGCTCGCAGGGCAATATTTTTATAGCCTGTACCTTATCCTGGCGGGACTTATTTACTACAAGAGGCAAAACCGCCTGTTCTATTTTATTGCCCCTTTGGTCATCCTGTTTACCATTACGGTTAACTATATTTTATTGCATATTGTAAAAGTTACCCAATATGGCATAACATCAGCATTATCCTATTTCTTTTGCCTGGTGGTAGTGGTAATCATCTATAACAAATATATCAGGCAGGCTTTAAAACTATATCTGAGACATAATTTCAAAATGACGTCGGCAGTGGAAAAATTAAATACCTAAACTTGATGAGGGTTGTTTTCTATTATAATAGCTCTTATGAATCGGTGTTCCTGCTGACAGCGATGGAGGATCTTATGAAAAAAGGTCAAACTGTTTACCTGTTGACTACAACTCCTGCCGGTGCACTTCACGAATATGCTGAAAAGTTAGGTATTAAAACTTCTTCAGTGCTTTCAAAAAATATTTATGGTCACTACCGGAAATTGATCAGGTTCTGCTATAAGTACCAGATCGATTTTGTTTTTTCGCATCTGCAGCAACCTAACCTGGTTGCCGTTTTAAGCCAATATTTTATCAAAGCGTCAGTCTGGCCCATGCGGCACCATGCAGATGATGTCTATCTGTCTGGCAATAAAAATGCTTTGAAGATCGATAAATTGATCAACGTTCTTTCAAAAAAGATACTTGTTGTTTCCGGTGCCTGCAAAAGGCACATGACCTCTTGGGAGGGTGTTCCTGCAGAAAAAATAATTATAATGCCCTTGTATTACAACTTTGACTTTTACAGTATCTGCGAAAAGAGCCTTATCGATACTACTACCGATAATGCATTAAAGCTGATCAGTATAGGGCGTATGGTAGCCAATAAAAACCATATCGATTTGTTGAAGATGATCAAAAGGCTGACCGATGAGGGGCTCAATATAAAACTGGTTTTATTAGATACCGGTCCGCTGGAAAATGTATTGAAAGGGTTTGTAAGCGATTCTGGTCTTGATAATAGAATTTTCTTTTTGGGCAGGCAGACGGATGTGATTAAGTATATCTGTGAATCTGATTTGTTGGTACATACATCGGTTTCTGAAAGCGGTCCGCAGGTAACAAAAGAAGCGGGCATATGCCGTAAACCTGTTATTGCTGTGGAAGGCATAGGTGACATTGATGAATATATAATTCACGGGAAAAACGGATTCCTTTTATCGCGCGATAATATTCAACAGGAGTTATACGAAACACTGAAACAGGTATATAACAACCGGTCGATATTAATAGATATGGGTAATGAACTGGATAAATCTGTGCGGCAAAAATATGGGCTGAGTTCTGCCGCAATAACTTATGATCATATTATCAACGGTTCAATCAAGTAGATATGTCGGTAGAACGCTATAAAGATCACGAAGTAACTCCCTGGACAGGCGAGCATTTGCACCGGTATACCGAAGCAAAAAAGCTCGTAAAGCAGCGAGACAATGTGCTCGATCTGGCATGCGGATCTGGTTATGGCGCGAATATTTTGAGTGAGGTGCTGAATACCAATATCTATGCAGGTGATATTGATCCGGATACTGTTGCTGATTGCAAGGTTGAGTGGAAAGATAACAAGTCGATTCATTTTGAGGTAATGGACGCCACAAGCCTTAGATTCGACAATGATTTTTTTGATGTCATTGTTTCATTAGAAACTATCGAGCATTTGACCGCATATAAGAAAATGGTGTCGGAGTTTGCACGGGTTATAAAGCCTGAAGGGATTGTGATTATATCTACACCTAATATCAAGGTATCGAGCCCCGACGGAAAGCTCATCAACCCTTATCACACCCAGGAATTTACTTATGATGAATTAAAAGACATTTTGAAAGCAGAGTTTAGTGAGGTAACGATCAGCGGGCAAAAATATACGAGGTACGAAAATAATCGGGCCATTGGGTTTAAGCATTTTATGGAAAAATTGTTGTTAGCCCGGGGTGTCAGAAAATTGCCTTATCAATTACGCAACGGGATTTTTAAATCCATGTTCAAATCGGCGTTGTACCCGCAGATCGGGGATTATCAATTGTTCGGGGATAAGGAGTTTATAGAGAAGAACTGTCATGTTTTGTTCGCTGTCTGCAAAAAATGAATAGCATGCCTAAAGTAAGCATTGTAATACCTGTCTATAACGGAAGCAAATACCTGGCTGGTACGGTTCATTCTGTATTGGATCAGGGATTCGATGATTGGGAAATGCTTATAGTAGACGATGGCAGCACGGATAATACAAAAGAAATAGCATTTGACCTCCAAAGCAAGGAAAGCCGGATAACTGTTTATTTGAAAGAAAACAGCGGCGTTTCAGATACCCGGAATTATGGTATGCGACTGACCAATGGTGAGTTTATAGTATTCCTGGATGCAGATGATATTTTGGGTAAAGATTTTCTGCAATCAAGATTGGATGCGTTGGCACAAGATGAGAGCACAGCAGTGTGCGGTTCGTGGGTTGGCAGTATCAATGAATATGGTAAAGTGATACAGGAATACGTTGCATTGCACGCTCCGGGAAATGATATACTGAGGGATGTGTTATTATATAAAAATAATATCACCACCATCCCTTCAAACCTGATGTTCAGGAAGGATGTGTTGGCGAAAAATGATATTCAGTTTGACCATAGATTGAGCAGTACAGCTGACAGGATGTTTCTATGCAAAGTAGGCTTAGTATCGCCATGCATATCGTTGCAGCGCGTCAATGTTTTTTACAGGATACATCCCGAAAGTATGTATAACGATGCGGGTAAAAGGAAACAGGTATTTAAGGATAATGAATTGTTTATCCGCCTTTTGCTAAAAGAAGCCATTGTGCCTAAACGGCTCATGGGTGAATTTTTAAAACGAAATTATTATATGCTGTTTGGTGCGGCAACAAAATCAGGCGATTACCTGAGTGCGGTACTGTATGGATTAAAATATGGCTGGGCAAAATTAAAGTATCACAATAAATAATTTATATAAACGTGTGCGGTATAACAGGCTTTATTGATTTTAAAAATAACAGCGACGCAGCTATACTGGATAAAATGACACTGTCGTTGGCCTCGAGAGGACCGGATGGACAGGGTGTATATTTTCAGCAGTTAAATGATTGCCAGGTAGGGTTGGGGCATCGCCGCCTCTCGGTGATCGATCTTAGTGTGGCGGCTAATCAGCCTTTGGATTATGATGACCTGCACATTGTTTTCAACGGCGAAATATATAACTATGATGAGATAAGAAAGGAACTCATTACGATTGGACATACTTTCAAAACGCATTCCGACACCGAAGTGATTCTGCACGCCTGGCGGGAATGGGGCGAAGACTGCATTACCAAATGGCGGGGCATGTTTGCCATTGTGCTTTGGGATAAAAAGACAAATGAAATTATCTGCATACGCGACAGGGCCGGGGTAAAACCCTTCTTCTATTATTTTCATAATGATGTTTTCCTTTTCGGTTCGGAACTGAAATCGATGGTAAAACATCCAAAATTTGAAAAGGAAGTCGATCCCGACGCTGTTGCTTCCTTCCTTACTTATGGATATGTTTCATGGCCTTATTGCATTTTTCGAAATACAAAGAAGCTGTCACCCGGACATATATTGCGGTTCGATCTTACTTCGAAAAAAACTGCGCTGAATGCTTACTGGAATGTTTATGATTATTACAATCAACCCAAGCTTCAGATATCTATGCCCGAAGCTATTGAGGAAACAGAAAAGATATTATCAGAAGCTTTTCAATACCGCATGGTGGCCGATGTGCCTGTCGGCGTTTTCTTAAGCGGGGGCTATGACAGCGCCTGCGTAACTGCTCTTCTGCAAAAGCAAAGTACTTCCAAACTTAAAACCTTCACGATTGGCAGTGTTGACAATAAACTCGATGAAGCGCCTTATGCAAGAGAGGTTGCCAGGCTGTTGGGTACTGATCACACAGAGTATTATTGTTCTGCCAAAGATGTATTAGATATTATCGGCGACCTGCCTGAGTATTATGATGAACCTTTTGCTGATAGTAGCGCTATACCTACCATATTGGTAAGCAGGCTTGCACGGAAGGACGTGACTGTTGTGCTATCAGCCGATGCGGGCGATGAAGTGTTTGCTGGTTATAATCGTTATGAGTACATCTCCAGGTATGCCGAAAAAATAGAAAAAATGCCTAAGGTTGTACGTAAAATGATATTCCATGTCATGAATTCCCTTTCTTCGGAAAACATTCCCTACCTGCGTAAGTCTTACAATTTTCATGGCCGGTACGATAAACTTAAAAACATCATCAGGGATCCGTCCACAGCTGAGCTGTTGAAAAATCTGACCCAGGTTTTTACCCCGGATGAGATCAGCCGTTTATTTGCTGCGCCTGTAACACTACTGAATACGGCACATAACACCAATGGGCAGGATGCCGGTTTCGACAAACTGTCGAGTATGATGGCAGTAGATTACCAGACCTACCTAGTTGATGACATCCTTCAAAAGGTTGACCGTGCAACGATGAGTACTGGTTTGGAAGGACGCGAACCATTTCTTGATCAGCATATTATTGAGTGGGCTGCACGACTTCCGTCAAACTATAAGTACCACAATAAACAAAAGAAATATATCCTTAAGCAGATTGTCCATAAGTATATCCCGAAGGAGATGATGGACAGGCCTAAGATGGGTTTTGCCGTTCCTATCGAATGGTGGCTTCCCAACGAATTGAAGCCGTTGGTCGATTATCATATTAATGAAAAGAAGCTTGCCGAACATGACCTTTTTAACACTGATGCTGTAATGGGTATTTTAAAAAGTCTTAATGCCGGTAATACTGAACGGCACCTCCAGATTTGGTATCTGCTGATGTTCCAGATGTGGTATGAGAAATGGATGAAATAACAGATTATGATCGCGAAAAGAAACGTACTTTATATCTCTTATGACGGAATGACTGATCCGCTTGGGCAATCGCAGGTCATCCCGTATCTTGTTGCATTAAGTGAAAAAGGGTTCGCGTTTACCATACTGAGTTTTGAAAAGAAAGACAGATATGCACAAAGGAAGGATCAAATCAAAGCTATTCTTGATGCAGCCGGAATACGATGGGAGCCGTTGACTTATACCAAATCTCCGCCGGTGTTATCTACCCTGTATGACTATTCCAGAATGAAACGTAAGGCATCGCGTCTGCATGAATCGGTGAATTATAGCCTTGTTCATTGCCGCAGCTATATTACGGCGCTGGCGGGTTTGGTCTTAAACCATAAATATAATCTCCCCTTTATTTTTGATATGCGTGGCTTTTGGGCCGATGAACGGGTGGATGGTAAATTATGGGACCTGAGAAATCCGCTTTTTAAAACCATATACCAGTTTTTTAAAAAGAAGGAGATTGAATTTATAAAGCAATCAGCAGCAATCATCTCTCTTACTAATGCGGCAAAAGCTGAAATACTAAGATGGAAGACCCCACAAATTGAGCCCGCTAAAATTACGGTTATACCATGTTGTGTGGATACGGTGCTTTTTGATCCGGTTAAAGTAACAATAGACCAGTTGCAATCTATGCGACAAAAACTTAATCTCAACGAAGGAAACTTTGTATTGGGGTACCTTGGCAGTATCGGCACATGGTATATGCTGAATGATATGCTGCAGTTTTTCAAGTCGCTAAAAAAGGAGATACAAGGAGCAAAATTCCTGTTTATTACAGAGGATGATCCTGAGAGCATTACCGGAAAAGGCCGCCAGTTTGGTATAAGCACTGAAGATATTATCATTACAAAAGCCGAACGCAAAGAGGTGCCGTTGATGATCACTTTATTTAACTATGGCGTATTTTTTATCAAACCAGCTTACAGCAAGATTGCCAGCAGTCCAACCAAACAGGGCGAAATAATGGCGATGGGTGTTCCAGCTATTTGCAATGTGGGAGTAGGGGACAGCGATCATATTGTAAAGACATATAATTCGGGCTTTGTTGTTCCTGTGAACAATTATGATAATGTAATAAAAGAAATATCCACTACTGGTTTTGATAAAACACAGATAAGGAAAGGCGCAATTGATTATTTTTCGCTGGATAAAGGCGCAATGGAATATTTTAATGTATACAACTCTGTATTAAATGCCGGCTGAGAAACGAAATAAAAAGATCCTGGTACTTTGTCCATATCCCCGGGGTTATGTACCGGCTCAGCGGCTTAAGTTTGAGCAGTACTATGACAACTGGCAGGAGAACGGCTTCGATCTGGAGATATCACCATTTATTTCCCAAAGAACTCAAAAGATACTTTATAAAAAAGGATACCTTTTAGAAAAGATATCAGGTACAATTGGCGGATATCTACGACGATTTAGAGACCTTTTTCGGTTAAGGCAATATGATGTTGTCTATATATTTCTATGGGCCACCCCGTTTGGGCCACCGATAATGGAAAGGATTATCAGACGACTAGCTAAAAAACAAGTTTATGATATAGATGACCTGGTTTATATCATCAACACCAGTCAGCATAACAGGTTTATCAAACCACTTAAATCATCATCCAAAATAAATTACCTGATAAAAAATAGCGACCAGGTCTTAATCAGTACAGAAGAGTTGGCGACTTATAGTAAAAAACTGAATGAGAACCTGACCCTGGTACCGGCAACCATAGACGTTAAAAAGTATAAATATCCTGTAGAACATGAGTCGGATACTGTAGTGATTGGATGGAGTGGGAGCCATACCACAAGCAAGTATTTGCATTTGATAGATGATGTATTACGACAGATATCTCAGAAATACCCGGTTAAGATTATGGTGATGGGCGATGACGATTTTAAGCTAGATGGTGTGGATATAGAACTATTGCACTGGACTGCCGAAACAGAGATAGCTAACATTCAAAAATTTGATATCGGCCTGTATCCTTTACCCGAGGAGCAATGGGTGCACGGCAAAAGCGGTGGGAAGCTGGTGCAATACATGGCCGCTGGCCTGCCTATCATTGCTACTGCAATCGGGCCTAATTATAAAGTTATCAAAGACGGTTATAATGGCTTCCTTGTAAAAGACGAGCAGGCGTGGACAGAGAAACTGGAAATACTGATCAAAGACGCACAACTCAGAAAACAAATGGGAGCCAACTCGCGGAAGTTCGTTGAAGAAAATTTATCCGTTGAAGTGCATGCGCCAAAATATCTTGAAGTATTTAACCGCTTATAGCATCAGGTAAAGCAGTCTGATCCCCAGTGTTTTCATCTGCTGGCTTTACAACAGGCTCCGGTTTGTCTTTAAATAAAAGGATCAGTATTAACAGCGCATAAAAAGGGGTGCACGGAATCTTATAACGTGAAAGTGAGCCAAAATTGTAAGTTGATACTCCGACTATAAACGCGAAAAATAAAGTGAACAACAGGCACATGATCAGGTTAGGGTCTGTAAACAGGTTTTTGATAGTTTTGAATATATTTCTACTGAATACGAGGTAAACCGTGGCTAGCAGTGTGGCCTGTGATTCGATGGAGTTGATTATTTGAATTATGCTGCGCGATTCCCAAAGGTAAGGTCTGAATAAGGTGACATTTATTGCAGGCCAGAATTTAGCAAGGATACCCGATATTGTCGGATTAAAATCCCCGAGATCATATGCCTGACCGTCTTCCTGGATCGACAGTTCCAGCAGATAATCTTTTTGATGCTTTATCGTATCCAGGGTGGCCTCGACAGCAACGGCGGATATCATATACTCAGCTACTATCTTTATTAAGTAAAATGCTCCTGCAGACACAACAGTTAATACAACATAATAGAATATGCTTTTACCATAACGTGCAGATAATCTTTTGCGGTAAACCAGGAAGGTTTTGAAAAGAACTATCGGCAGCAGTAGTATGAGTATGTATGCTTTGATAACCAAAAGCATCGAGATTGAGATCACAAAAAAGGCGATAATGGATAGTTTGAATTTGCCCTTCTCAAATAGGATATAGGAACAATAGATCAACCCATTTATAGTAATAAGACAAAAGCTGTCTTTAAATAATCCAGATCCCCAAACCACCAGACCTGGCATGAAAAATAGTGCGATAGCAAGGTATTTGGTCAATTTTGGATATTGTTCGGCAAAAACGGTAAATAAAAGCCAGGAGCTGATAAATGATAAGCAAGCAACAATCGCATTGATTTCCAGGTATTTGGTGAAACAAACTAATCCTATAAAAGCGCCCAGGCATGAGGTAACATACGCGGGGATATCATCGAACCAATACATGTCAGACAATGCCCTTGCTTCAATCATGTTACTGGTATTCACCTGGTGGGTCATTAACATAAACCAGGTGGATGGAGATTGCAAAAATGTTGAATTGATAATCTGGGCGTGGTAAAAAAAATTAAAGGTATCGCCACCCCCGTAATAATAATAGTAGAATATTCCGACGAATAGTGCGCCACCCACCTTAGCTGTTAACGCGGGTATAAAATATGGATAATAGGGATGCTCTTTCGGATAGAATTTATCCCGGCAATAATAGGCTATTTTGAAAATCACCCAGAGGTACAAAGGCAACAACAGGTAGTCAATTATTGTGATATCGCCCATTTTTGTGTTTTGTGCAGCTCCTGTTTATTTTATGTGATTATTGGCTAATATCATAAAATCCGGTGACTGCTTTTTGGTTTTCGGTAAATGTGCTTTATGGGTAAATATTTTAGTAATTAAAACTAAAATTAATTAAAACAAATATCTATTTTTAATTATTGATGCATAATAATCCTGAATTTATCTATCTGGTTTATTATTAGGTATTTACCTGGTTTTGGGGATTTATGGCGTCGTAGTTATTACTTAAACTTTATAAAATGCTCCGGATACCGCGCACCGTTAACCATTATATTAACAGCTCTACCTGCAGTAGTTCCACATCTATTTGCTTAAGAACACCGGTGACTTGTGTCATCATTACTAAACTTTAAACGGGCTATTATTATGAAAAAAATTTTAATCACAGGTGGTGCGGGTAATATAGGCGGTTCGCTTGCAAGTCATTTGGTTAAGAACAAAGACTATTACGTAGTGGTAGCAGATAACTTGCTAACCGGATCAGTAGCCCATCTGCCCCAAAATTGCGATAACTTTTCTTTCATCAAATGCGACGTGAATAACTACAATGATATTTCCGCCGTGATGCTCAGTTTTAAGTTCGACTATGTGTTTCACTATGCAGCTATGGTTGGCGTAAAGCGAACGCTGAATAATCCTATGGCAGTTCTGCAGGATATAGAAGGAATAAAAAATATACTTAACCTGTCAAAAAATACCTGTGTAAAGCGGGTGTTTTATTCTTCTTCGTCCGAAGTATATGGCGAGCCTGTCGAACTTCCCCAAAATGAAGATACTACGCCGTTAAACTCACGGCTTCCTTATGCCATTGTAAAAAATGTTGGTGAGGCATTCTTCAAATCATATCAAAAGGAGTATGGTCTTGATTTTACAATTTTTCGTTTTTTCAATACCTATGGGCCGTACCAAAGCCCGGATTTTGTGATGACAAAGTTTATAGATGCTTCCCTGGGTAATCAGGATATTACTATTTATGGGGATGGTCATCAAAGCCGCACATTTTGTTATATTGATGATAATATAGAAGCCACGGTAAAAATATTTGAAGAGGGGCTGTTTTTAAATGAGGTAATCAATATCGGCAGCGCGGATGAAGTTTATATTATCGACCTGGCAAAAAAAGTAATTGAAATTACAGGCTCAGGCTCTTCTATTATACATCTGAAACCGTTGAAAGAAGGGGATATGACACGCCGCCAGCCCGACAATACAAAAATGCTGAGCGTGCTTAACCGCAAATTGTTAAGTATTGATGAAGGTATTGAAAAAATATTGGAGGTTAAATATAACGTGAGCAATAAGGTGGCTTTATGACCAATTCCCTTTTAGGATCGGTAATTGCCGGAGCTGTGGCATTTATTTCCTGCCTCGTATTTACTCCCCTTACTATTAAACTAGCTAATAAAAAAGGTTGGGTGGTAAAGCCAAGGGCAGATCGCTGGCATCAGAAAACTACGGCCCTTATGGGCGGCATAGCTATTTTTGCAGCATACACTGTGGCTGTTTTTGTTTCCGGCATTCATGCTAACCTGATGCTTTACGGCATATCGTTCGTGATGTTTGCAACGGGGCTTATAGATGATCTTTGGGAACTTAAGCCTGTTATCAAACTGCTCACCCAGATTGGCTGCTCATTTGTCCTTATCTATTATGGGTTCAATTTTGGCGGCGGCCTGTTGGAATGGGCTGGTATTCCATTAACATTTATTTGGGTTATAGGGATCACAAATGCCATCAATTTGCTGGATAATATGGATGGACTGGCAGCAGGTATTTCGGCTATTGTTGCGCTAATCACCGGCACGCTGGCATCATTAAACGGAGACGCGTACCTGGCTGTTAGTGGTTTTGCACTTGCCGGTGCAACCATAGGATTTCTCGTTTTCAACTTTAAACCCGCTAAAATATTCATGGGCGACTCAGGGAGTCTTTTCCTGGGCTGCACACTGGCTTACCAGAGTATTGCGGTGCAATATAAAATGGGATCATCTTCCGCGGTTTGGGTGCTTTTTATCCCGATAAGTATTATGGCCATACCTATTATGGATACCACCCTGGTTACTATAAAACGCGTATTGGCTGGCAGGAGGGTAGATCAGGGTGGGAGAGATCATACATCGCACAGGTTGGTTGCTTTAGGTTTAAGCGAGAAGCAGGCGGTGCTTACTTTGTATGGGATATGCGCTGCATGGGGAGTTTTGTGCTTGCTCATGTATAAAAGCAGGATCAACAACCTACTGTTATGTGCCATCATTGTAGCGGCAAGCTCTATTATCTTTTCGGTGTTGTTATCCAGGGTGAAAGTTTATTCAGACAAAGAAGAAAAATTGAGTGATCAGAGATTACGGGGACAATCAAACCGCGTAAATACACCGCTGCAATTCCTGGTGTCTCAACGGAAACTAATTTTGGGGGTGTTCATTGATGTATTGATAATTTATATATCCTTCCGGTTTGCAAGAAAAGCATTACACCTTAAAAATGTTCATGAAGACGTTGTAGTAGGGGCATTTATCTGCGTTAAAATATTATTGCTTTATGTTTCCCGCCTATACTATCGTTTGTGGCGCTATATGCAGATCTTAGAAATAGGTGCTTATTTTATTTCCATTTTCCTGGCCACAGTAATCCTTGCCGGCATTCTTATGCTTAAAGGGAAGTTTGGATTATATACTTCTTATTTTTTCCTGATCGATTTTCTTGTGACTGCTATGGGAATTGTATTCTCGAGACTATTTTACCGCTGGCTCAGCGATCAGATCAGCAGAAACAGAACTGCAAGGAAGAAAGTAATCATATACGGCGCAGGAGATAGCGGCCACCTGTTAATACAGGAGCTGTTGCAGAACCATAAGTACGAATTGAAACCTGTTGGATGGATCGATGATGATGAAGCTAAGCACAATATGTACTTGTATGGGTACAAAATCTACGGTGGTAAAAAGGATCTGGTAGGGATTTGTGGGAAACTTCAGCCGGATATGATCCTGATCTCAACAAACGCTATAAAAAGCAGCGACGAGGCTGAGATACGGCAAACGCTTAGTGGTGGAAATATCAGCATTGGCAGATTTAACCTGCATCTTTCTTTTGGCTCCATTGTGCCGGCTACCACTTACTTTCAAGATGTTCGTTCAGGATATCAAGATCCTTCCCGACAGGAACAGTCAGTGAACGGATAGATTTCCAAGTGCGTACATTGGCTTCCCAGATATGTTTATTCCGGATATTCCGGTCTAAATTTTTAGGCATTTCACCTTGCCCCATCATGATCACATCAAAACCAACCAATCCAAATATATTGTCCTTTACAGAAGCATTGATCATACGGAGAAGGTTCTTATTAGAATAGCTTAAAGGCCCTATATCGTAATAAAGATCTACCATGTCCTTTATACCGCTTATATCGGTGTATTCACGGCAATCCTTCCAGAAAGGGGTATCAAATTTCTTGTTAAACTTATAATGGATTGATAGAAAATCACGTAGATAATCCCAATTGTCATTTATGTCCTCATTAATTTTTCTTTTAAGGGCCGGGGATTTTTTTAACTGCCGGAAATTGTAAACCAGTGTTTTAGCCTCTTTAATGATCATGTGTATACCGGTGGATTCCAGTGGCTCTACAAATGCAAAGGAGTTGCCGATAGCAAATACATTGCCTATGCATATTTCCTGGTGCCGGCCGCTTCTGAATTTTACTATACCGGTGCTTTTGATGCCGGGGTTTTTATCCAGAAGCTCTTTGGTTGCCTGCTCAACAGAGCAATGCGATGAGGAAAATACATAACCGCGATGGTCTTCTCCCCGCATGGGAATGTTCCAGCACCAGCCATGATTCATGGATTCGGCAAAGGTGTAAGTTTTTATTTTTTTTACATCAGAAATGGTACCTGTTACTGCTATGTCTGTAAACAGACTTTTGTTGTAAGAGATGAAATCTGATTTTAATGTCTTTTCCAATAAAAGTGAACGGAAACCACTGCAATCTACATAGAAATCATATTCATGACGTTTGCCGTCTTCACCTATTACAGCTTTCAGATCATCAGACCCTTCCTTTCGCTCTGCATCAACAATCAGGTCATCAATGTACAGTATACCCCTTTCCTGCGCTTTTACTTTTAAGTAATTGATAAAGGAAACGTTGTCAAGATGCAGGGCATAGAAAAGATCATCAGATAATGTCGAATATTGCTCCTGGCCATTGCGGCCTTTTGTGCCAACCACGAATGAAGAGTCCTCGTCCATTAGCGTAGATGTAAGCGAGCTGATATTGATATGCCCGTCGGTATTGTAGGCACTTTGTATGTCAGGCCAGCCAAACGGATAATTAAAGTAATAATCGCCTGGTAAACCCCAGAAAAATTTTATACCTAATTTCCAGGTTGGTTTTACTTTCTGATAGAACTCCAGCGCCGGGAACTTTAATATTTCAAATAAAAAACGTCGGATCTCCGGAGTTGTAGCTTCGCCAACACCGATCACCGGAACTCTGGATGATTCGATCAGTGTTACGGGAAGATGCGGGTATATCGACTTAAACAATATTGCGGTTAGATATCCGGCTGTTCCGCCGCCAATAATCGCTACATTCCGGTACTCATTCTCTGTTGCCTGATCATCAAAAAAACGCCCTTTTATTTGCGACACCGAACGATCAAATTTCCCACGCAATATTTTATAATCACTTGAGTTTTGAAAAGTTGCCTGGCTGTCGCTATCAAATATCGGATAGATATACCTTGTGTTGTTTTTTACAAGTTGTTTATCTAATGGCGACAGTTGGATATTGTCAATAAACTTCAACTTCTGATCGGGCTTATCTTCACAAATGACTTTTATCTCATTGATCACATCTGCGAAAACAGTATAAAACAAGCCAATGTTGTTTTGAAAATCAGCCCGACTGATCGTATTTGTTAATTGATCTGTATCTGTGGCGCCTTTATATTCTTGTCGCAGAATAACGAATGCCGAATCCATGCCTGCGCTTTTCAGCGGGAAATGGGTTGGCCCTGTTATCAGTGTTTGGTTCCAGAAGGAAACTGAAATGGATGGTTTCTTCTGCGCTCTTAAAAAGGCACAATGATTCAATATGTCATTTAAATTGTTGTTCTCAAATACATTGAGATAGAGGTCGGCATCCCCGGCTTTGTTTAAATCAGAAAAGCTTATGCAAGAACATTCTATCCAATCCAACCCTTTCAATTGATTGAAAACAAAATTGCACAATGCAGTATCAGTATGTTTTGCTGCAAGAATAAGCTTCATTGAAAGATGTTATTTAAGTTGATCTATTTTTAAAAAACCGGCTTCGATCAATCGGCGCACTATTTCAAGCCTGCCCTGATCAGTGATCAAGCCTTTAATCTGATTAATCCGGAATGGCTCATCCTGCATAAATATGTCCTTCTCAACAAAAGCCGGAATTTTCACCTTTTGTTCTCCAAACCGAATCACCCATGTGTTTTTTATGTGTTCACTAATGATGGTGAAGCCATTAAGCCGTGAGACTATCGTCTCTGATGTAATGTTTTCTAACTGAAGAGAATTGATTAGCCTGCCTTCAAAATTCAATAATTGCTCTTTTGCAAAATTGTTCTTTTGCTTCTCCAGTAATTGCCCAGGTTTAATTTTTGCGATTAGTTCGCTTAATTCTTCTTTAAACTGGTCCAGGTAATTCTTTTGGTCCTCTTCGCTTTGAAAACCATGAGGTATTGTCTGTCTGAAAAATTTTTCATGATCGGCGGCCATCCGGGCTATTTCCTCGATCAGGTGAAATCCATATACCGGCTTTAATGAGAAATTGACATGAATTGTTGATGATTCTGACGCGTAAGCTTCATGTGGCGTGCCGCGAGGGATATATAAAAAATCACCCGAATGGATATCGAACTTTGAGACCAGTTTTGGTTCATTTTTGAAGCTACGATAGGTTATCGGTAATTCCTCACCGGAATCATAGATCAGCCAGGTTTTAGGCCCCTTTATTTGCATTAAAAAAATATCATGCGGATCATAATGCAAAGCAAAGCCCTGCGAACCTGGTGGGGTAATATAAATATTGGATTGTATTTTAAATTTTAATTGCTGTTCCATACGCTGGCAGGCAGCAGCAAGGCGTGGTATCGATCGCTCGGCAGAGTTAATAATGACCGTATGACCGTTATGAAATAGCTCGAATAGTTTCTTTGGCTCAACCACCGTGCGTATGGTGCCGTTCAATAAAGTATCAGACCTTGTCCATCTTTCTGAAGGAATGTTTACCCCTTTGTCCATCAGTTTAATTCCGTCAGGGATCAGGTTTTGCTGGCTCAGCAGTGCATCTATATCTGCTATCGTCAATACCTGATCAAAATAATTGGGGTTGTTATGGCTATTATGAACAAAACTTTTTTCCCAGTACCGATGGAAGAAATCTTCGATAGAAAGGGGGGCGATCAGATTCTGGAAATTGAAAATATCCATACGTTTACAATTCTGCATTTAATCTGTTTAGTTGCCTTAAATCTTCCAATATGGCCTCACATTGTAAATTAACAAGCCCCACGTTATGTCCAAAATGGAGGTGCTGAACGGGTATTTTTGTAGCTACCCGGACTAATGCGTTAAACTCCTGTTTCTGTAAATCAGGGGTGACTATGTAACTGACGAAAGTATTGCTATGCAGATGAATGATCCGTTCGGCCGAAATAGAGGTTACAAAAGGTTGGTCATTTGGTCCTTGCGTTTCGCCGAGTACATATATAGCGCCCAGCGGTAATGAAGTATCCCAAAAGCTGTCATTCAAATCAGAATATTTGCTATCGCGATGAGAATACACCGATACAAAATTGTATTCATTACCCGGGTAAAAAAACTGAAGTGATTTAGGTCTTAAACGCACTTTCGCGTAGCCGGGCTCTACAAAAAATTCTTCACCGATCACGCTTATAACGGCAATGTCATCGCTTAAAACTTTATAGCCTAATTTGGAGAAGGCGGCGGCAGTTGTTGATTTGCCGCTTTTCTTTTTCCCGATCAGGATCACGGCCTGCCCGTCAATATTGATAACGGAGCCATGAAAGCAAAGTATCCCTTTAAGTCTGAGCACGCAACCAAGAATAGAACCTACCAGGAAAGAATTTAAATGAGACTGTGGTATCCTTTCATCATGCAATATCCAAAGATTTTTTTTAGCAGGATCAAGTATCGCGGTAAGTTGCCCGAGTTGCGTTATAAAACATATTTTGAAATACTCACCTTCAACTGTTTGAGATTTGAAAAATGAGATACGTTCCTTGCTTTGCAGTTGGCGTGTGGTTACCTGCAGCCATTCCAATGCCAATTCAGGGGTGTCGGCAGCCATTGAAGTCCAGCAGACCGATAAGTCGATGTCACATGCTGGTTGGCTAGATAGCAGATCTATCTCCCGCGAACTTTTAATTTTCAGACCGTAAATTTTGTAGTAGTAACTCATGTTTATTATAGTCTGTATTCGGGAAAACGTCTTAAAAAATGAATAAGATAAATGCCTTCGGGAACTACATCCAATGCTATATTACCAGGCAGGTCCCCCGGACGTAAAGATGGATCAGTCCAAGCCTTTAATTTGTCGATATCTACAATTTGCCTTACAGGATCATTGGGTAAAATATCATTCAGAAAAGCCCTGACATCCGGCAGTTGAGCCTGGTATCTTACATCATAATCAGGCGAAAAAGGGCCTTTAGTATTTCGCCACTGTATTTCCTGCGGAAGCAAGCCATTTAACCCGGCCCTCACCAGGTATCGTTTGTAGCCATTTTTTATTTTATACTCCAGCGGGGCAGCCAGGCAAAATTCCAATAGCTCTTTGTCAAGAAGGGGATAGATAGGCTCGACAGTGCCAAAATCAACTTTACCGTGTGCTTTCTTCTGAACTTGCCTGATCAGGTTTGCATGATTAACGCGATGTGATGAGGATACATTAGGTAAAGATTTTGCCAGTTCATCTTTTCTAGGTTCTAAACTCGCTCTGAGAGCCTCTGCTAAATCATCCCTTAAGCAGCTTAACCGCTTTTTGCCAACCGATGTACTGGTTCCGAAAATGGTTTTTTTAAGAAAATTTACAGGAAGTATTGGTCGTATGACATTTGAATAGACATTTCTTGACAAAGGCTCGCCGGTCAACTGCTTCCGGCAATTTAATTCATGACCAAGCGTACGCCATTGCATTTTTTTAAAGAGTTCGGCATAACCACCTGCGCCATGAAACGATATTCCCATTTCGCCCCCGCCACCATTGAGCAATATTCTTGAGCCCCTGGATTGCGCAGCTTTAATAAATGCGGCAGACAAATAGTGGCGCGAAATGAGGTTAGGCGAATACACATTGGTTTGCAACATCTCCAGATCGCTAAAAAAACCCTTACCCGGAGCCGTGATATAGTTGATTTTGACGTTCGGGAATTTCTTAAACAGATCAATATAATAGCGCTCATCGGTCAGTGACGGATCGGAGTTATCGGGCAACACTGCAGAAAAAACTTCCAATTCGCGATTTTGCCTTTCCAGTATTTTTGCTGCAACACTAACCACTGCAGATGAATCAAGGCCGCCGCTTAATAATGCAGTAACCGGGAAGTTGCTGCGTATCCTATTACCTATAGCCCGGAATAAAACATCTTTAAAAGCATCTTCAAAATCATTTGTGCTTTTAAAATATGATTTCTTCCTGTCATCTGGTGTCCAGTATTTCCGGGTCTTTATTCCGTCAGGACTGACGGTGATCACCGTTGCCGCGGGCACCGCGAGTATATCTTTAAACCAGCTTTCAGACCAAAATAAATGAGCGGCACCCGGGAAAGCAATGGTAGAAAGCTTGTTGGGGTTAATGGCCTGTGGCACCTCTTTGTGCTGAAGTATCGGATTTGGGGTGGAAGCAAATATGAATTTTTTCCCGTTGAAATAGTAAAATAGGCTCCGCGAACCCAGATGATCAGTACAACAAATCAGTTTTCGTTGTTTGTTGTTCCATATTACAAATGCGAAATCGCCTGTAAGATGCTCTGCAACAGATTCTCCCCACTTTTTGTAAGCCGAAAGAACAATAACGCCATCACCACAAGTGTGAGTTGAGGGGAAATCTAATTGTTTACATAATTCAACCCTGTTGTCTAAACGGATATCACCTGCAATAGCGAGCTCATTATCCGGCTCATAAAATGGTAATGTTTCGCGGAAAGATTCAGGAGTGTTAAATACCCTCATCTGACCCAGGGCAATAATATCAGTACACCATGTTGCGCGGGTATCTACCAGATTGTCGCCGGGAAATACCAGTATGTTTTCCACTTCAGCGACAGAAGTGTTTCCATTAAGGCAGAATACACCACAAAATGTTGTCATCAATCATATTGGGGACGATGGCCCCGGTTTAATAGCTGATTTAGATAAGGGATAAGGCAATCAACGCAGGATTTCTAAACATTGTGCCAATTAAGCTGATGTGCAATCTACCCAAATGGTTTCGCCGTCAGCTCCGCGGTCCAAAGTAAATTGTACTAATTCAGCCAAACCACCGTAATGATGAAGCTTTGGTGTATGATAAGGCTTTTTCTGTTCGGTAGCGTTGCTTTCATCTTGCGCGCCATCGATCCTTTTGTTGGTTTCCATAGAAAAATTTAATTATTTGTTCAATGATAAAGTTAATTATTAATTACACATAATTACAAAATAGCTTCAGTAAAAGTTTTATATTTTTGAATCTCCACGTCGTCAGGGTTAAGAGGACGTCCATTGCGTTCCAGCCATGCATGTGAACGTAGCTTATGGCCTTCTTTTAGTACGCCAAATCTCAAAATAGTGTTTATATTCCTTCTTTGTAACATCAGCCTGAAAGCAAGAGAGCCAGACAAACAATTGATGACCGGCCAAAACTTGTAGGATAACCTGATCATAATGCGGTACATTTTTAATTCCTTCGGCGTAATTGCCTGATCGACCATGTTGTTATAAGGTTTCTCAAATTTTTTCAGGTATCGGACAACAACTTTAAAACTTGCCAATTTTAATAATAAGCGCAGTATCATGGCCAATAAAATTGTTCGCCAGAAAAGCCACTTATCAGCGTATTGCAGACTCCGCGGTGGAATATTAAACCATCTAGTTTTCAACTGATATCAGTTTTACATTTCCAAGCTCTGTGATCAGGTTAAGTAAGTCCTGACGCAAGGTTTTTTCGTCAATGTCATATTCGGTAAGCAGCTGTGTCAGCGCTTTTTCGGTTTCACTGTTTTCCGAAAGGACCTGCCACATCCGTGCACCTATATCGTCGAGGCCATAGTATTGCTCGCTGTCCATATCCAACAGCACGCACTCATTATTAATCTGTTGGAATAAAACGTTGTTTGAAATTTTTACGGTCTTAGGTAAGGTAATATTTTCCATAATAGATAATGTTTGGTTGTATGCTGATAATTTATTTGACTATTTTTTCAAGCGACTTAATCTTTACTGATACTTGAGTAAGACCTCTTCTTTAAAAGTATCCATTACCAGTTTGGCTATTCCATCGAATCTTTTTAATGCTAAAACGTGAATTTTATAGTAGCCGATAGCTTTTGCGATGCTTATCATCCGGGTTGGATAATCAGGGATATCTGTTGGCAGAAGTAACGGAATTTCATCTGGTAGCGGGGCTGTATTTTCTTTTATATAAACCACTGACAAACTTATCCTGGGTTGTGTCTTTTTTGTCGACACAGCACCCCAATGCACCACATCTGCTTCCCATCCCAGCATACTGCCCGCCGCAACCGGAAGCGCTTTTGTATTATGTAACAGCACTTTAACCTCGCGGTATGTCAGGTCTTTCAGTTGTATGAATTTTTGAAGCAGCGGAACAGGAACCCGGTTTTTACTAATGATATACATGCAGCCGTTATCAAGTGTTGCATCGCTGATCGAGAACCAAACCGTAAGCCGGTCCCGCCTGTCCGAAAAATCAATATGCGGACTCCAGCCCGCACCTGTCTCCGGGTGAACATAATGAACCACAACATGAGGAAGGGCCATAAATTTATTGCCGAGGTAACCGGATAATAACTTCTGCATAGATGGTGTCCGGGTAACCTGCCAGAATTCGTCATATACAAATGCCCATACTTCATGCCAGCCTGCTTTTCTGAGATTTTCGACGGCAAGAAGCATCCTGGAAGCAATTTCTCCGCTGATCAGCGGGTTTTCAGGCGAAAAATATCCCTCATATTTAAGTTGATGAAGCAGTTGGTCTGTATCTTTTTGTGAGAAGGGATTTTGTTCAAAATTTTCAAAATCCAGGCCTTCGCAAATATTTAGCTGTGGGTTTAGTTTTCGCCAATAATCGGGCGAACGGGCATTTTCAAAGCGCAAAGCCGTTTCCTCATCTGAGAATCCTCTCTGCTCGATCATGGCATTAAATAAGGCTTTCCCGGCCTCAGCTTTTCCTGTTTTCATTTCTCAATAAGGTTTCAAATGCTTTGAAGCAAAAGTGGCAAAGTCCGGCTGCGAACGAAACCAGCCCACACCAACTGTACGTCTGCCTGTCTCAAGAGTTGTTAACCTGTGCTCTAATTCAGTTGATATCTTAAATATAATAGCATCACCTGCTTTTAACTGACCAAATTCTTTAACAATATTGTCATCGTTAGTCTTTCTTATCTGAAATTTGCCGCCGGTGTAATCATCAGTACCCAGGCAAAGGGTTATCGCCAGCAAACGGGTATCTGAATTATCTGAGTGCCACCCAATAGCATGATCGCCACCTTCTTCACTGCGATGGATCCTCCCCACAAAATTACCGATATGCCCGCATTGCGTGATTTCCTGCAGCGTCGAAAAAAGGTCGCGATTATTAAGCAAGAACTGGAACATAAATACTATTGGATCATTTACCGGAACGAATAATACCTTCCCGAACTTATTCATTTCATTCATCTCGAATTTGGTCTGAAACGGTGCCCGCTCCAGTTTCTTCAAGATGTTTTCTAAAATACTTCCCGACAAAAAGCCCGGCACAAGAATACAATTGGTTGATGCAAATTCATCCCTCAAATCCTGTATCACAGCTTCATCGATAAAAGTTCCGGTCGCAATCATTGTATTAGATTATTGAGCTATCCTTTTGTTATACAAGTTGTTTGGTGAGCTGTCTCCTTGTTTGGTAATTGCAACACCGTCGTGCGTAGTAATGCCTTTTTGATAAGCGGTATCATGAGTAAAACAATAAGGTTTGCGATATGGTTAATATTTTATTTAAAGATTAGTAAATTTAAGAAGTTTTATTTATTTGCGGGCAATAATGATCAACTTATAATTTATGTCGATTTGGGAAATTATTATTGTTCTGACTCTGGCCATCTGGTTAACCGCTAATATTTGTTATTCGTTTCTGAACAAAAGGATGGCGCATTATACCTACCGCGCTGATATATTCAGGTTGTTGTCAGCTTTTCAACTCTTTTCCAGGAAGGTCGAGTCATTTCATTTATCCTATCGCGATATGTTAGCCGATCAAGCGGTAACGCAATGGGAGCCGGTTCCTCTTAATCAACAATGGAAATCGTATCATGCAATCTGGTTTCCGGCCCGCACTGTAGATACCTGTGTTATTTCGATAATGGATGACCTGGTCCGTATTGTTAAAAAGGATCAGTCAGGGTTTGGGCGTAAAAGAATAAAAGAGCGTTTTATTTACCATGCTTTGTCCCACTTTTTAGAGCGCTATCCGCAAAGTGAAAGTTGTTTGGGAAGGCAGTTCAGGATTCAGGATAAAGAGAATAATGAAGTATTTATTTCTGATTTCTATAAAGAATGAACCTGTCAATCGCACAAACACTGGGGCTAATTAACCTCTTCCTGGTTATTTACGTATTGATTGACTCTTTTGAAAAGATATCTATTTACAAAGAATATTTAGCAGGGGGCTTATTGAGCTGGAGCCTGTTGCGTAAAAATTCATTTTTTACTTCAAGATCGGAATCTTTCAGAAATTTTATCGATATCATTTTTCCTGCTCGTCCCTGGATGTTTTTGATCGCATTGAGAATATTTTGCTGTGCAGGTTTGCTCGTTTCACCACCTGATTCGCCGCTTTTAGGGTTTTCATATGCTGTTTTGTTCATCATAGGGGCGCTTATGAATTTGCGTAGCCTGGCTTACGGAGCGGAGACTGAAAACAGGTTTTCTCTGGTAATTATAGGAGCGCTTTTACTGCGAAGTTTGTTGCCAACAGATGTTGTAACCCTGGCTGCGTTGTGGTTTATTGCCTTGCAGGTTTGTCTTTCTTACCTTACGGCAGGAGTGTCTAAACTGAGAAATGTATCGTGGCGGCAGGGGAATGGTTTTAAATATGTCGCTACTTCATATGAACTGGTGCCGGTTAAAAAAGTAAATATTTTTTTTGAGAAGTATACCGGTCTCACTCAAGTTATTAATTGGCTGATCATTCTTTTTGAATGTGCTTTTCCGGTCGTGCTGTTTTCCGGGCCGGTAGTGCTTTGGAGTTTCCTGGTTGCAGGGGGGATTTTACACATCGCAATTGCCTTTGGCTTCAGACTGGGAAAATTCTTTTGGATATGGATAGCAACTTATCCTGCACTTATTTTTATTGTCCAACGATAAACCTACTATTAAGATAAATGAGCATTTCTATCATTCTCTTCGTTATCATTTGTATTTTGCTTCTATGCGTGACCATTGCAGGAAAAGATCTTTATCCTTTTTCTTATTACCCCATGTATTCAGCTCCGCATAACCTGGAAAACGTGAGGGTTTTCCGGATAGCATTAGAAAAGAAGGATGGTAGTGTAGCGTGGTGGAAATCAGAATTTTACAGGTATCCTGAATATTCGGGAAGAAAACTGCAGCAATTGTGGCATGTAAGGAATGACGACCCAAAAAGAGATGCAATACTGCAATTAGAACAGTATCGGCTGTTAATAGCAGTTTTGCAAATCATGGAAAGGGAAAATATCGATACGGGTGATTACAGCGCCTTTCACATTATAGAACGGACAATGCAAAGTGATTTGAAACCTGTTGATAAGACAATTGAGATCATCCCCTTAAACCGTCTCAAAAAATGATATTGGCTGATTTGTTTGATGCACACGCTCCTTATAACAGCGCCGGCATGTTTGCCAGGCTGTTTTGTGCGACGGTGGCTATAATTTTGGCTCTTAATTTTGTTCAGCAGTATCATTATTTTCAGACGCAGCCGTCAAAGTTATATGGTAAAGGCCCCAGGCTGTTTGGTTTGATTTCATTGCCTGTTTTAAATAGTTATCAGTTTCTAGCCTGTGGAATAGGTTTTATTTTATGCTTATTGCTCGTTGGGTTAAACATTTACCCACATGTAGCAATTGCAATCGCCCTGATCTGTTATTTTCTATATTTCAGCCAGATTATTTCTTTGGCGTATGTGCAGCGTAAGGCTAATCTGATTCCCATCGTTCTGTTGATCCTATTGTTCTCGCCATCATTAGATAAACCATTATCCTCTGCATCTGCTGTCTGTGAATTGGTATTGATCAAAATAGTACTAATACAAGTTTACTTTTCAGCCGGATTACAGAAAATAAGGCACTCAGGATTGGGATGGCTTAATGGCAAATATTTACAAGCCTATTTGCTGGAAAATTACCTTTGGACAGACCGAAGCGCAGCACTAAGACTTGCTTCCAGTGAAAAATTATGCGCGGCACTCAGCGTACTTGTTTTGATCTTTGAACTGACATTTGGCATCGTTTTATTTCTGCCGCAGGTTACATTTGTATATGTTGCTTTCGCACTGCTTTTCCATTTAGCAACATTGATAACGATGCGGATAAACTACCTGAAATATTTAGGGCCTGTTTACCTGGTGTTTTTCATCGACCTGGCTTTCAGATTAAAAGCAACAATCGGAATATGAGCGGGATGATTAACAACGAAATGTTTCTCCATGAATTGAAGTCCGGCAAAAGATATATTCCGGTATCTATTGATGTGCAGGAAAATAAAATTAAATGGCTCGATTTCGAACAGTACCATTTTTATGAGGGTTTTTTTCATAAATCCATCAACCTGTTTTCCGCATTGAAAAAAGACCAGGTTGACCATGCCGTCACCAATCTGGATATTTTGCTTGACAACCGGGTTACCGAAGGTTGTCTTTATCCCATGGGTTTTATTTTTCATGCAAGCCGTTCGGGTTCGACATTACTGAGTAAGGTCTTGGCGCGTTCTACGGAAAACCATATCATCAGCGAGGCCGAACCATTGAATAGCATTTGGCAGTATTTTTCTGAAAGTAAGCTTAAGGATAATGATAAAAGGAAAATCTTCAAGAACCTGGTGCTGGTATTAGGCAGACCGGCGGAGATGCATAAGAATTATATCATCAAGTTTACTTCATTCAATATCCTGTTTTTCGGATTTATTAATGATGTCTTTCCTGATGTACCGGCCTTATTTATGAGCCGTGATATTAATGAGATCCTAAAATCTTTTGATAAAAAATTACCTGGGTGGCTACATCCCGCTAATTCAACATTTTTAGAAACTGTTGCCGGAATTGGCTCGAATGATCCGCGAGCTATAGTCCAATGTTTTTTAGATGAAGCCAACAAATTTCCGTCTGAAATTCTCATGCCTGTTGAACATAAAATCCTTAATGTTGAACTGTTACCGACGATACTGGATCACTTTAATCTGAAAGTGAACGAAGACCAATTGAGCCTGATGAAAAAGCAGTTTTTGTTCGATTCAAAAGTGGAGTTCAATCAAAAGAAGTTCAATGCTACTTAACAATGTTGTTTTTGGGCACTGACTTGATTCGTTCAAACATTAGCCGGAATGGCCGTAGGATGAATAAGATAGGATAGATAATAGCCGGAAGGCGAAATGTATTAACGTCGATATGTGAAGGAACAAAGAAATAAAGAAAGCAGGTTGTAAGCAGCTTGGCCTTATTTTTTAAATTATCTTGTAAGGCCAGCGACCGTTTCATATATGCCTTACTATCAAATTGAAATTTGCTTATTGCAATTGGATATGCTAATGGTATGGCAAGATCTTCGCGGGTTAGTTGGGTGCGGTAATTCACGGGGATATTAATACCGATCAATTCTTCCATTATCGATAACCCTTTTTTTAGTTTCTTTTCAAAGCCATATTTCCGGGCTGTTTCTAATATGATAGGTTCATTTAATAAATCAGGATATTTGGTCAGCATACAGGCAATATCGATATGGCATTTAAATTTTGTGCCCATATCTTTAACCAGGTGATTGGAGATTATAGCTAAAAAATCATAGGCAGGGGATAGGGTTTTAAAATTGCCATATATTGTTTGGTACGGTATGGCATGTGTTTTAAAGAATTCATATGACGGATATCTTCCCGCAAACCGGTTCAAAAGTGCCCAATGAATTTCAACATTCAGGTTATATTCCGGAATGCGGTAAACTATGTCCCTGAAAAATGACAGGTATAGCTTTAAATAACCTCTAGGAACTGTTTCTTTTGCCTGGTATCCGCATGAGATAAAGAAATCTTCAATTATTGCGACGTCACATTGATCCACAATAAAATCTATATCCACGCTTTCCCGCATGGCCATGTTCTCATAGTATTGCAATGCCAGTAGCGGACCTTTGTAGCTGATTACAGAAACGCCCAATTTTGTTAAACCCTCGGTGATCTTTGCTGCGACCACCGCTTCTGCTATGTTTCTTTTTAGCGCGATGTTATAATCGTCCTCCAAATTTGATTTAAAATCCGCAGGTACATTTAATTGGTATTTATGAATAATCTGGTAGATAAAAGGCCGGATACCATGAGTTTTGGCTGTCTTTTTAACCAGTTTCCAGTCAATATCATGTGATCCAATAAAATCGTTTATCTCGTCGGTTGATGAAGTGGAAAAGTATAACCTGCTTGCCAGTAACAGGAATAACTGCTCGTTTGAATAAATATCAGCTATTTCTTTTAATGCGATCATCCAGGTATAAGTTCGTTTGATAGAGAAGCAGCTAAAACTAGCAAAGTTTGTGTAAACTTTTAGTTAAAAGACTGCAGAAACTCAGCAGATGTATATTAAAGTTTTTATACAGATAGAGTTTATGCGCTTTGTTTGAAATACTTAACTTTTTGTTTGATTTTTATTAGCCATAACCACATTATTTTTCTCAACTTTATATTAGCATAGTTGTAGTAGAAACAAATACAAAAAGCTTATGATCACCATTACAGTCAACGGGCAGCGGCATGATATAGATGCAGACCCTAATATGCCTCTTTTATGGGCCATCAGGGATATTCTGGGACTTACCGGCACAAAATACGGTTGCGGCGCAGCACAATGTGGCGCCTGTACCATACACCTCAACGGAGATTCCATCCGTTCCTGCTGTACCAAATTAAGTCGTGCAGCGGGCCAGCAGATCACTACGATAGAAGGCCTTTCGGCGAATAATAACCATCCATTACAACTGGCATGGAACGAGATGAATGTGCCGCAATGTGGCTATTGCCAGTCAGGGCAATTAATGTCGGCAGCGGTATTGTTGCGTGAAAATCCCAATCCAACCGACCAGGATATTGATGATGCTATGTCTGGTAACATATGCCGTTGCGGTACCTATCAGCGTATCAGGGCAGCAATTCACAGAGCGTCAGAGTTGGCAAAGGAAGGGGCCAAATCATGAAGAAACTGATCTTTTTGAGCATAATACTGGCGATCACAAGCGTCGTGGTATTATCTTTCAAGACAGAACCTGCGAAGAAGAGAAGCAATACAGCACCGGTGAGAGACAGCATTGGTTCGGTTAAAGCATTCATGTCAGTTTATAAAGTACTGATGAGTCCGAGGTGCATGAATTGCCACCCTTCAGGTGATCAACCTTTGCAGGGTGATGATAATCATATCCACGCCATGAATGTTAAACGTGGGGTGGATGGACATGGTGTTTATTCCATGCGTTGCAGTAATTGTCACCAGGCTGAAAATGACCCGGGTGTGCACCTGCCTCCTGGCAATCCAAAATGGGGACTGCCGCCGGCAAATATGAGAATGGTATTCCAGGGACGCAGCCCAAGACAGCTCGCAATACAATTGCTTGATCCTAAGCAAAATGGAGGTCGTACTAAAGCACAATTGATTGATCACATGGCAAATGACGGCCTGGTTGGCTGGGCATGGCACCCAGGAGAAGGGCGCACGTTGCCGCCAATGACCAGAAATGCATTTGCCGCACAGGTTCGTTTGTGGATAGCAAAAGGTGCTTATGCGCCAGGTGCTAAGGCTAAATAGAAAGGACTAAAATGATGAACGGGATTTCGAGGCGCAATTTTATAAGAACTACCGGTACGGCGGGCGTTGCACTTTGGCTGGGTATTTCTGCTAAAGGAAGTACGCGCAAAGTGTCTGATATCGCGGCAGCAAAGAATTTTAATCCGCTGATACTTGTTGAATCAAACGGAAATATCACCATTTATAATACCAAGCCGGAAATGGGGCAAGGAACTTTCCAAGCGATGCCGGCAATGATTGCTGAAGAGTTTGAAGTCTCCCTGGATAAGATCACCATTAAAAATACGAGCGGTGAAAAACAGTTTGGCGACCGCCAGCGCGCCGGGGGAAGCTCATCTATCAGGACGACCTATAATGACATGCGCAAAATTGGCGCAGCGGCCAAAGCCGTGTTTATTTCTGCCGCAGCCACCAAATGGCAGGTAGATGAAAGCACTTGTTATGCCGAAGACGGGAAGGTAATTCACAAACCATCAAATAAGTCGCTTACGTATGGTGAGTTGGTAGAGGAAGCTTCGAAAATTGAACTCCCTAAAGAACCAAAGCTTAAAGACCCTAAGGATTTTAAGATATTAGGGAAGGTGTCCAAACGACCTGATATCCCATTGAAAACCAACGGGAAGGCTGTATTCGGCATGGATGTGATATTGCCGGATATGCTTTACGCCACAATAGAGCGTTGCCCTGTTATCGGCGGTACGTTGAAAGGTTTTAATGCTGATGAAGCGTTAAAAGTACCAGGGGTTGAAAAGATAGTTGAAGTAGAAAGAATCGTAGGTAAACATCATTTTACTGGTGTAGCAGTTATAGCAGATTCCTATTGGAACGCAGTGCAGGGGCGAAAAAAGCTGAAAATAGACTGGGATACTAAAGGACACGAATCGTTTGATTCTAAGCAGTTCGAAAATAACCTGCGGAAATTAGCAAACCAGGAGGGGATAATAGATAAAAACATAGGTGCTATAGATACGATAAAGGTATCACCTCAAAATACTGTCGAAGCGTTTTACGAAACACCGATGATAGCCCACCACACCATGGAGCCGATGAATTGCATTGCACAGGTGAAAGGTGATAAAGCAGAAGTATGGACATCTACTCAGGTGCCGAGTACCATTGTAGGAGCGGGTGCTAATGATGTGCCGAAGCTTGCCGGGTTCGCACCGGAAAATGTGAAGCTGCATTCTATGTTTATTGGTGGCGGTTTTGGCCGAAGATTGTATCCTGATTATGTTATTGAAGCTTTAAATGTTGCAAAACATACCGATAAGCCCGTGAAAGTTATCTGGTCAAGAGAAGATACCACAACGCAAGGGCCTTTCAGGCCGATGACTTTTTCGCAATTAAGCGGTACTTTTTCAGATGACGGCAAACTGGTTGGGTTCAAACATAAAGTGATTAGTCCTTCATACCAGGAATCTATGCGGGCAGATTTTGATAAAACCAAAGTTGACGGTACAATGGTGGAAGGTATTGCTGAACAGGACTATGAGATACCCAATATCAAAACATCTTATGTAAGGGCTGATTATCATGTTCCGATAGCCGCCTGGAGATCCGTAACCAGTTCAACTTTATCCTTTGCACACGAATGCTTTATCGATGAATTAGCTGTTAAAGCTGGTAAAGATCCTTTGGATTTTCGTATGGAACTCCTATCTAAACCTTCTGATACTAAAAAGGTATTCCAAAAAGTAAGAGAGCTATCCGGTTGGGATGATCCATTGCCGAAATATAAAGGTCGTGGTGTAGCGCAATGGAAATTTTTTGCAGGCCAGTGTGCACAGGTTGTAGAAGTAACTTATGACCCTGCACTCAAAACTGTTAAAATCGATAAAGTAACTGCCGTCATCGACCTTGGTGAAGTTGTTAATCCTGACAACGTAAAGAATCAAACAGAAGGCGCTGTAGTGATGGCGCTTACTGCTGCTATAAAGCCCGGAATAACATTTAAGAATGGCAAAGTGGTTGAAAGTAATTTTTATGATAACCCTGTGTTGCGGATGAATGAAATGCCTGTAGTTAATGTACACATATTAGCCGATGGCGGGAAAATAAAAGGTGTTGGCGAACCGGGGTTACCACCATTTGCCCCAGCTTTGGCAAACGCCATTTTCGCTGCAACGGGCAAGCGGATTCGCAAAATGCCTTTTGATCTGAAAATAAGTTAAAGAATAGTATAGTTTACCAAAACATATCCGAAAATGGAAACTAACGAAATATCAAGAAGAAATTTCATCCGGGTTTCCGGCCTGGCCGGGACAGCACTTTGTTTAGGCTTTTATTCTTCTGCGAATGCAAAAGAGGAACAGCTTATAAATGCTTCGGGTGCTGAAAACCTGGGGATACAAATGAATGCCTGGATCAATATTGATACCAATGGCAAAGTGACCCTTACAGATCACCGTGCGGAAATGGGGCAGGGGTCGTATCAGTCGGTACCGCAGATCATCGCTGAGGAACTCGAGCTGGATTTGAAGGATATCAACGTAGTTTTTGCACAAGGGGACAATAAAAAGTACGGGAGCCAGATCACCGGTGGAAGTTCTACTATACGTGGTTCCTATAAAAACCTATTAAAGCTGAGTGCGTCCGCGCGAGAAATGCTTATTGCGGCAGCGGCTGCCAAATGGAGCGTTCCGGCAACTGAATGTTATGCAGAATCGGGCAGTGTGATCCATAAATCATCTGGCAAAAAATTTCATTATGGCGAATTGGTTACCGATGCATCAAAATTAGAAGCGCCAAAAGAAGTTAAGCTTAAAAAAGTATCAGAATATAAATTGATCCGCAAACCGCTGAGCCGCAAGGATACACCACTGAAGACTAATGGCGAGGCAATATTTGGTTTAGATAAGAAACTACCCGGAATGCTTTATGCTGCGGTTGAACGTAGCCCGCGCCAGCGAGGAAAAGTAAAAAGCATTGATGATACTGCTACAAAGAAAATTTCCGGTGTACAAAAGGTTTTTAAAGTAGAGATGGCGGTTTTTAATACCACTCGTGAAGGTGTTGTCGTTGTGGCAAATTCTACCTGGGCTGCTATTGAAGGGAAAAAAGCGTTAAAGGTTGTGTGGGATGATAGTGGCTTTGAGCATATCAATACGCCCGATATTTATAAAAAGCACGAAGAATTGCTGAAAACAAACGAAGGGTTATCACATTCAAAACAAGGTGACCCGGATGCTGCTTTGAAACAGAGCTCAAAAACGCTTGATGTGATTTATCAGACCCCTTACCAGGCACATGCTGCTATGGAGCCGTTGAACTGCGTTGCTCATTACCAGGGCAATAAAGTAGAGATATGGGGACCGATACAGGCACCAGACTGGATTCAGGCAGATATTAGCGGCAGGCTCAAAATTCCACAGGAAAATGTGATCGTCAATATGACTTTCCTTGGTGGCGGTTTTGGCAGAAAGGCTTTTATGGATTATCCGCAGGAAGCGGTGATGATCTCAAAAGAGATAGGAGGTCCGGTGCAGGTAGTTTGGACAAGAGAGGACGATATGACCCAGGGGCCTTATCGCGCAGGAATTTCGTATCGCGGACAAGGTGCTTTAGATAACGGTCAGTTAACCGCTTTGAAATTCAAAATGGCCGGTCAAAATATTGATCACTGGCAATCTGATAAGAGAGATAAGGCGAATGACAGCACTTCCGAAGGTTTCCTGAAGCCTTATTATGACAGTATTAAGAATGTCAGTTTTGCGGATGTGCCTTATGAGATGCCTATGCCTAACATGTGGTGGCGCTCGGTATATGCCTCCACCAATGGCTTTGCTTACGAAAGTTTTATGAATGAAATGGCTGGATTGGCAGGGAAAGATCAGTTGGATTTCCGCAGGGAATATTTAAAGGATGAACGCTGCCAGAAACTGATCGATAAAATGGAAGAGGTGTCAGGGTGGAAAAGCCGTGGCAAAAATGAAGGTTATGGCGTGGCTATTACCGAGTGTTTCAGCAGTACCGTAGGTCAGGTAGTAAAAGTTTCCCGGAAAAACAACGGTGGAATTAAGATCGATCATGTATGGGCTGTAATGGATTGCGGCTGGTATGTTAATCCTGATATTATTAAAGCACAGGTAGAAGGCTCGGTTGTAATGGCTCTGGGAGCAGCTACAACTCATGAAATTACCTTTAAGGACGGTCTTGTAGAACAGCGGAATTTTTACGCTTACCAGATGCCGCGAATGAACGATGTGCCAATGGTGGATGTATATGTAATGGATAACGACGCAGATGCAGGCGGCGTTGGCGAACCAGGTTTGCCGCCGTTTACCCCGGCCCTGACTGACGCTATTTTTGATCTGACAGGCAAACGCATCCGGAAACTGCCGTTTAATATGAATGCGGTTTAGCTTATTTCGTTATTTATGACAAACTTGCGCTTCATCAATCTATAAAAACTGAATGAATATTAAATTCTTTTGCCCGCGTTGGGGTAGTACGGGCCTATCATGGGACGACTTTCTTACTAAAGTAAAAGATGCTGGCTACGACGGTATTGAATATGGAATTGCTAACAGCACACCTGCGAGTGAGCTCGAAATGGTATGCAGAAAGGCCGAGCAGGAAGGCTTATTGGTCATTGCCCAGCATTATGAAACCAGCGATCTGGATATCGATGTTCATGCTGATAACTTTGCCGCCTGGTTCAGGAAGATAGAGCCTTTTAATTGGATAAAGGTTAACTCGCAAACCGGGAAAGACTTTTTTACTTTCGAACAAAACAAGAAACTGATCGATGTGGCAACGGCTTATGCCGATAGGACCGGCATAACCGTTTATCATGAAACGCATAGGGCAAAATTTACTTTTGCTGCTCATATCACAAAAGAATACCTGCAAAAATTACCCAATCTTAAATTAACTCTTGATATATCACATTGGGTAAATGTGGCTGAATCCTTTCTTGAAAATCAACCCGAAGCAGTTGAACTAGCGTTAGAGAGGGCCGGGCATTTGCATGCCCGTGTAGGGTATCCCGAAGGTCCTCAGGTGGCAGATCCGCGCGCACCGGAATGGCAGGAAGCTCTAAACAATCATTTGCAATGGTGGGATAAAGTTGTCCACAGGATCAGCAATCAAACAGGTGATAATTTGGTGACCATTTCACCTGAGTTTGGACCGCATCCATATATGGTTCATCTGCCCGGAACTGATACACCTATTGCCAATCAATGGGACGTAAACGTGTTCATGATGCAGCTCCTAAAACAGCGTTATTCAGGGTAAGATCAGGTTCATATTACCACTGTTGTGGACTGCTGGCCTGTCAATTATCTCATTTTCAAATACTTGAATTGTCGAAAATGTAACTTTTTCATAACCCATTCACGTATAAGGGATTGTGAAAGATCTGCATCCAAAACTTGTTGTCCAGAAATTGAAAGAATCGTTCAAAGCAGTTTTTGGCGGGGATGCCACGAATGAACAATTCATTGAAGTTTTTATCACGATCCTGTTTTTTTCCCTGCTTATAGTCTCATTTTTCGTATTCGAACGATATTGAGAAATTAGCTTTAATGAAATTTTATATCTCCTTCTGTTTCAATAACCTTTCTTTTAAAGATTATAATTATCTTTAAACCATCATTACTTCCTATGTGGCCCAATAGGGGATAATTAATCCCGGGCATTTTTTTAACCGGTAGTAGCAGAACAATAGTTGTTTCGGATGGCAGAGGCTTTCCGGATGGAATTTTAGTCGAAGCAGATGGAGAAACTTATACTCGGATCTTATAATATATCACTCAAAAACAAAGTCGCAGGAAAAGAAAACCGAACGGCAACGGCTTTTAAGAGTGGAATCAAACACGCATGGGCAAAGGCTTTTTGGATAATATTGGTCTTTGCATCATTCATGATGCCTGCACGTGTTTTTGCGCAGACAGACGCTACCTTATCTAATCTTACCATTAGCGATGGAACTTTAACTCCGGGTTTTTCCAGCGGTGTCACTTCATATACCGATAATGTGGGTAATGCAGTTACGAGTGTTACGGTAACGCCTACCACGAGTGACGTAAACGCAACAGTGACAGTAAATGGCACTCCCGTAACCAGTGGGAGCCCGTCAGCCGCTATTAATTTGGTTGTTGGCCCGAATACGATCACCGTTACTGGAACATCCCAGGATTTATCAGCGACTGACACCTATACTATTACAGTAAACCGCGCGGCGTCTTCAGATGCTACTCTGTCGAGTTTGACGATTAGCTCAGGAACATTAACCCCAGGTTTTTCAGGCGGAACCACCAGTTATACTGCAAGTGTAAGTAACGCGACCAGCAGCATAACAGTTACACCGACGGTGAATGAACCAAATGCAAGTGTAACCGTTAATGGTTCGCCGGTGGCGAGCGGAAATCAATCAGGTAGTATTGGTTTAAATGTTGGGCCGAACACGATCACTGTTGCAGTTACAGCGCAGGATGGTACTCCGAACTCTTACACCATAACAGTAACCCGTGCTGCATCATCCATTGCAACGCTGTCGAACCTGGCATTAAGTGCCGGCACATTGACACCAGGCTTTGCAAGCGGAACAATTACTTACACCGCCAACGTAACTAACGCGACTACAAGCATCACCGTAACGCCAACTACATCTGATGCTAATGCAACGGTGACAGTGAATGGTAATGCGGTAGCCAGCGGCAACCCATCGGGTGCGATAGCTTTAAGTGTTGGTCCTAATACGATCACGACTGTAGTTACCGCCGAGGACGGAACGACCACAGATACATATACCGTTACAGTAACCCGTGCTGCATCTTCCATTGCAACGCTGTCGAATCTGACATTAAGTAACGGCACATTAACGCCGGGCTTTGCGAGCGGAACAATTACCTATACCGCCAACGTAACTAATGCGACGACAAGCATCACTGTAACACCAACTACATCAAATGCCAATGCAACCGTGACGGTCAATGGTAACACTGTGGCAAGCGGTAACCCGTCTGGTGCAATAGCTTTAAGTGTTGGTCCAAATACGATCACAACTGTTGTAACTGCCGAGGACGGAACGACTACAGATACATATACAGTTACAGTAACCCGTGCTGCATCTTCCATTGCAACGCTTTCGAACCTGACATTAAGTGCCGGTACGTTGACACCCGGTTTTGCAAGCGGAACAATTACCTATACAGCCAACGTAACTAATGCAACAACAAGCATCACTGTAACGCCAACAACCACCAATGCGAATGCAACAGTAACAGTTAACGGAAATGCTGTCACAAGCGGCAATCCGTCAGGCGCGATCAGTTTAAGTGTCGGTCCAAATACGATCACGACTCTTGTTACCGCTGAGGATGGAACAACCACAGATACTTATACAGTTACAGTAACCCGTGCTGCGTCATCTGTTGCTACACTATCCAATCTGACATTAAGTGCCGGCACATTAACGCCCGGTTTTGCAAGCGGAACAGTTACCTATACAGCCAACGTAACTAATGCAACTACAAGCATCACCGTAACGCCAACCACTACCAACGCTAACGCAACGGTAACAGTTAACGGCAATGCGGTAACCAGCGGCAACCCATCGGGTGCAATAGCTTTAAGTGTTGGTCCAAATACGATCACAACTGTTGTCGCTGCCGAGGATGGAACGACTACAGATACTTATACCGTTACAGTAACCCGGGCAGCATCGGCGATAGCTACACTATCGAACCTGACTTTAAGCTCAGGCACATTAACACCTGGCTTTGCGAGCGGTACAGTAACTTATACTGCCAATGTGACTAATGCAACTACCAGCATTACTGTAACGCCAACCACTACGAACGTTAACGCTACAGTGACAGTGAATGGTAATGCGGTAGCCAGCGGCAACCCGTCGGGTGCAATAGCTTTAAGTGTTGGTCCAAATACGATCACAATTGTTGTTACCGCGGAGGACGGAACGACTACCGATACTTATACAGTTACGGTCACTCGGGCCGGGTCGGCAATTGCAACATTGTCAAACCTCACTTTGAGCAGTGGTACGTTGACGCCGGGCTTTGCAAGCGGAACGGTAACATACAGCGCTAATGTAACTAATGCGACTAACAGCATTACGGTAACACCAACTACTACTAACGCTAATGCGACTGTAACGGTGAATGGAAACGCCGTTACAAGCGGTAATCCGTCCGGTACGATCAGTTTAAATGTTGGTCCGAATACTATTACGACTGTGGTCACTGCCGAGAACGGAACTACAACAGATACTTATACCGTTACCGTGACCCGTGCTGGGTCAGCAGTCGCCACATTGTCAAATCTGATCTTAAGTAGCGGCACATTAACCCCCGGTTTTGCCAGCGGAACAACAACATATACGGCCAATGTAACCAATGCTACAAACAGCATCACGGTAACACCAACTACATCTGATGCTAATGCAACGGTAACAGTTAATGGTAATACTGTAACCAGTGGTAACCCATCAGGTGCGATTAGTTTAAGCGTTGGTCCGAATACAATCACGACTGTAGTCACCGCTGAAGACGGAACGACTACCGATACTTATACAGTCACAGTTACCCGTGCGGCATCTTCCATTGCAACGCTGTCGAACCTGACATTAAGTGCAGGCACATTAACCCCCGGTTTTGCCAGCGGAACAACAACTTACACGGCTAATGTTGGCAATGCAACAACAAGCATCACCGTTACACCAACTACATCTAATGCGAATGCAACGGTGACTGTAAATGGTAATGCGGTGACAAGTGGTAACCCGTCAGGTGCGATTAACTTAAGTGTTGGCCCAAATACGATTACAACTGTTGTTACCGCAGAGGACGGAACGACTACAGATACTTATACCCTCACGGTAACCCGTGCTGTTTCAACAGATGCAACTCTATCCAATTTAGTTCTGAGTTCAGGTACATTGACGCCCGGCTTTGCTTCGGGTACTACAAGCTATACTGCCAATGTAACTAACGCGACAGCCAGTATTACAGTGACCCCAACTACATCCGATGCCAACGCAACGGTGACGGTGAATGGCAATGCGGTAACGAGCGGCAACCCATCCGGAGCAATCGGTTTAAGTGTTGGGCCGAATACGATCACAACGGTGGTGACCGCTGAAGATGGGACGACCACAAATACTTATACTGTTACAGTGACCCGTGCTGCGTCTGCGGTGGCTACACTATCTAATCTGACATTAAGCGCCGGTACATTAACGCCGGGTTTCGCGAGTGGAACAACCAGCTATACAGCCAGTGTTGGTAATGCAACAACAAGTATCACAGTTACGCCAACGGTATCAGATGCAAACTCAACTATAACCGTAAACGGAAATGCTGTAACCAGTGGTAATGCATCAGGACCAGTAACCCTGAATGTCGGTACAAATACTATTACGACAGTAGTGACTGCCCAGGATGGAACAACCACCGGTACTTATACCGTTGTGGTAACCCGTGCCGCTTCAGCGGATGCAACTTTATCGAACCTGACTGTTAGCGCAGGAGCTTTAAATCCTGCTTTCTCAAGTGCGGTTACGTCATATACTGATAATGTTGCCAATATAATTGCTACAATTACTGTATCGCCCACTGCCAACGACCCGAACGCTACTATAACCGTTAATGGCGTAGCCGTGGCGTCAGGAGGGACATCGTTGCCTTTGATTTTGCTTGTCGGTCCAATAATACTTGGTCAAAATGTTGCTACGATAGTCGTAACAGCTGCGGATGGTGTAACTACTAATACTTATACTATTAATATAGGGCGGGGCGCATCGGCGGTATCTACCTTATCGGACCTTACTTTAAGTTCAGGAACGTTAACGCCTGCTTTTGCCAGCGGAACGAACAATTATACTGCTGACGTAACTAATGCGACAACAAGTATTACCGTAACTCCAACAACAACTGACGCCACCTCAACCGTGACAGTAAACGGTACAGCGGTTACAAGCGGAAACGCATCAGGACCGATCGCTTTAAATGTTGGTCCAAATACGATCACGACAGTAGTTACTGCACAGGATGGAACAACGACAAATACCTATACGGTGGTGGTCTCGCGTGCACCATCAACGGATGCGACATTATCTAATCTCGTACTTAGTGCAGGTACGCTTACACCGGCCTTTGCGAGTGGAACAACTAGTTATACTGCTAGTGTGGGCAATGCTACGGCAAGCATCACCGTAACACCTACAACTAATGATCCGGCATCAACGGTTACTGTGAATGGTACGACGGTAACAAGCGGAAATGCATCAGGACCGATCAGCTTAAGTGTTGGTCCGAATACGATTACGACAATAGTTACGGCACAGGATGGAACAACGACAAATACCTATACGGTAGTCGTTACCCGTGCGCCATCATCTGATGCGACGTTATCAAACCTGGTACTTAGCGCTGGTACGCTAACTCCGGCTTTTGCCAGTGGAACGACTAGCTATACGGCTAGTGTAGCTAACGGAACCACAAGCATTACCGTTACACCTACAACCAATGACCCGACATCAACCGTTACCGTTAATGGCAATGCGGTGGCAAGCGGAAATGCATCCGGACCGATCGCTCTGAATGTAGGAACCAATACGATCACAGTAATAGTAACAGCCCAGGATGGAACGACAACCGGAACTTATACAGTTGTGGTAACCCGCTCCGCCTCATCAGATGCTACATTATCAAACCTGGTTATTAGCTCAGGTACCTTAACACCTGGGTTTGCTGGCGGAACAACGAGCTACACAGCTAGCGTAGGCAATGCAGTAACGAGCATTACTGTCACGCCAACCTTGAACGATGCAACTTCAACAGTAACAGTAAATGGTACAGCAGTAACAAGCGGAACGGCTTCTGGTGCACTTGCTCTTAATGTAGGCCCGAATACCATAACCACAGTAGTTACGGCACAGGATGGTACAACTACAACAACTTATACAATTGTAGTTACCCGCTCTGCCTCATCCGATGCAACTTTGTCTAACCTGGTTATTAGTGACGGAACGCTTGCGCCTGCATTTGCAAGCGGGACAAACAGTTACGCGGCCAGTGTCGCCAACACGACAACCAGCATTACGGTGACTCCGACTGCAACAGACCCGACTTCAACTATAACAGTTAATGGCACTGCGGTGGCATCCGGTAGTGCTTCGGGACCTTTAGCATTAAACGTGGGCACCAACACTATCTCGGTTGCGGTGACTGCACAGGATGGAACGACGATTAATACGTATACTATTTCAGTATCAAGGGCACCATCATCAATAGTTACCCTTAGTAATTTAGTACTTAGCTCAGGAACGCTCACACCGGCATTTAATAGCTCGACATTAAGCTATGTGGCTAGTGTAACTAACGCGACAACGAGCATTACTGTTACCCCAACTACGACCGACCCAACCGCAACTGTATCAGTTAACGGAACGGCGGTAGTATCCGGTAGTGCGTCGGGAGCGATTCCTTTAAACGTCGGCCCTAATACAATAAATGTATTGGTTACCGCCCAGGATGGAACGACAACAACTTATTCGGTAACCGTTACCCGCGGACCATCAGCTGATGCTACATTATCAAACCTGGCAATCAGTAACGGAATTTTACTGCCGGTATTCTTAAGCGGTATTACCAACTACACAGCCATCGTACCAAATGCAACTAGCTCCATAACTATAACGCCAACTGCTAATGATCCGAACGCGACCGTAACCGTAAATGGTGTTCCGGTAACCAGTGGAACCGCGTCTGGGGCTATAGGGCTTAACGTAGGCACAAATACAATTACCACCGTAGTAACTGCACAGGATGGCACAACAACTGATACTTATACTATTGTAGTCACCCGTGCACCTTCTTCATCTGCCACATTATCAAACCTAACTATTAGCTCGGGCACCCTTGCACCAGCCTTCGCCAGTGGAACCAATATTTATACAGTTATAGTGGCTAACAATATTACAAGTATTACTTTAACGCCGACTGCTACTGACCCGACATCGACAATATTGGTAAATGGCACGGCGGTGCCATCAGGGACTGCATCTGGATCAATACCATTGATCGTCGGTCCAAACCTGATAACTGTTTTGGTTACTGCGCAAGATGGTTTGACAACTGATACTTACCTGGTCACTGTTAACCGCTCGCAATCATCAACGGCTACTTTATCTAACCTGACGCTTAGCTCAGGTACTTTGACCCCTGCATTTAATGGTGCAATTACAGCCTATACCGCTGATGTCACAAATGCGACAACAAGTATTACTGTAACGCCTACCACAACAGACCCAACAGCTTCGGTAACGGTAAACGGGAATTTGGTTATAAGCGGAACACCATCCGCACCAATTCCTTTAAATATTGGTTCGAACACTGTTACTGTGATAGTTACTGCGCAGGATGGTGTGACTTCAAGTGTTTATACGATTACGGTTAACAGGGCGGCATCATCAATAGCTACATTAAGCAATTTGACGATAAGTTCAGGTACGCTAGTTCCCGCCTTTGCAAGCGGTACAACCAGTTATACAACAACCGTTGATAATACCATTACTAGTATTACGGTGACACCGACTACAACGGATGCCACTGCAACAGTAACAGTTAACGGAACAGCAGTAACGAGCGGTTCAGCATCGAACGCTATCAATCTTATTGTAGGCGCCAATACAATCACCACTGTCGTAACCGCACAGGATGGTACAACTACTGATACTTATACCATAATTGTAAACAGAGCTCCATCGGATATAGCCTCACTTAGTAATTTAACTTTAAGCTCCGGGTCACTTACACCGGTGTTCGACAGTGCAACGCTGGGTTATGTAGCAGGAGTGAGCAATACCACCACCAGCATAACAGTAACCCCGACTGCCACGGATCCAACTTCTACTATTACTGTTAACGGTGCAGCTGTAGCAAGCGGTTCAGCATCAGCTGATATTCCTTTGGCAATCGGGCCTAATACCGTTACTGTAGTGGTGACTGCGCAGAATGGTACTACCATAACCACTTATACAGTAATAGTTACCCGTACTGCATCGTCGACAGCTACACTAAGTAATCTAACAATTAGTTCTGGTACGCTTGCGCCTAATTTCAATGCTTCTGTAACCAGTTATGCGGTGAGTGTTCCAAATGCAGTTAGCAGCGTCACAGTAACGCCTACTACGACGGACCCTAACGCCACCATTACCGTTAACGGAACGGTTGTGGCGTCAGGAAGTGCATCAGGCTCTATTCCGTTGCAAGTGGGTAGTAATCTTGTCAATGTAGTAGTAACGGCCCAGGACGGGACGTCAGTAACTTATACAATCTCCGTTTCACGCAATCCTGCAACTTCGGTGGTACTCGCCAATCTAACCATCAGTACAGGCTCATTGGCCCCTAATTTTTCAAGTGCAGTGTTCGGATATGCATCAGCGGTAGCAAATGCAACCACCAGTTTAACAGTGACTGCCACAACAAGTGATCCGACCAACACCATCACTATTAATGGTGTGCAAACCGGCTCTGGCACACCTTCGGTACCAATACAATTAGTTGTTGGCGCCAATGTGATCACGGTAGTCGTATCGGCTCCGGGGCAGGCGTCTACCACATATACAATAACAGTCGCTCGAGCGGGAACAACTGTTGCAACCCTGAGTAATCTTACCCTAAGCCAGGGAACTTTGAAGCCGGCTTTTGCAAGCAGCACAAGGAGCTATACCGCAAGTGTGGATTATAGCGTAAGCTCGATCACCGTAACACCAACCACTTCGGATGCAAATGCTACTATCAAAGTAGATGGCGTGGTAGCGTTCAACGGGCAACCAAGCCAGGTGATCGATCTTGATCCGGGCGATAATACAATTACAGTGGATGTATTGGCGCAGGATGGTATCACCACGGTAACTTATACGGTTGTAGTTACCCGGAACGTGCCTCAAAATGATGTGATTGCCAATAATCTTCTGACACCTAATGGCGATGGAAAAAATGATACCTGGTTTATCAAGAATATTGATCTGTTCCCCAACAATACGGTTACTGTGTTTGATCATTCCGGTAAAATACTATATGCCAAAAAAGGATACAGTAATGATTGGGACGGAAATTACAATGGACAGCCTTTGAAAGAGGATACCTATTATTATGTGATCGATCTGGGGCCGGGCGATAAAAAGATCAAAGGATACATCACAGTACTTAAAAAACGATAATGGTAATTGAGTACTACAAAACTTTGAATAACAAGATGTTAAATCAAGATATAAAAAAGAATATAAGGAAGGCAAGTATGCTGATTAGGGTATTGGCCGGTTGTGTGGTCATGGTTTTCTTCTGCGTAAATTATGCACATGCGCAATTGACCAATATACAATCCATCTATTTTCAGAACCAATACCTGGCTAACCCGGCGTTGGCAGGTATGGAACCACAATTAAACCTGAATATGGACTATCATCAGCAATGGTTGGGGGTGCCCGGAAGTCCTACGCTAACGACTTTTACGGCCGATTACAATTCCGGCAATAAAGTTGGATTGGGCTTAAATGTTTATGGAAACAATGCCGGTTTAATAAGCAGAACCCGTATAATGGGTACCTATGCTTATCACATCCCTTTGAATGATAAGGGGTCTAAATTGAGTTTAGGATTATCAATAGGTTTCAGCGATGCACATGCAAACGAGGGCGAAGTAGTCGGTGATCAGGGAGATTTGGCGGTATCCCAGTTTAATGCCCATGGCATATATCCCGATGGAGACATAGGTGTAGCCTACACCAGCCCAAAGTTTAATGCGCAGCTTGCACTGCCCAATCTTAAGCGCGCTTTCTTTCAAACCCAGGCAGACGCTGTAGACGTGGAGGCATCCACTTTTTATGCAGCAATGAGTTATAAGGTGCAATTGACTTACTCGAATAATTACAGCATTTATAGCATAGAACCCAAGGTTGCTTATCGCGGCATAATGGGTTACAGCAATGTTTTTGATGTTGGCTTTAATCTGTACAGAACAACTTTTGAAGACAACTACCAGTTGAACCTCCAGGGCGTATATCACAGCGATAATAGCCTTTCATGGGGGCTGGGTATTGATTATCACACACTTGGACTATTGTTTACCTATACCTATAATACTGGTCCGTTGAGCAGTTATGCGAATAATACGTTTGAATTAGGTATTAGCCTAAAATTGCTTAAGAAGACAACGTTATAAATCAATCAGCCAATACATGGCTGATTGAACGGTAGTCCTTTGGCGATACCCCGTTTTTCTTTTTGAATAGTTTGGAGAAGTAAAAGATCGACTCAAAACCTGTATGGTAGGCGATCTCATTGACACTGAGCGAAGTTGAAGTAAGCAATTCTTTCGCCTTATTGAGCCTGATATCCAGGTAGTATTGGTTAGGGGAGAGGCCCGTTGCTTTTTTAAAGGCTTGCCTGAATTTGGAATAGCTCATTGGAATTTCCTCAAGTAACTGATCGATGCCAATCGGGTTTTCTATTGATTCATTCATCCTGAACTTTGCCCTGGTAATTGATCTCCCGGTGATATCATTGCCCGAGTTTTTGTTTAAAGTGATGCTGTTTATCAAGCCCAAAATTTCCATAGTGATGCCGCTCACAATTTGCTGATAACCCGGGTTGGATGATTTTACGCTGTCGAGCAGACGATGAAATAGCTTCTGTATGTCTTCATTCAGGCCGATATCTATAAAGGGTCTCCGTTTCTCAAAAAAGCCCTGTTTCATCAAATGTTCAGGATATAATCCTTTAAAACCTATCCAGTATTCCTCCCAACCCGATTGCAATTCAGGCTTGTATCTGTGCCATACTCCTGGAAACAAGAAAAAGCAAGTACCGGCTGTCAGCACGCGTGAGTCCGTTTCAGACGATTCAAAAGTTCCCCGACCCTTAGATATGTACACTAAATAATAATCGTCCAATATTCTTCCTTTATTCCAGGTGAAAGCGTGCGTAGAGGGGTGCCCTTGGTTATTAGGATACACCTGGTTGGTGTCTATTTTGCAATAGCCAACCGTGGTGATGGCAAATCCCCACTTTTCGTCGGCAGCAGAAGGCGTAAGGTATTTGTTAAAATTGTGCATCTCATTTAACAAGACATTAAAAATAAGAAATTAGTTACAAGTAAAAATGTCAAAAAGTATAAAAAACTTCCCGCTTTAGATAACCTATAGCTTTTGGGAGAGGGTATTTTTGATAAGGAATCTAAATTTTATCTGAGTGCTCGCCAACCGGCAGCTGGTAACTCCGGTTGGCAATTTTTTAAAATCAGGCCCCTACATCGACAAACACTACAACCTATGAATCACAGGGTAACTAAGGATCAGATTGATTTTTTCCAGCAAAACGGCTTCATCATTATAGAGGATTTCCTCTCGCCAGACGAACTCGAGCATTGGCGGGCGACAGTGATGAATGCCGTAAAAAAGAGGAATGGTCAAAAAATGCCCGGAAAGGAAGTAAAAACCGGGGAAGAGGATGGTATTAACGAGGATGCTGCTTACTTCGGAAAAGTATTTGATCAATTGCTGAATCTTTGGCAAACCGACGATGGCGTAAAAGAGTTGATGACCGATGAACGCATCGGAAGAATGGCCGCTGATCTTGCTGGGGTAGATGGTATACGCATCTGGCATGATCAGGCTTTGTTTAAAGCACCGTGGGCTAATCCCACTTCATGGCATTTGGATACGCCGTTCTGGTCGTTTTCAGACCGGAAGGCCCTTTCCATTTGGATCGCACTGGATGATGCAACATTAGAAAACGGTTGTTTATATTTTATAAAAGGCTCGCATACCGAAACATCTTTTGAAAACGCCGGTATTGGTAAAAATATGGATGGCATTTTTCTTGTCTATCCAAATCTCGCTAAGTCACAATCTGTTGCGGCACCCATGAAAGCAGGCAGTTGCTCTTTTCATAATGGATTGACTATTCATGGTGCAAATGCGAATATGACCAACGGTTATCGCAGGGCCATGACATGTGCGTATATGCCTGATGGCAATGTCTATAATGGTACGCCTAACATACTGCCTGATGAATATCTGAAAACTATTAGGGTGGGTGATGCATTGAATGGTGATGCTCAAAATCCCCTGATATATCACCGTAATACGAGCAAGTTATAATTCTTTTACTGGAATGAAAAGATAGAACCAGCAGGTTATAAGTTATCCATGTGATACTTATTCAGCAGGTTCAGCAGCACGCCGTTTGTCCAGCCGAAACCATCCTGTAATGGGTATTCTCCGCCACCTGCTTTTGCGTCTGTATCTAATACATTATATTTTTCCATCAGCTTACCCGTTGAATTGAATACACGGATATTGGTACTTATCCATGTCTCAGCAACAGACCGTGCAAGGCCTGAATAATTATACTTATTCAGACCGTCAATGGCCATATATTGGAATGGTGCCCATGCATTAGGGCTATCCCATTGCTGACCGGAGCGTTTAAATGTAGTAACCAATCCGCCTGATTTAAGGAATTTAGTTTTTAACCCTGCCGCCACTTTTGCAGCCTGCTTAGCATCCGCCATTTTGAATTCAAGCGGGAATGTGCCGGCCAAAGTCTGGTGTGGCGTTTGTTGGCGTGTTTTCCAGTTATAATCCATAAACCAGCCCAATTGTTCATTCCAGCTATATTTCAATATCGCTTTTTTACGTAGTAATGCTTTGGTAGTATACTCCTTGTACTTAAGACCATTCCCCTGCAAATGATAAGAGTTGGCAATGGAAAGCTCGAGGTGATAAAGCAAACAGTTAAGATCAATAGGAACTATAAAAGTGGTTTGAATGGTTTCCAGCTTACCGGTTGTATCCATCCACCTTGTACTAAAATCCCATCCAGATTCAGCCGCAGCGCGGATATTCCGGTAAAAGTCGCCGAGTTTTTGCTTGGTTAATTTAGCAGCATCCACGTCTTTCTTGTAAGATTCTTCGCGCGGCAGATCAGAATCATCCCAATAGCGGTTAAGCACCTCCCCATCTTTCATACGCACTACCATACGATAGGCTTCACCGGGTTTTACTTTATCGGCGCCATTCATCCAGAAATTATATTCTTTTAATAATTCGGGCTGATACTTGACAAATACGCCATTGCCTTCATCTTTAGCCAGCAGATCAAGCATCATAGAAAAGAATGGCGGTTGGGAGCGGGTAAGATAATAAGTACGCGTCCCGTTTGGTATAAAGCCATATTTATCCAACATGTAAGCAAAATTGCCTATCATATTCTGGATGATCTGCGTTTGATGACTTTCCTGTAAGCCAAGCATTGTAAAATAAGAATCCCAATAATAAGTCTCACGAAAACGCCCGCCCGGTACTACAAAATCATTCGGAAGTGGTATTAATGACGACCATTTTGAAACGGTATCGTGCCTGCGGTAAAGCACATGCCATAGTGTATCGATATGTTTGCGTATACCAAGAGAAACATCAGTCTTAAACACGTTGGAATTAGGTCCGGGTACCACAAAATTTTCTTCAACAAACTGTTTCAGATCAAAGCCCGTTTTATCCTTTTTGTCATTGTAATCCTTCATGATAAGTTCAGGGTCACGGCGCGGGGTAGCATCAACAAATGTTTTATTATCGGGGAAAATATCAGACAATTGAACAGCCTCAAATAAACCCGGGAACAATTGCCGCGGAGTATGTACCTGGGCATATGAAACGCCAAAAACAATAAAAAGAAATAGCGTTAATAACAGTTTTTTCATGCTTATAATAATATTATAATTGGTGTTAGGATTAAAAACTATTTATTCCAGGCGGAAATTGGTAAATTATTAATAATAAGCAAGGTATAAAGAATTTCTATTTAAGAGTTTGATGCCTGTTTTTTATAAAAAAAATATGAACGAAAATGACCTTCCTAATGCGTTATGAATGTTTTTGATGAAAAAAATTTAAAATAGTTTTTATCATTTTTAAACGGAAACTCATTTTTTAAGTATAGATTTAGGCATCTAAAACCACTGGTTGCGACATGAGAATATTTTTATTAACCCTGTTCTTGTCATTTCTTGGATACTCAGCATACTCATCTACCAAAACGGATAGCCTTTTGGCACAATTGAAGGTTGAATTATCAAAGATCAAGATGTATGACAGCCAGAAAGACTTCAGGATTAAGAGACTAAAAGCCAAATTAGACGCAGCTCCTCAAATAGATTATAATACCCGGTATAGTATATGCAGCCAATTATATGAAGAATATAAATCATATCAGTTCGAAATAGCATATACTTATACCCAGAGAATGATGGCTATAAGTAAGGCTTCACATAGTCTTGCCCGCGAAAACGACACAAAAATCAAGACTGCATTTCTTTTAATGTCTGCCGGGATGTTCAAAGAGACCTTTGAAAGCCTTCAGCAGATTAATACACGTTTACTTAGTGATAGCTCTAAACTGGAATATTATTCAATAAGAGAACGCACTTACTCTGATCTTTCAGATTATAATAACGATAAATTCTTTGCTCCTTTTGATAAAGAGGAGTCTCTCAAATACCTGGATTCAGCTATAGCTTTATCAAAACCTAATTCATTTGAGCTGCTGCGCCACCTGGGCGACAGACAAATACGTTTAGGACAAGCACAGTTACCGTCTAAATATTACATAGATCTTTTAAATCATTACCCGCTTACAGCACATCAGCGTGCAATGTCAGCTACAGCATTAAGCTCTTTTTATCCCGGCCCTCAACATGCTGACGATAGGATGGGACTTCTGGCCGTTGGTGCAATAAATGATATCCGGTCATCTACCAAAGAGACATTAGCTATTTTCAAACTAGGTCAGGAGTTATTTAAACAAGGTAATGTAAATGAAGCCTATGCCTTTATAAAGCAGGCGGATGATGACGCTGAGTTTTATGGAGCCAGGCTGCGGAAAATTGAAATTGGCGCAGTTTTGCCTATTGTTGCAGCACAAAAGATCATTATTACAGAAAATGAAAAGAACAAATTTCTGATCTACCTGCTCTCTACAATTGTTGTAGCGATATTAATTGCACTGGTATCGTTTATCGTGTTCATTCAGTTAAAGAGATTGAAGGTGAAGGAACGGATAATTGAAGAAAAGAACGTATTACTCGAAAAGATCAATGAAAAGCTGATAGAAGACACTCATATCAAAGAGGAATACATTGGCTATTTCTTTAATGTTATATCGGGTTATATATTAAAACTTGAAAAGCTTAAACGTAATGTAGAACGCAAGATCACTATAAAAAAATATGATGATGTATTGCTGTCTGTAAATGAGATCAACATCAAAAAAGAAAGAGAAACACTTTTTTATACATTCGATCATATCTTCCTTAAAATATTCCCCAACTTCATAAGTACCTTCAATTCACTTTTCAAAAAGGAAGACCAGATCTGGCCCAAAGACAATGAAGTATTGAACACGGATCTGCGAATATTTGCCCTGATGCGGCTTGGTATAAGTGACGTGGAAACTATAGCCAATATCCTGGAATATTCTGTAAATACGATCTATGTTTACAAGATGCGTATCAAAGCTAAAGCACTGGTTCCAAGTGATGAATTTGATCACAAAATTATGGATATTAAGGCTATTGAAGTGCTTAGTAAAGTGCAGGATTAAATCCTTCTTTAAAAAGAATTATCATAAAGCCCCACTGCTTTTATCATGTATAAAGGGTTGTTTTAACAGCTTTTTCCAATCAATTATTTTGTTAATTTACTACTCCAAAGGGTTAAATTAATACCTTATTTCCTTAAATAACGTTTATATTTTTTCGTGGGCAATTTTTTATAAATAATTGTTTATCAAATATTTAAATTTAAAAAATGCGCTTTTTTCTTATATTCGATATAAACAAATAGGTATTTTTAATGAGTATTTATTACTTTGCTTCAAATGGGTATGTGGTGTAATGAAAAAGTTGCTTGTAATTTTAAAAAGTAGTAACTTAGATTATATCCGATTTCCCCTAATAACCAATTAACCAAATAAAATAATTTACCGGCACACAAAAGGTGCATCACTTAAGTTCATTAATTGTATTGACAATTATTGTTTTAAGGGTTCAAGTAACTGTATAGTTTAAGTTATGCGAGATGCTTTATTATTTTATAAACCGATTTGTAAACCAATTAGCTAATGAAAAGAAAGGATACAAACATTCCCCCTTAACAAAACAGCCGAGTGTAAACTAGTTATAACAAAGTATTTAAATCTCAAAATATTATAACAACAGTTTACCAATGCTAAACTAACTAACTAATCAATAAACCGTTCAACCCAAATTTTATGCATTTTAAAAATTTACTCAAAGTAAGTTGCTGCTTTATCTTACTATGTTTATTTGCGTTGCCTGCTTTGGCCCAAAACGTAGTAGTTACAGGTAAAGTAACAGACTCAAAAGATGGTTCGCCCATCCCTGGGGTATCCATTGTAGCCAAGGGCTCAACCGCAGGTACGGTTACCGACGTGAATGGTAACTTCAAACTCTCAGTACCTTCTTCCATTACCACACTCACAGTTTCTTTTGTTGGTTACAACAAAAAAGACGTAGCATTAACAGGTGCACCATTAAACATTGCATTAGATGCATCCAGCACAGCACTTAACGAAGTGTTGGTAGTTGGTTACGGTACCGTACGTAAAAAAGATGCTACTGGTGCCGTAGTAAAAGTATCGTCTGATGATTTCGTACAAGGTGTAACCACCAACCCGTTACAACAATTACAAGGTAAAGCCTCTGGTGTGGTAATTTCTACAGCAAGTGGTGATCCAAACGACAGCCCAACCGTACGTATCAGAGGTACCGTATCACTGTCTGGTGGTAACGACCCATTATACGTTATCGATGGGGTAGCAGGCGCTGATATCCGTGGTGTATCACCTAACGATATCGAATCTTTCGACATTTTGAAAGACGCTTCAGCAGCAGCTATTTATGGCGCACGTGCAGCAGGTGGTGTTATACTTGTTACTACAAAATCAGGAAAAGCTGGTAAGGCGCAAGTCTCAGTTAATAGCTATGTAGCTTCTGAATCACCTGAAAAGCTGCCTAAGTTTATGGATCGTACCCAATATCTCGCTGCATTTCAGTCTTTCTATGGACATGCGATGACAGCAGGTACTTCTACAACCAACGATCAGGGTGCCAACACAGACTGGTTTAAATTATTGACCCGCACAGCTTTCACTCACAACGAAAACGTTGCATTATCTGGTGGAACTGAAAAAGGCCACTATCGTGCATCTGTTACCTATAATGATCAAAATGGTGTCGCAATAAACTCTTTACGTCAGGATTTAAATGGCCGTTTTAACTTTGATCAAAAAGCACTGGATGATAAATTATTAATTACGATTGACGCGACAGGCTCACACACCAAACAGAATAATATTGCACCAAGTGTTTGGTTAAATGCGGCCGCTGTTCCATCAGTAATCAGTCCTTTCGACCCAGTCAACCCAGGTTACTATCAATATATTAACAACACTCAGGAAAACAACCCTATACCTGAGGCGCTGTACCTGATCAACAATCAGGTTACTGATAGATTAACTGGTAACTTAAGATTGGATTATACTTTGGCAAAGGGTTTAACCATAAGCCCATTTGCAAACGCATCTCATGGCATCGGAACCAGCCTGATCTACTATCCGCCGGCAAATGCTTATAGCCCGGTAGGTAACTTAATAAGTGCTGTTACTGACCAATTTAACTATACTCCACAGTTATCAGGTCACGGTGATGTTGATAAAGGTGAAACTGATTACACCAATACTACTTATGGCGCCACTTTAGATTATAAAATCACTTTTGGCAAAAGCCGTTTGCATGTGTTGGGTGGTTATGAAAAGAACGTGTTTGCATACTCAAACATGAGAGTAGGCGCGCACGACTTTAACGATATCAACCAACCATTGGAAGCTATCGGTTCGGCAAACTCTATATCTACAGCTGACATAGGTTCAGATGCTGGTCAGTATACCTTGAAATCATGGTTAGGCAGAGCTGAATATAACCTTTCAGACAAGTATAACCTGACCGCTAATATTAGGTATGACTGGTCAAACAAACTGGGTATAAACAACCAGTCAGGTGTTTTCCCTTCATTTGGCGCGGGCTGGACAATCAGCAACGAAGACTTCATGAAAGGCACTAACTGGATCACTTCGTTAAAACTTCGTGGCAGCTGGGGTAAAACCGGTGATCAGGGTGGTATATCTAACTACAACTCTCAGTTCTTATTTGGCCCTAACGGCAAATTCTATTACAACCTGGCAACTAACTCATTCCTGCCGGCTGCATTCTCAATTCAGAACCAAAACACTGCTTTAAGATGGGAAGTTGTAACAAGTACTGATTTGGCTGTTGATTTCAGCTTATTTAACGGTCGATTGAACGGTAGCTTCGATTGGTACAACAAAAAAACCGATCACCTGCTATATCCGTATACTGTACCAACAGGTGGTCAGTATTTCGTACCTACAATTTTGGCTAACGTTGGTAGCATGAGCAACAAAGGTTTTGAGTTCAGCGCAAATTATAAGATCTTCAAGACTACAGACTTCTCATGGACCGCCGGTGGTAATTTCGGACTTAACCGCAACAAGATTCTTAACTTGTCAGGAACTTTAAACAATACCACCTTCAATGTTACCCAGGCTAATGTGGGTAGCACATCAGGTTTGGGTATCAGCGGTGCTATTTCTAATATTGCTTACCTGAAAGTAGGAATGCCGGTTGGAACATTATTGTTGCCTGAATATGCAGGCTTAGATGCCAATGGTAACCAGTTGTTCTGGAAATATGCAGCTGATGGTTCAAGAACTGCTGTAAAAGACCCAGGCACACTTAACTATGCTGATGACGGCAGTACACAGGATAGGAAATTCTATTCAACTGATCCTAAGTTCACCTACGCTATCAACAACACATTTACTTACAAACAATTTGATTTAAATATCTTTATGCGTGGTCAGTATGGCAGCCACGGTTTCAACGAAGCTGCTATGGATTACACCAGCTTGCAAAAGTTAGGTACTTATGCAGTATTAGCTGATGCCAGCCAATACGGTATTAAGAGTTCTTCTCAACCTTCAACTTTCTGGTTGCAGGGAACTTCATTCCTGAAATTGCAAAGTGCAACACTGGGATATAATTTTAATATCACCAATAACAGGTATATCGACAAGATGCACGTGTATATAGCCGGTAATAACTTGTATACCTTTACAAGCTATAAAGGTATTGATCCGGAGTTAAGCACTAACGCAGCATTGAGCGGTAGCTCTTATGGAATCGACGTAAGAACAATCTATCCTCGTGCCCGTCAGTTATCGTTCGGTATAAATCTAATATTGAAATAATTATAAATTATCATTATAATGAAAAAGAAACATTTATTGATCACAGCGGCCTTACTGATTGGTGTAGGTGTATATTCCTGTAAAAAGGAAATAAACCCAACTAAAGCCTCTGTTACGAAGGAGGCCGCTGGTGGGCAGACTGCGTACTTAAACTCAATTGTATTGGGCACCTATACCCAATTGCAAGGCCTTACAGCTAATAATGCTATGCTGCTAACGGCAGAAGAGACAACAGATGCATTGATCGTACCAGGCCGTATTGGTGGTGACTGGGCTGACGGTGGTGTATGGCAGCAATTATGGCTCCATACGTATACTCCTGCACACGGTAATATTTCAGGTGCATGGGACAACGCATACAATACTATCGGAGCTATCAACATCACCATTGACCTGGTAAAAGGCTTGCCGCAAAACGCTGCAACTACTTATTCAGTAGCTGAATTGCAGACATTACGCGATTATTTTTACTTTCTGTTGCTGACCAACTTTGGTAACGTACCATTGATCACAAACTCAAGCACAGATGCAAGTACCGTAAAAACCAGCAGCGCAAGTGATGTGTTCACCTTCTTAACTGGAGAACTGCAATCAAACGCGCTTAAATTAAGTGCTAAAACTCCTGCTCAGGATCCTACTCAGTACGGACGTTTAAACAAATGGGGAGCTTATTTCCTTTTGGCAAAATTGTATTTGAACCAAAATGTTATTACCGGTTCAAGTGACAACAGCGGTTATACCAAATGTTCTCAATATTGTGATTCATTGATGAACTCTGGTTATTCGTTAATGCCAAACTTCCTGGATAACTTCTCTAGCAACAATACCGGTTCGACAGAGAACATCTTTGTAATTCCTTATGACCACATTTACGCACAAGGTTTGCAGATACAAATGATGTCTTTCCACTACAACCAGGCTGCTAAATATAACTGGAGCAGTACAGGTGGTCCTTGGAATGGTTTCTGTGCTAACGCTGATTATTATGGCAAATTTAATGACGCTGATACTCGTAAAGCTGGCTGGCAGCATGGTATCCAATACGCTGCAGATGGTGTTACACCATTAACAACCCGTGGTAGCGACAGCTCATTAGTATTGAATTTCAGACCGCAAGTAAGTAACTTATATACAGCTACTGAATACGATGGTGTTCGTCAGCAAAAATGGCAGTTAACCCCAGGCTATCAAAGCCAGGATGCAGACTTTGCATTGTTCCGTTATTCTGACGTGTTGTTAATGAAAGCAGAATGTTCCTTACGTTTAGGCGACGCTGCAGGTGCATTAACTTATACTGCACCCGTTAGAACAAGAGCTGGCTTGGCTAACTTCACATCAGGAGCGTTCACTCTGGACAGCTTACTGGCTGAAAGAGGTCGTGAGTTTGTTTGGGAAGGCTGGAGAAGACAGGATATGATCCGTTTTGGCCATTTCGGAGATCCAAGACAGTTTAAACCTTCTGCTGACGCTGGTACTCACTTGCAATTATTCCCGGTACCAACTGAAGCACTTCAGAAAAACCACAATTTAACCCAAAACCCTGGTTATTAATCAAAAAAATTAGTACCAGATACTATCAAATGGAGCGGTAATAATATTGCCGCTCCATTTTAGTTCTGTGTATATTCGCTTATTATGAGAAAGTACTACCCCGGATTATTTCTTCTGTTATTTCCGCTCCTATTTACTTCATGCAAACATTCCGATACGCCTAAACCAGAGGATGCATTATTTCAATTGCAATCATCTTCGGAAACAGGTATAACTTTTGACAATAAGGTGGTTGACGATGGCGAGTTTAATGTATTTAATTACCGCAATTTTTATAATGGCGGCGGGGTAGCCATTGGTGACGTTAATAATGATGGCAAACCGGATATTTTCTTTACCTCAAACCAGGGTGAATGCAAACTTTATCTCAATAAAGGTAATTGGAAGTTTGAGGATGTGACGGCAAAAGCCGGAGTAAAAGGTTATCACAGGTGGCACACTGGTGTAACTATGGTTGACATCAATGGCGATGGTTGGCTTGATATCTATGTTTCAAATAGCGGTGGAATGAAGGACGCTGACCGTGCAAATGAGCTATACATTAATCAGAAGGACGGCACTTTTAAGGAGGAAGCAGCAAAGTATGGGTTGGCAGATAAAGGATTATCTACCCAGGCCATATTTTTTGACTTTGACCATGATGGAGACCTTGACTGTTTTGTATTAAATAATAGCTATCGGGCAATAGGCAGCTTTGGTTATGACCGCGATTTACGCAACGTACGTGACCCATTGAATGGTGATCGCTTTTATAGAAACGATAACGGGAAGTTTGTAGATATAAGTGCCGAAGCGGGTATTTATGGCAGTGAGATCGGTTTTGGTCTGGGTGTAACAGCCGGTGATCTGTTCAACGATGGGTGGACCGATATGTATATCTCTAACGACTTCTTCGAACACGATTATCTGTATAAAAACCTGCATAATGGTAAGTTTAGCGAGGTAAGCAATGAGGCTATCGGGCATATGAGCTTATCGTCGATGGGATCAGATATGGCAGATATCAACAATGATGGCAACCTGGATGTTTTTACTACAGATATGTTGCCAGAAGGTGATTATCGACTTAAAACAACAACAAAGTTTGACGAATACGATATTTATAATGCCAAGTTAAAAAATAGTTTTCATCACCAGTTTACCCAAAACTGTTTGCAACTGAATAATGGCGATGGCACATTTAGCGAAATAGCCGATCTGGCGGGTGTGAATGCAACTGACTGGAGTTGGGGGGCTTTGGCTTTTGATTTTAACAATGATGGTTGGAAGGACATTTTTGTAAGCAACGGCATAAGCCGGGATTTGACGAACCAGGACTTCCTGACCTACTTCAGCAGCGATGAGGTAATGAGCCAGATCAGAAATGGTGGATTTAAGGCAAAAAAACTATTAGACAAAATGCCAAAAACGCCAATCACCAGTTATGGGTTTGTTAACCAAAAGAACCTGCAATTTAAAAATGAAAGTATCCCGCTCGGATTTTCTACTCCGAGCTTTAGTAATGGCTCCGCATATGGCGATCTGGATGGAGATGGCGATTTGGACTTAGTTGTAAACAACGAAAACGGTCAGGCTTTTATATACCGGAATATGACTTCTGAACGGACGCACGCCCATTACCTGAAAGTAAGCCTAAAAGGTGAGGGTATGAATACCTTAGGTGTTGGTTCAAGAGTTACGATTTACACTAAAGGCATGCAACAGGTGCTGGAGCAAATGCCTACCCGTGGATTTGAAAGTAGTGTTGAACCTATATTGAATTTTGGCACAGGCACTTATAAAACGGTGGACAGTTTGAAGATAGTTTGGCCAAATATGAAAATGCAGGTATTGAAGAACATCAATACAAATGCTACGGTAACTTTAAAACAAGCAGATGCGAAATTGAATTTTGTACCCCTGGTTCAGGCAACAAAACCTTATTATAAAAATATTACTGCCGGCAGTTTTAAGGGAGATATCTACCATAAAGAGAATGACTATAAAGACTTTGATGATCAACGCTTGATTCCTAAAATGCTTTCAACAGAAGGGCCAAAACTGGCTGTTGCCGATGTGAACGGTGATGGTTTGGAAGACTTTTTTGTTGGAAATGCCACTGGTGACACAGCCAAGCTTTTCATTCAGCAACCGAATGGTGGATTTGTTCAGAAACGTGAGTTTGCATTTGAGCAGGACAAAAACAGCGAAGACATTGGTGCTATATTTTTTGATGCCGATCATGACGGGGATATGGACCTGGTGACGGTATCGGGCGGCAACCTGGAAAAGGAAAACTCAATAAATTTAGCTGTCCGTTTGTATATAAACGACGGCAAAGGAAACTTCACCCGTAAGCTAACCGGATGGCCTGTTGTTTCCGTAAATGCCTCATGCGTTCGCTTGAATAATAATAATGGAGATTTGTTTATTGGGGGACGATGCGTGCCGGGCACATACGGTGTGATACCGTCGAGCAAGCTTTTACGAAATGATGGCCACGGCAACTTTACCGACATAACTGCCAGTGTTGCACCTGAATTGGAAAAACTAGGTATGGTGACCGATGCGCAATGGGTGGACATTGACGGGTCGGGAAAAAACTCACTGGTGGTGGTTGGTGATTGGATGCCGGTGACTATTCTTAAATATGTAAACGGTAAACTGCAAAAAACAAGTGAAATAGCTAATTCGTCCGGCTGGTGGAATTGTTTGACAGTAGCTGATCTGGATGGTGACGGCAAACCAGATCTGATCGCAGGTAATAATGGCCTCAACTCAAAAATAAAAGCTGATGCCGAACATCCGGCTAAATTATATGTATCAGATTTTGATAATAATGGACAAGTGGAGTGCGTGCCGGTTTATTATAAAACTGATGGTAAGGCATATCCAATTAACCTTCATGATGATATTATCAGGCAGTTACCTGCTATGAAGAAGAAATTTTTAAGATACGACGCTTATGCAGGTAAGAGTATCGATGAGATATTTACTGAAGATCAGCTAAAAAACGCATCTAGTTTAACTGTAAATCAAACACAAACTTGTGTTTTTTATAACAAGGGCAAAGGTGCATTTGATATGAAACCGTTGCCAATAAGAGCTCAGTTTTCCCCTGTATTCAGCATATTAGTAAGTGACATTAATCGCGATGGCCTAAAAGATTTGTTTTTAGGAGGCAATTTCTACGGCCTGAAACCAGAGATTGGTAGATATGATGCTAACTACGGGGTTGTTTACCTGGGCAATAAAAAGCATGGGTTTGATTATATGCCGCCAGCACAAAGTGGTTTATTTGTGACAGGAGAGGTGCGGGATGCAACTGAAATAAATACCAAAACAGGTAAGGCCATTATTGTAGCCCGCAATAATGATGCTTTACAACTTTTCAAAGGGAATAAATAATAGTTCAGCCTGAAAGTCACATGATCTTCAGGCTGAATTATTAAATAACTTCGTCAAAAATAAGAAGGAAAGACTATCTGTATGTTGACCCGGTCTGTATCTGAAGCAGGCAGCTTATTATCTAAATAAAACTCAAACGGGATAAGCGCCAACTGATACAAATGATTAGTGAAGTACTGATGCATACCAGCATAAGTTCTTTGCCTGTCTCTAAAGCGACCCTTAAATGCGGCAATATAAAAAGTGCCGCCCTTAGGCATTCTCGCAAAAGCAATTTCATGCTCAGAGTTTACCTTTTTATCTATAAATAGGCCTACTTTAAGATGCACAGAGTCTTGCCCTAATGGTAAAAATTGGGCAATCATCGGCCCGGCTTGTTTAACATTATGTGTATTAAGATATTGTTGTAAAGTAGCATGCATTTTCGCCGCTTCTGTAAATTTATCTTTTTTCAAAACGGCTCTATCAATTACTATGAGATTAGTATCAGGTACGCCTGCTCTGATAATTTTGCACCCATAAAGCAGGCTATCAGTCTCCATGAATTTTTTAAGATCATCGATATGCGTGTCAGCAAATGGATCTGACTTGAACTTCAATGCCAGGTAATTGATTAAGGTATTTTTTTGGACAACTGTAACTGAAGTCTTTTTAAGATCTTTTTCGGGAATTATAGCATAACCATAATTGCTAATATTATCCCATCTGTCTTTAATATTAAATACATTTTCATTAAAACCAACATTCAATTCTTTGTTCTTATATTGAATATTAAAGGATGCTGTGTCTTTTTTTATTTTGACTTTTGCCGAATCGACTGCAAAATCTTGTCGCATATCAGGACGCCATTTGCCCCAGTTTGCGGGTAATATAAGCTCGCGATATAAATTCAGAAAGGGAGATTTTATGGAAACTGTTTTTTGTTGGGTAACCGGGATAAAACAAGCAGCTATGATCAACACAAGTAGCGATAGTACAATAATTTTCTTCTTCATTTAAGTTGAGTAGGGGAACAATTCCGAAAGTATAGAAAAAAAACCTTTTTAGAGTATGATAAGGCAATATTTGAGTGAAATTTTTTAACTGGTTTTGTAGCCTGCAAACTTGGTTTCATTGCTATTAATTAATACTTTTATTGCGCTAAGCACCTGAAAATTTACACCAATGAGACCGAGAAGCTATCCTGAAAGCATTATTGCTACCACTTCCTGTTTGTTCTGGTCTCTTCAAAAATAGAGGTATAATAAATGACCATAGGCTTTGTTCGGGTGATCCATAGATGGAAGGTTTTTTATTCGCTTACTATCATCATTTTATTTACGCTGATAATTTCCTCGTGTCAAAAGAAAGAAGCCGAACGACCCGTGTTCCAGTTACTCCCATCGTCGCAAACCAATATTCATTTTGAAAATAAACTGACAGACGATGATGCACCGGGAATTTTAAAATATCTGTATTTCTACAATGGAGGTGGAGTTGCCGTCGGAGATATAAATAATGATGGATTGCCCGACATTTATTTCACCTCAAATAAAAAAGGGGGTAATAAGCTCTACCTGAATAAAGGCAATTATCAGTTCGAAGACATAACGAATAAAGCAGGTGTTGCCGGTATTGCAGATTGGTGCACAGGTGTCACAATGGCCGATGTAAACAACGATGGTTACCTGGATATCTATGTTTGTGCAGTTGCGGGGAAATTGGATCTAAAGGGTCATAACCTGTTATATATCAATAATCACGACGGCACATTTACTGAGCGCTCAGCCGAGTATGGTCTCGATTTTTCGGGCTATTCGACCCAAGCGGCCTTTTTTGATTATAACCATGATGGCAAATTGGATTGTTTCCTGCTTAATCAATCAAATCACTCTGTTGAGACATATGGTGATACCAGTTTGCGCAGGAATGTAAATAACGAGGCGGGCAGTAAGTTGTATCTGAATAAGAATGGTCACTTTGTCGATGTTACGCTCAAATCGGGTATTTACAGCAGTGCTTTGGGCTATGGCCTGGGCGTGGCTGTTGGCGACTTGAACAACGATGGTTGGGAAGATATTTACGTAGGTAATGATTTTCACGAGAACGATTATTACTATATTAATAATCACGACGGAACGTTTACAGAGGCGGGTGCGAAGCATTTTAATCATTATAGCCGCTTTAGTATGGGCAATGACATGGCGGACTTTAATAATGATGGTCAACTTGATATTGTCACTGCCGATATGCTTCCGGACGACGAGAAAATATTGAAAACCTATGTTGGTGACGAATCTTACGATCAGTATAAGGTAAAGATCCTGAATGGTGGTTTTCAATACCAATACTCACGTAACTGTCTGCAAAAAAACCTGGGAAATGGAGAAGCCTTTAGTGAAGTAGCTTTAATGGATGGCGTTGACGCAACCGACTGGAGTTGGAGCCCTTTGCTCGCTGATTTTGATAATGACGGCATAAAGGACCTGTTCATTGCCAATGGCATCAAACGTAGGCCAACGGACATGGATTACGTAAGCTTCATATCCAATTTCTCAGTTCAATCCATGCTGGCATCTTCGCACCAGATAGATCATACGGTAATTGACAAAATGCCTGGCGGTGAATCGCATAGCTATATATTTAAAGGCACTCCCGGAGAGAAATTCATTGATAAAAGCTTGCTATGGGGTGTTAAAGATGCCATGATCTCGAATGGTGCTGCCTACGCTGATCTGAACAATGACGGGCATCTGGATCTTGTCACCAACAACATGAACCACGAGGCCTGCATCTACAGAAATGAAGCAAAAGGAAGGCATTACCTCAGCCTGAAATTCAATGGCAAAGAAGATAATAAATTTGGCGTTGGGGCAAAAGCGTATACTTTCTCTGGCGGACAAATGCAATACGAGCAATTGATGCTCACCCGCGGTTTTCAATCATCTGTGGAGCCGAAATTACATTTTGGATTGGGTACCACTCAAAAGGTAGATAGTATTTTAGTTGTTTGGCCAAATCAAAGTTACCAGGTAATAAAAAATGTGAAACCGGATGAGACCTTAAAAGTAGACCAGAAAAATGCTTCTGGTTATTTCGACTATAAGAAGTTCTTCCCACCTAAAGCACCTATGTTTACCAATATTACCCAACAGATGGACGTTAAATGGCAGCATCAGGAAGATAGCTTTGTCGACTTTAATTTGCAGCCGCTGATACCGCATATGCAATCGCAGGAAGGGCCAAGAATGGCTGTGGCTGATGTAAATGGTGACAAGTTAGACGATTTTTATATCTGCGGAGCGAAAGGACAGCCAGGCGCATTGTTTATTCAGCAAACTGACGGTACATTTAAGCAATCTCAGCAGCCTGCATTTGAGAATAATGCACTTAGCGAAGGTGTAGATGCCGTTTTCCTGGATGCTAATCATGATGGTTTTCCCGACTTATATGTGGTGAGTGGAGGCAGCGAGTTGCCCGATGGAGAAAGTGCTTTAACTGATCATTTATATATTAATGACGGCAAAGGGAATTTCAAAGAATCAAACGATATACCTGCGATTAAGCTGAATAAATCGGCACTGGCGGTTGCCGATGTGAATCATGATGGCTATCCTGATATTTTTGTCGCAGGTGCGCCTGCTGTATTGGGCTATGGCACAATACCCGAATCATACCTGTTGATGAATGATGGTCATGGCCATTATCAAAAAGTGCAGATACCGGATGAGTTGAAATATTCGGGTTTGATACGTTCAGCGGCCTTTGCTGATTTGAACGGTGATGGCTGGCCGGATTTGGTCATTGCAGGTGAATGGATGCCGGTAAAAGTGTTTATGAACCATAAGGGTAAGCTTGTGCAGCAGCATGATGACGAATTGGATAAATTCTCAGGGTGGTGGCAACGTATTGCATTGGCTGATGTAGATGGTGATGGTAAAACAGACATCATTGCGGGAAATTACGGTTGGAATTCGAAATTAAAACCAACCGCAGATGACCCAATAAAATTATTTTTATCCGACATCGACAAAAACGGAACTATCGACCCGATACTTACTTACAGCATCGACAAAAAAGACTATACCTTTTTGGGTAAAGGCGATGTAGAGAAACAAGTGCCTATCCTGAAAAAGAAATATTTGTATTATCATGAATTTGCGGGGAAAACAGTACAGGAAATCTTTGGTGACTCATTGAATAAATCGCCTTGGATTGCTAATTCATTTACCTCCGGGATATTCTACAATAAAGGCCATGGTAATTTCCAATTTAAGCCATTGCCGTCTGATATGCAAGTGGCGCCATTGTTTGGGCTAGCTGTAGTGCCGGGTAAAGGAATATTATCCGGGGGAAACTTCTCAGGTGTAGTTCCTTTTGAAGGTCGGTATGATGCCGATTATGGTGATGTTTTACTAATAGACAAAGCAAGAAATTATAAATTTATATCTGCGGTCACATCAGGGTTTTTAGTGAGAGGAGAGGTGCGTGATATCAAAGCTATCCGTACAGCTAAAGGCGTGATCTATGCAGTAGCGATCAATAACAAACCTATTGAATTTTTCAAACCAAATTAAACAAGATGAATAAAATATATACATTATTGACCTGTTTAGCTGTTCTGTGCAGCTCAGTTGCACATGCACAGGATCAATGGATGATAAAGGCGGATAAGATCGATCCTGCAAATTATTACGGCGTTACTGTCGCCAATGGGATGATCGGCATCGTATCGTCACCAGAGCCTTTCAAAGTAAAAAATGTGGTGCTGGCAGGTGCTTATGATCTTTACGGTCGTGGTAGGGTAAGCAACTTCCTGAATAGCTTTAACCTGCTCAATATGTACCTGGAGATCAATGGTCACCGGGTAGATGCGAAGAATATCCGAAACTTTAAACAGGAGCTGGATATGCAGCATGCGGCTTTCACCACCACTTTTGATTATGGTGACGAAGCTTCTATCAAATACACTTATTATTCGCTGCGTCATTTGCCTTTTACTGTTTTAATGGATATATCCATCACGGCTAAGAAGTCTGTAAACGTCACTGCAGCCAGCATTATGGAAGCACCGGATGCTTTAAAGGAAGTACAGAATTATTACAATGAGATCGACAGACCTCATGTGACCATTAGTCTGCTTACTTCCGCTGCAAAAAGTCCTACTGGCAAGTTGTTATTATGTGCATCAAATACTTTCCTGTTTAACGAAGTGCACGGACAAGAGCCCCGCGTAATCCACGAGATGTGGGATAACAATATGCACCTGATGAAGTTCAGCAAAAAGATTGAGGCAGGACAAACTTATAAATATGCAGTTGCTGGCTCATCCATTACATCTGCACATGATGCTGATCCGCTGAACCAGGCTGAACGTTTAACCATGTTTGCTAAACTGGAAGGGCGTGACCGTTTAGTTCAGTATCATGAAAAAGCATGGGACGAACTTTGGAAGAGCGATATCAAAGTTGAAGGCGATGCGCAATCACAGCAGGATATACACAGCATGTTGTATCACTTGTATTCATTCTCACGTGCAGGCACTGCTTATTCGCCTTCGCCAATGGGTTTATCGGGTTTAGGTTATAACGGTCACGTTTTCTGGGACGCTGATCTGTGGATGTATCCGGCATTGCTTGTGTTGCATCCCGAAATTGCTAAGTCATTGGTGGAGTACCGTTATCAGCGTTTAGGTGTTGCTAAACAAAACGCTTTTTCTCACGGCTATAAGGGCGCGATGTTTCCGTGGGAGAGTGCCGATAGTGGAGTAGAAGAGACGCCTGTGTGGGCGCTGAGCGGTCCGTTTGAACATCACATCACTGCTTGTGTAGCCTTCGCAGCGTGGAACTACTATTGCGTAACCCAGGATAAACAATGGCTGCAGGAAAAAGGCTGGCCGATATTATCAGCAACAGCCGATTTTTGGGCAAGCAGGGTAGAACGGAATGGCCCCGGACATTATGATATCAAAGACGTGGTTGCAGCGGATGAATGGGCTGAGAATATTGATAACGACGCTTTTACCAATGCTGCTGCTATCGCCAATTTGCGTAATGCTACCGAAGCCGCCAAAATATTAGGCCTTAAAGCAGATCCGGATTGGGAAGTAGTTGCACAAAATATTCCGATCCTGAAAATGGATAACGGGGTAACAAAGGAGTTTGCATCATACAAAGGCGAAGGTATCAAACAAGCTGACGTTAATTTGCTGGCATACCCGCTAAAAACTATTACTGATCCGGCTCAGATAAAGAAAGATTTGGAGTACTACGAAACCCGTGTTCCAAATGAAGGTACACCTGCAATGACACAGGGCATATTTGCGTTATTATATTCAAGAATTGGCAATGGCGATAAAGCATTACATTTCTTTAAAGATGCTTATGAGCCAAACCTGAATCCACCATTCAGGGTGATTGCTGAAACCAAAGGTGGCACAAATCCATATTTTGCAACAGGAGCGGGTGGCATAGTGCAAAGCTTGCTGATGGGCTTTGGCGGATTAGATATTACCCCGCAAGGTATTGTCCAGGTAAAGAGCACTTTGCCGTCTAAATGGAAATCGGTGACGATAACCGGTGTTGGAGTGGAAAAAAAGACCTATACTGTAAAATGACCAATTTAAACTAGTAATATTTATGAGACGTTTTTTGTTTTTTGTGCTGATAACCGCTGCGTTTTTTACTTCATGTAAAAAACCTGATTACGAAAAGATATTGCATGATCCGGCCCTATATAGCCGGACGGTTCATAATTTGAATGCTGTGGTAATGGGTAATAACTTTTCACCTGTAGTGGCTTCGCGAAACTATGCTTATGCATCTATCGCGAGCTATGAAGTAATTGCTGCTGGTCATCCTGATAAGTTTAATTCATTAGTAGGTCAGGTGAATGGATTAACTAAAGTTGCCAAACCTGCGGCGGGCGAAAAAATTGATTACGAATATGCATCAATACTAGCCTTTTGTAAGGTAGGAGAAGCCGTAACTTTCCCGGAAGGCAGTATGAAGGATTATACCGACAGCCTGCACCAGATCGCAGTTACCCATGGCATGCCTTCTGAGATGATCACTAACTCAGAAAACTATGCCAAAGCAGTTTCCGCTTCTATTATGGCCTGGAGCAAAAAGGACAACTACGCTAAGACAAGGAGTGCCCCTAAGTTTGCCATAAACGACTCTGCATGGCGATGGGTACCCACTCCGCCAGCTTACACGGAGGCTGTGGAGCCGCATTGGGGCGAGATCAGGACGATGGTAATGCATGATGCTAAAGAGTACACTGTTCCTCCACCGCCAGCATTCAACGTTACAGATCCGAAAAGCAAATACTATAAGGAAGTAATGTACATTAAAAATACGGGCGACAGTTTAAATGCTGAACAAACTCATATCGCCGATTTTTGGGATGATAATCCTGGTAAATTGAATGTATCCGGTCACGTGATGTTTGTGATTAAAAAATTCTCTCCTCCGGGACATTGGATGAGTATTGTAGGCATCGGCGCTCAAAAAGTTAACGCTGATTTCAATACAACGGTATGTGCATATGCCAAGACCGCCATTGCTTTATTTGATGCCTTTATCGAATCGTGGACAGCTAAATACGTTTATAAAACTGCACGTCCTGAAACAATCATCAACAAGTTCGTGGATAAAAACTGGCGTCCGCACTTACAAACACCACCATTTCCGGAATATACCTGTGGACATTGTACTATATCTGCAGCAGCAGCTGAGGCACTCACCAGCGTTTTGGGCGATAATATTGCTTACACCGATACTTCCGAATTAGAATTCGGTATAAAAAATCGCTCCTACAAATCATTTAAAGATGCAGCGGATGAAAATGTTCTCGCAAGGTTTTATGGTGGTATACATTTTCATAACTCGTGTGTCGTGTCGCATGGCTTTGGTACCGTTGTTGGCGATTCAGTCGTTAAAAAACTGGTCATGAAAAAATAGATATCAATCAACGATTTAATGGAAAGGCAGTTAAATAAATGGCTGCCTTTTTGGGTTTTGGCTACTCAATTTTAACCTTGATATTATGCGTTACATGTTACTTATTGTCCTTGGTTCACTGATAGCTTGCGGATGCAGCAATAACCAGTCTCATTCTGACAAAGCATCACAATCTTCTCAAACAGACTCAGTTTCCGATTGGGCATTGCTGCCATTTAAAAAGCTGGACAGTGTAAACCCCATCCTGCAACCCGGCACAGGAAGCTTTATTGACCCGATACGTAAGACAAAAGTTTTATGGGAAGAAAAAGATGTATTTAATCCGGCAATAGTGCAGAAGGATGGTAAAGTGTATATGCTTTATCGCGCCCAGGATAAGGTTGGAAAACCAGGCGGCACCTCACGGATTGGATTGGCAGTGAGTACAGACGCTGTTCATTTTACAAGGACGCCCGCACCAGTTTTGTACCCTGATAATGATCAGTACAAAAAACTGGAATGGGAAGGTGGTTGTGAAGATCCACGTGTAGTTGAAGATAGCCTGGGTACTTATTATATGACATACACCGCGTATGATGGTGAGATAGCCCGCCTATTAGAAGCTACATCCAAGGACTTACAACATTGGACAAAGCACGGCAGTGTATTCGCCAAAGCTTATAATGGTAAATATGCCAAACTATGGAGCAAATCCGGATCAATCGTTTCTGTTTATAAAGACGGGCAACCAATAGCTGCCAAAATCAATGGTAAATACTGGATGTATTGGGGTGATACACAAATATGGTGTGCCTACTCAGATAATTTATTGGATTGGACACCTGTGGAGATGAAGGCAGGTGAGCATCCTCCGGTAAAACTACGCTCACAGGCATTAAACATGCCAGATTTGAAAGTTGTATTACCAACACGCGAAGGCAAGTTTGATAGTGACCTTGTAGAATCGGGCCCACCTGCAATGCTTACCGATAAAGGAATAAGGCTTATCTATAATAGCCGCAATATGCAGGCATATGGCGATAAATCGCTGCCCGATGGCACTTATGCTGCCTCGCAGGTATTGTTTGACAAGAACGACCCTACGAAGATTCTAAAACGGATGGATACCTGGTTTATGCGTCCTGAAAAACCATATGAAATTACCGGACAGGTAAACCAGGTTTGTTTTCTGGAAGGGTTGACTGAGTTTAAGAATGTGTGGTATTTGTACTACGGTACAGGCGATTCGAAAATAGCTGTCGCCTCCAGTAAATAATATCAGGCGACTTCTGTTGCTAACATACTTATTCCCTGGGCATGAAGGTTATAACCGCTTCTGAACAGCTCAATGGCTTCATTTACGGCTTTTTGTTGCTCTAAAAGTATATTCAATTGCTCCACCGTTGGAATATGGTTATATAGGTATGTATTATATTTTTTTGCCGAGTCGAGTTCATTTTTTAAAATCGTGGTAACTAAAATCTGATCTCCCTTAGAATGAGCCACGCTTTTTACGAGCTTAAACCAAAGTGGTTTGACATTTTTTAAAGTATTGTAGTTTTTCCGGCCCTTTTCCCGAAAACCATCTTTAAGAATATGGACGAACTCAGCACGTTCGGCAGCAAGTTTGGTGGATATGTCCTTTAATTCTGGCAAGTCTGATTCAGAGGCCAGCTTTTTGTAATTCTCAGCGCAGGTTTGTAATGATGAAATCAGATCGTTCAGGTATTTTGGATGATCTGATCTTTTGCTTTTCAGGGTAACCAGGTTATCATTATTGATTTTTATCACCTTCTCCATATTCTAGACAGTAATGAACCATAGCATAACATTACGAGTGCAATTTAGTTTTTTTAACCAAAAATAAAAAGACTGCTCTCTTGAGGAAAGCAGTCTTTCTTATATCTGTATAATATTGACTATCGCGATGCGTTGCGCGGATCAGGCTTGGATTTCAGCTGATATTCTTGTGGCGGTGTCCCACCCAATAGGTTCTTCACAAAGTAATCCCAGCGGCGGCGCATCATATATGGCGAAAATCCGCCGTAACCATGCGCAGCATTAGGGAAAACTACCAGGTCATAGTCTTTATTTGCTTTTTCCAGAGCTTCTACAACTAGTAAAGTGTTTTGCGGCGGAACGTTATCGTCCATTAAGCCATGCGCCAGCATTAATTTGCCTTTCAGGTTTTTAGCGTAGTTCTCATTAGCCTGCGCATCGTAGTTGGAATTAGCTGCTAAACCATCGTATCTTTCGCCCCAGTCATCTTCGTAATTGCGGTTATCGTGATTACCCGACTCGGAAATTCCCACTTTAAAGAAATCCGGATAGCGAAACATGGCAGCAGCTGTAGCAAAACCGCCGCCCGAATGGCCCCAGATACCTACACGGGTAGTATCTAAATAACCATACTTTTCTGCCAATTGCTTAATACCTGCTATCTGGTCCGGAAGTGTGTTTTCGGCCATATTGCCATAGCTCATATCATGAAAGCTTTTTGAGCGTAATGGGTTGCTTGTGCCTTCAATGGCTACTACTACAAAACCTAATTCCGCCAAAGCCTGGTTATCACCTCTGGATGCAGAGAACGACCAGCTTCCAACACTGCCACCTTGCGGACCGGGGTAGATATAGTCAACAACCGGGTATTTTTTGTTCGCCTCAAGCTTGGTAGGAGTGAACATTAACCCATAGATATTAGTTTTTCCGTCATGGGCGAGCAACTTAACCGGGGTTGGTGCATGCCAGCCTGTGGCTTCAAGTCTTGATATATCTGTTTTCTCCATGTCGGTAATTACTTTACCATTCAGGTCCCTTAAAACAGTAACCGGGGCCACATTTGGTTGAGAATAGCTGTCAATAAAATAATTCTCAGAAGGTGAGAAGGTTATTTGATGATTACCAACTTCAGGCGTTAGTACGGCGAAGTGCTTACCATCAAAGCCTACTTTACATAGCTGGCTAAAATATGGGTTTTCAGCTTCGCGGCCATCGGCAATGAAGTATACTATACGATTTTTTTCGTCTACTTTTAATAACTGCGTAACTACCCAGTCGCCCTTAGTGATCTGGTTTTTTACTTTTCCTGTAGACGCATCATAAAGGTAAAGATGTCCCCAATTATCGCGTTCTGAGAACCAAATGATCTCTTTGGTTTTAGAAAGGTAGCGCCAATTAATAGCACCCCATCCTGACTCATATTGGGTTGATACTGATTCCTCGAATACCTCACTCACTTTTCCTGTAGCCGCGTCTGCTATGCGCATTTTCTCAACTTTGTGATCACGTGAGGTAGATACAAAGGCCAACTGACTTGCATCAGGGCTCCAGTCTACATCATCAAATGTGCCGCTGCTGGAAATGTCGTCACTTAAGGTTGCTCTATGCGGATCAGGCGCCACATCCAGTTTGATCACTTTTGGTTCATCAACATTAATGATGACACGGTGTATCATAGCGATCTCTTTGTCTCCCGGCAATGGATATTTCCACGCTTTCAATTTAGGTTCTCCAACTTTAGTGGAAACCAGGTACATATCGCTTGCATTACGCTGATCTTGCTTGAAGGTCGCTATCTTCTTTGAGTCAGGAGACCAGCGCAGAATTGCCGCATCGCTGTGTTTCCAACCTGCGTTATCGGTAGCATATCCAAAGTCCTTTATACCATCAGTGGTTAATTGAGTTTCTTTATGACTCTCTATATCACGGACCCACAGGTTGTAATCTTTTATATAAGCCACCTTTTTGCCATCAGGTGATGCTGTCTCCATTTCTGCTCTTCTTCTGCCGCGGCCTCGTTCTCTGCCTGCTTTTGCGTGCGAATCGTCTGCCTTGCAATCATAAGTTTGCAGGTTACAGCTCCATTGCTTGCCATCTGCTTCAAAAATTACCGACTTGTTATCTGCTGAAAAGCTGATCGAATTAAAAGGCAGCATATCAGCCTCGTATTGTTTACCTGTTGCTTTTGATAAAGAAGCAGCTAATTTCTGCTGATCAAATGCAGCTGAACGTGTTTTCTTAACAGGATCAACCAATATAAATTCGCTGCCTTTAGCAGTTAATACACGATACCAGAATTTATCGCCATCAAACCACACTGCATTCACATTTTCATGATCGATGAAAGGCGTTGTGTTATAATTCAGAAATTTTTCGGCGTGTTCGTAATCTTTTGCAGTTAACTGAGGCCCTTGCTGGGCATTAACTGTTGCCGCCAACGCCAGGAATGGCATAGCGAGGAGTAATTTGTTCATGATGATCAGTTAAAAATTATCGGATGCAAATTAGTATTTTTTATACTTAAGTAGCATGTGTAATAAGTTTGTGGCAAAAAGAAAAATGGGCTTATGCATCAAACTGGATATCCCATATCATAACGCGTTTATCATCACTCACAGAAATGAGATGATTGCCATCCCAGGTAAGCTTGTTTATCGATAATACATGCACTGGATAGCCTTTCTCGCGACTAATGATCTTATATAACTTAAAATCGTCGGCACCCCATATTTTGATGCTTTTATCCATACTTGCTGTCGCGAAATAGGGTAGTGATGGATGAAAAGCAATATGATTAACAGCGAACATGTGCCCAGGAATGTTTTTGATGAGGTCAAAAGTAAGCGCGTCCCATATTTTAATTTGTGCGTCCCGCGAGCCAGATACCAGATAATTGCCATCAGGAGCATATTGAACCGAGAACACCGCCATTGTATGACCATGAAGACTTTTAACGAGGGAATAGTCCTCGACATCGTATATTTTGATGGAATTATCACGGCAACCAAAGGCTACTTGTTTCTCGTCTGAAGAAATACTGATGCTGCGGATAGTATCTTTGGAAACGGGTATTGTATAGATTTTTTGCAGATCATTCAGGTTCCATACCGATACAGTGCCGTCCTCCGAAGCTACAAGTAGCTCACTTTTACGTTGAACCGATTTTATATCAAATATCGGCGCCTGGTGACCATGTAAAACATGGGTGATCTTTTGTTCAAGAAAGTCGAAAACCAACACATGTCCGCTGCGCAAACCGGCAAAAAGTAGTGGATAACCCTGAGGACAATAGATCGCATAAACAGAAGCCTTAACCGGGAACAACACTTTGATAAAGGAATTATCCTTCAGGCTCCATTCCACTACGCCTTTATCATTGCCTCCGGTAAATAATATGCCCGGCTTTTGAGATAGCTCCAGCGAGAATATTGGGTTACCGTGGCCTGTGAGTTCTGCTATTTTAGTTGCGGTGATCATTTTATAAGTTTGCAGTTTACAGTGGGCAGTTCGCAGTTAAACCTACTGCCCACTGCAAACAGGCAACTGCAAACTTATTTATGCCTGCTCTCCAAATTCTTCGCAATAGTTTCAAGGCTGAGGCCTTTTTCGCGAAGTAAAACGATCAAATGGAAAATCAGGTCGGATGACTCGTTGATCATATCCGTTTCGGTTTCCGCTAAAGCAGCTATAACAGTTTCCACACCTTCTTCGCCTACTTTTTGGGCTATTTTGTTCAGACCTTTCGCACGAAGTTTATTGACGTATGAGCCTTCCTGCGGATTCTCATAACGATCGTTAACAATCTGCTCGAGCTGCAGGATGAAATTTTGATTGTATTCGGTATTAAAACAATTTCTTGCACCTGTATGGCAGGTAGGACCGTCGGCTTTTACTTTTATCAATAAAGTATCATTATCACAATCAAGCGCTATACTTTTTACATGAAGGAAATTATTGCTGGTTTCGCCTTTTGTCCACAAACGATTTTTTGAGCGCGAAAAAAAGGTGACAATATTTTCCTGAACAGTTTTATCATATGCTTCCTGGTCCATATAACCCAGCATTAGCACCTCAAGAGTATGCTCATCCTGTATGATCACCGGAACTAAACCGTCGCTTTTGTTAAAATCAATAGCCATTTTAATACTTTTGTTAATAAGGTAATAGTTTTCTCCTTAAGGGGTTAGGAGAGGTTTCTTATTTCAATATGATTCTGTTTCAATATTTCTTTCAGATCCGGTATCAATATCTCGCCATAATGGAATACTGAAGCTGCTAAAGCCGCGTCCACATTGGCTTTTGCAAATACATCTACAAAGTCCTGAACGCTGCCGGCTCCACCAGATGCAATTACCGGGATATGAACAGCGTCATTCACCTGTTTCAAAAACTTGTTGTCAAAACCTCCTTTTGTACCATCGTGATCCATCGACGTAAGTAGTACTTCGCCCGCACCGCGATCTTCTGCTTCCAATATCCAGTCGAAGGTTTCTTTTTCAGTAGGTATACGCCCGCCATTCAGGTGAACAATATTTTTGCCTTCAACGTGCCGGGTATCAACCGCTACTACCACAAACTGAACGCCGAACGCCTTTGCTAATTCATCAATCAGGGCAGGATTGCGTACTGCTGCAGAGTTGATTGAAATTTTATCAGCGCCTGCATTCAAAAGAGCATCTGCGTCAGCAATTTCGTTGATTCCACCGCCAATTGTGAAAGGGATGTTGATCTGTCTTGCAACCGCCTTAACCAATTCTACCATTGTTTTACGGCGTTCATGAGTAGCAGTGATGTCGAGGAAAACCAATTCATCAGCGCCTTGATTGGAATAATTCCAGGCCAGTTCAACCGGGTCGCCTGCGTCGCGCAGATCGACGAAGTTTACGCCTTTTACGGTGCGACCGTCTTTGACATCCAGGCAGGGTATGATGCGTTTCGCGAGACTCATATTGAAATTAGTGATTTCAAATTCCAATTTTTGATCTCATCAATATTGATGCGGCCTTCATAAATAGCCTTGCCAACAACAACTGATTCCACCTTTATTTTGCTCAGATCCTCAATATCTTTCATTGAGCTTACACCGCCGGACGCGATCAATTTAATAAACGGAGAGTGGTCAAGCAATTTTTGATACAATTCAATACCTGCACCGGCCAGTTTGCCGTCCTTATTGATATCTGTACATAGAAAGCGGAAAAAGCCCAGTTGTAAGCATCTGTCAACATAATCCATCAGTTTGATAGGAGAGCTTTCCATCCAGCCGGAGTATTTGATCACTTCATCAAGCACATCTATTGCTACAATCACCTGGTCAGAACATTTGTCTTTTCCGCAGATCTCTTTGCTCAGATCAGGTAAAAAAATTGGGTTAGTAATAGCTTGTGTACCAACAATCACGCGGTGAACGCCTGCATCGATCAGCTCTTTTACCTTATCTATACTGCGGATACCACCTCCATATTGCACCTTCATGTCCGTTTTGCGGATCACATCAAAAAGGTACGCCTGGTTGCTAAAGTCGTTTTTTGCGCCGTTCAGGTCGATAACGTGAATGAAATCTGTACCATGCGACTTGTACTTTTCTATCATTTCTTCGAGCGTAACTTCATATTCGGTTACCTGCTCGTAGTTACCCTCACGCAGCCTTACAACACGTTTATTTAAAATATCTATCGCCGGGATTATATACATCGCTTTATAAGTTTGAAAAGTTAGTTAGTAGTGTTTCGCCAAATTTGCCCGATTTTTCCGGATGAAACTGAACCCCAAAGAAATTGTCTCTCCAAATTGATGCCGAAAATTTTAAACTATAATTAGTTGAGGCCAACGTAAATGCTTCGTCGAACTCAATAAAATATGAATGTACAAAGTAAAAATGTGATCCGATGGGAATATTTTTAAACAACAGATTGTCTTTTTCGCTGTAAACCTGGTTCCAGCCAGTGTGGGGAACTTTGTATTCAGAGCTATCTGCAAACCGTTTAGTTTTTATCGGGAAGATATTCAGCATGTTAGCGTCGCCCTCTTCCGAATGAGCCGTAAGTAGCTGCATACCAACACAAATGCCAAGCGTTGGCTTCTGTATAGCCTTAATTTTATCAACCATTCCACTATGCTGTAGCTTGTTCATAGCAGCGCCGGCGTGACCCACACCGGGTATAATATAGCGGTCAAATTGTTTAAAATCTGCTTCACTATGCACCATGCCATATTTTATGCCTAACCTGTCTAAAGCGGCAGTTAGCGAAAAAATATTTCCGGCTCCGTATCTTATTATTCCTATCATTTTTTAGAATCAAGATTCAAGAATCAAGATTCAAGAAATAAGAATCAAATAAATGTCTTGACTCTTGGCTCTTGATTCCTGGCTCTGTTATAAAACTCCTTTAGTAGATGGTAATACCATATTATTCACATCACGTTTAACAGCCATTTTTATTGTTTTGGCAAAAGCTTTAAAAATAGCTTCTATTTTGTGATGCTCGTTTTGTCCCTCGGCTTTGATGTTCAGGTTGCATTTTGCAGCATCAGAGAATGATTTAAAGAAATGATAGAACATTTCAGTTGGCATTTCTCCGATCTTCTCGCGTTTAAATTCTGCTTCCCAAACAATCCAGTTTCTTCCGCCAAAATCGATAGCTACCTGTGCCAGGCAATCATCCATCGGCAAAGAGAATCCGTAACGCTCTATACCACGTTTATCGCCCAATGCGGTGGCAAATACTTCACCCAGTGCGATGCCGGTGTCTTCTATGGTATGGTGCTCATCAATATGCAAATCGCCTTTTGCTTCAATTTCCAAATCTATATTGCCATGACGAGCAATTTGATCCAGCATGTGGTCAAAAAAATGAACGCCTGTAGATATTTTGGCTGTGCCTTTTCCGTCAAGGTTAAGTTTGATATAGATATCTGTTTCTTTGGTAGTGCGGCGGTGTTCGGCAACACGTTCACCGACTTTCAAAAACTCGTATACTTTTTGCCAGTCGGTAGTTTCAAAAGCGATGACATCCTCAAGCGCATCATGCTGTTCCTGGGTAAATTCGCCACCACCCAGGTTTGAGCCGTTGTTTAACCAAATGGCTTTCGCACCTAAGTTTTTGGCTAACAGGATATCGTTCTTGCGATCGCCGATGGTGAATGAGCCTTTCAAATCATATTCATCATTGCCGATATATTGAGTCAGCAATGCTGTGCCCGGTTTACGGGTAGGAGCATTGTCTCGTGGAAAAGTCTTGTCGATAGCAAAGTGCGAAAACTTCACGCCTTCGTTTTCAAAAGCCTTTACCACAAAGTTTTGAATCGGCCAAAAGGTGTCTTCAGGATAAGATGAAGTGCCCAAGCCATCCTGGTTGGTCACCATCACCAGTTCAAAATCCAGTTCTTTTGCAATTCTGGATAACCAGGGTAAAGCACCAGGGTAGAATTCCAGCTTGGCAAACGAGTCGATCTGCTCGTCGGCAGTTTCTAATATCAGCGTACCATCACGATCTATGAATAATACTTTTTTTGGTGCGCTCATTTATAATTTTTTAAAGCTTCTAATAAAATGTTGTTCTCTTCAGGAGTTCCTACTGTTATCCTTAAACAACCTTCGCAAAGAGTTACTTTTGAACGGTCGCGAACGATAATGCCCTGTTGTACCAGGAAATTATAAATCCCCCGTGGATCAGTTGTTTTTACGAGGATAAAATTAGCATCAGAAGGGTAAATATCGATCACGAACCCGTAATCTTTTAACTCGAGTACCAATTTGTCGCGCTGTACCAAAGTTTCTTTTATCCAACCATTTACCTGGTCGATGTTTTCCAGCGCTTTCAGAGCCAGTTGCTGAGATGCATCATTGATGTTATAAGGAGGCTTCACCTTATTCATTATCTCGATGATCTCTTCGCTGGCGAAGGCCATACCTACGCGCAGGCCTGCTAAACCCCATGCTTTTGAGAGTGTTTGTAATACTACCAGGTTAGCATATTCAGTCAACTCCTGTATAAAGGTCTTTTGTCTACTAAAATTGATATAGGCTTCGTCAACAACAACTATTCCATTAAAATTCGCCAGAAGCGTTTCCACATCGTCACGGTTCATAGAATTGCCTGTAGGGTTATTCGGAGAGCAAACGAATATGATTTTGGTATTGGCATCAATCGCTTCAGCTATACCTTCCATGTTCAACTGAAACTCTTCTGTCAGCGGGACCTTCTTTATTTTGATGTCGTTGATATTGGCAGATACCTCGTACATGCCATAAGTTGGCGGCACCAGGATCACATTATCAACACCCGGGTTACAGAATGCTCTTACCAGAATATCGATAGCCTCGTCACTGCCATTGCCTAAAAAGATATTACGAGGCGGAACGCCTTTGATCTCGCTCAGACGCTTTTTTACGTCATATTGCAGCGGATCAGGGTAGCGATTATAGTTTTGTTCCAGCGGTGAACCGAATGCATTTTCATTGGCATCCAGGTAAACACTGGCCTCCCCTTGGAACTCGTCACGTGCGGATGAGTAGGGGGTTAAATTTTTAATATTTTCTCTTAATATATTGTTGATGTCAAACATTGTCTTATTTCATTTTGAACACGATTGAGTGATTTTGTTGATTTTCAAGATTGATCTTTGTCATTCATTTAATCTTTTAATCGTGTTCAGACATTCTAACGCTTATAGCGTTTTTGTGTGCTTGTAAACCTTCCAGTTCAGCCAAAATCTCTACAGTACGACCTATACTTTGTATCCCTTCTGGACTTATATGCTGAAAAGTGAGCTTCTTAACAAAAGAATCAACCGATACACCTGAATAAGACCGTGCATAAGCACTGGTAGGTAAAGTATGGTTAGTTCCGGAAGCATAATCACCCGCACTTTCCGGAGTTAAATTTCCCAAGAATACAGAGCCCGCATTGATAATCTTACCTGTAATTTGCTGCCATTGATCGGATGCCAGAATCAAGTGCTCCGGTGCATATTCATTACTGAATTGCATGGCCTCATCCAGATCATTTACCACAACGATGTAAGAGTTATCAATAGCCTTGCCTGCTATTGCGGCACGTGGTAATACCGGTAACTGCTTGTTAAGTTCTCCTATAACTTTTTCGGCAAACTGTTGTGAAGTGGTTACCAGAACTGACTGGCTATCCACGCCATGTTCTGCCTGTGCCAGCAGGTCGGCTGCTACATAAGCAGGTACCGCACTTTCATCGGCAATCACCAAAACTTCCGATGGGCCTGCAGGCATATCGATAGCTGTATTGGTAGTGGATTGAACAATGGTTTTTGCCTTGGTAACATACTGATTTCCAGGTCCAAATATCTTGTCAACTTTAGGAATACTTTCAGTGCCATAAGCCATTGCTGCAACGGCTTGTGCGCCGCCTGTAAGGTATACTTTCTGTACCCCTAATAGTTGCGCAACATAGGCAATATAAGCATTGATCTTACCATCCTTTTGAGGCGGAGAACATACCACAATTTCATGACAGCCGGCAATACGGGCTGGTATGCCCAGCATCAAAAGGGTGCTTGGCAAAACAGCCGTTCCGCCGGGAATATAAAGTCCAACTCTTTCAATCGGCCTCAGTTCGCGCCAGCAGGTTACGCCTGGCATCGTTTCAACCTTTGATTCAACATGAATCTGGGTCTCGTGAAACTTGCGAATATTATTATAGGCAGTATCCAGTGCATTCTTTTGCTCCGGCTGCAGTTCAGAAGCGAGTTGAGCTAACTCATCCTTTCCAATGAACAAACTTTTCAGTTCAACCTTGTCAAATTTGGCAGCATAATTCAGTATAGCAGTATCGCCATAGACGCGGACATTATTGATGATGTCCTCTACCACATTACGTATCTCATCAGCCGGGTCAACATTGCGCTGAACCAGTTTTTGAATATCTTGTTTGCTTAAATCTGAATAATTGTATATCCTCATTGTTCAGTTTGCGGTGGACAGTTGTCAGCTGGCAGTTAAAAAAGCAAACTGCAATCTGGCAACTGCCAACTTTCTAAAATATGATTTTTTCGATAGGCATTACGGTAATGCCTTGTGCGCCTGCTTGTCTCAGTTGGTTGATCCTGTCCCAGAAATCACTTTCAGGTATTACGGTATGCACAGCAACCCAGCCTTCTTCGGCCAATGGCACCACAGATGGACTTTTTACACCTGGTAGCAATGCGATCGCTTTATCCAGGTTGTCTCTGTGAATGTTCAATACCACGTATTTGGTTTCTTTAGCTCTTAGTACTGATTGAACACGTTGTAGTAATTCCTGTACGTGCTCGTGATCCTCGATACCTGCTTTGCCTATTAGAATCGCTTCTGACGACATTACATTGCAGAAAGGTTTCAAACCGTTGCTTTTAAGTGTGCCGCCTGTAGAAACTAGGTCGCAGATAGCATCACTTAATCCTAAACCCGGTGATATTTCAACAGAGCCTGAAATGGTGCGTATTTCAGCATTGATGTTTTTCTCTTTCAGGTATTTGCCCAATATAACAGGGTAGGTGGTAGCAATTGATTTGCCGCTCAATTCGCTAACGTCCTCTATATCGTAAGAATTCGGTATGGCAATTTTTAAAGAGCATTTACCAAAACCCAGGCGCTGCAGATAGCTTACTTCAACTTCAGTTTCCTGTATAACATTTTCGCCAACGATACCCAGATCGGCAATGCCATCCTGAACATATTCAGGTATGTCGTCGTCGCGAAGGAAAAGGATTTCGAGTGGAAAATTGGCGACGCTTGAAATAAGCGAGCTTTTGTAATTGTCGAAGTCTAAACCGCAATTTTTTAGCAATTCAACAGATTTTTCGTTGAGCCTTCCGGATTTCTGGATGGCTATTTTAAGTGTTTTCACAAATTAAATTTAAAGGTATTACAAATAAACAGGGGGCGATATTTCTTTCAGAAACAAACATTATCTGGTCGCCAAATGATGGCGATGATGCGTATTGTGATGATGTATGTTGAACCCGTTCATTATTGTATAGTAAAGCTATAGATGAAGTGTTGCAAATATATATTTTATTTAATAAAATCAAGGTTAAGTTTCGGCACTAATACGATAAAGCTTAATAAATTGTTCATAACAATTTGTTAATAAGCATTTTCAGGGATGATCTTAATGTAGCAATTCCGCCCAACATTCGTCGTGAACAACTAATGCCTACTTCGCGTTCTCGTCGTAGTAATAAATCTCGCCTTCTTTGGCACTGCCAATTTTTACCAGTTTTTTGTGTGCCATAATATCCTGCAGACTGATCAACTCTGAATTATACAGGTTATCAAACCAAATGAGGTAAAAACGCTTTTCGGCATACATCTTCTGCACCAGGTTAGTTTGCAGTTTATGTGGTATCAGGGTTGATGACATGCCCGTAAATAAATAAACCGCTTCATCGGCATCACTGTAAATCGGTATACCTGCTTTAAACATATGCTGATGCTTTCTCAGATATTGTACAAATTCCGATTTATTCCAGCTGTCGTCGCTATAACCTGGTACACCGTAATCAGTTTCATCATCATATCGCTGATAATCTACCAAAGCGGTTGAATATTCAAAAGCAAGCATGAGTAGAATTGCTACGCCTGACAAGGCATATTTTGAAGCCTTGTTTTTGATCAATCGCAATACATCGGGTACCCAACTAGTACATGAGATCAATAACGGAATAAACATTGGGGCGATGAGCCTGCTATTAATGCGTTCGTATCTGGATATACTGGCCGAGACAACTATAAACAACCCGTAAACCAATGCAAAGGCAATCACTATATTTTCGACAGTATCGATTTTACGTTTGTAGGTTTTCCAGGCAAGAATACCCATCAACGCCAATAGTATAAAGGCCGTAATAAAAGCAGCGTAAGGATCCGCTCTATCAGTTCTTAATGCTGCCCAATCCCATATCACCGTGCCAAAATAGTGCAGATTATCTACAAATGGCGTAATCGATGGCTCGCGTGTACCTGTGCTTAAGCCAGTGTTGATTCGGTTCATAATCAGGTTGCCTACCAGGAGTGAGATCGACACAAATCCATAGATCAGGATGTGCTTTATTTTCTTTTTAATAGGCAATTCCGTATCCAGCAAAAGCATTAAACCACCTGTGCCAACTATTGTAATACCTGCATACCGCGTAATGCAAATAATAGCCGTGATAAAAGCTGCGATTAGCAATGCTTTTGTTGTGTGCGATTGTAAGTAATGCCTATAGGCAATAATAAACAAGAGAGACTCGAATATGAATAAGGTTTCAGACCACAGGAAGCTGTAAATCTCCAGCAATCCCGGGCTTAATATGATGGCAATTAATATCAGCCATTTATAAATCCTTGCATGTGAAGTGAAGCTCTCCAGTATCCACCCAGTTGTGAATACTACGGCAGCGAACAAACAACTGTTGACGGCAGCTCCGGCGGTAATCGGATCAACACGTGTTATAAATTGTATAATGCCCAGGAACACCGGGTAAAAAACCGGAAAAAACACCAACGGGCCTTTATTGAAAGTCAGGATCGATCCATGTGCCTGTAAGTTAGTAGCTGTGCTGGCATACATAATCGAATCGGGTGAAAGCCCTACACCACTGTAAGAAGTAAACAGGTAGATTGCATAATAAGCTATAATGGCAGCAATAAATGAATCAAGATTCTTAAGATAAGGGCTCAACTTCATGTCGGTTGTAGTACTTATGGGCGATTGTTTATTGGTTGTAAATGTAAGTTAGCTGAAAAAGTTTTAATAAGCTAATTGGAACTACTCAATCAAATCCAATATATCACTTATGGGCTGGTCGCTGTTTATCAATATTCCTTTTACACCTGCTGCTTTACCTGCTTCTACGTCACGCTCACGGTCGCCTATGAAATAGGATTTGGCTGGATCAATGTTATATTTTTCTATTCCACGCAGTAATAGACCTGGTTTTGGTTTGCGACAATCGCATTCACCAGTAAAATTAGGGTGGTGTGGGCAGTAAAAAATATCGGTAAATTCTACACCATGCTCCGCATATATTTCCCTCAATTGCGCATGCATTTTCCCTAGCTCTTCTTCGGTATACCAGCCCTTGGCAAGGCCGCCCTGGTTGGTAGCTACAATTAATAAGTAGCCCTTGTCTTGTAAAGCTTTCAGAGGTTCAATATTGTGTTCCAGCACATGGAAATCTTCCAAACGGCATACATAGTCGCCCATTTCCTGGTTGAGTACGCCATCACGGTCAAGGAACACGGCTTTAGTTTTAGCAGGTGTATTCATTGCCGCAAAGGTAACAATTCTTGAAAACTCACATCTTCACAAATATTTTACCTCCTGATGCAACGATCTTTATCGATTTTTCATCATATTAGTATGTACCTCAAATCTGATCTTATGAAACAAAAAATCTATGCATTTATCCTCATTCTGAGTTGCTTTATTTCGGTTAATAGCTTTGCTGAAAATAAAGAGTTTGAAACTTTCGCCCAACATCAAAGTCAGCTAATGCAGCAGGCATATGAAAAGCGCGATCTGAAAGCCTATGGACAACTATTAGATGAATTTAAAAGCAAGTATAATCAGTTGCCCGCTGCTGACCAGAAACTATATGCGACGTACCTGATAGATGGATATTATAATTACAGCTGCACTTATTCGCTTTTAAAGGATAAAGGCCCGGCTCTTGATTACCTGGATAAAGCCATCAAAGCCGGATATGTCAATTACATGCATATACAGGAGGATAGCGATCTGGATAATATCCGCAAAGACCCAGCTTTTGTTAAACTGGTATTCCCGCTGCGCAAGACTGGCGACTATATGTATATTATAAAAAATGCAAAAGCATATAACCCTAATGATAAGCGCCCTATACCAACTTTTACTTATCAATCGGCAAATGATCCGAACCTGGTAATTCTTCGTAAGACTTTCAAACTGGATTCTATAGCAGGCGCTGGTAATGAAGTGTCAAAAGTGATTAACCTATTGTATTGGGTGCATAACCTGGTTCCGCATGATGGGAATCATGATAACCCGGTTGTGAAAAATGCGTTGAGTATGATCAATCAATGTAAAAAAGAAAATAGGGGACTTAATTGCCGTGGCCTTGCTACTGTATTGAATGAGTGTTATTTGTCGATGGGTATTAAATCACGTTTTGTGACTTGCTTGCCTAAAGATAGCCTGCATATGGATAACGATTGCCACGTGATCAATATGGTTTACATTAATTCGCTAAAAAAATGGATATGGATCGATCCAACCTTCTGTGCTTATGTAATGGATGAGAAGGGCCAGCTTTTAAGCATGGAAGAAGTAAGAGAAAGATTGATTGATGATAAGCCATTGATCATTAATCCGGATGCTAACTGGAACCATAAGGCTTCGGAAACTAAAGAGTATTATTTAGGCTATTATATGGCGAAAAACCTATATCGGTTGGAATGCCCGGTAAGTAGTGAATATGATACTGAAACCCGCGTGGCCGGTAAAAAAATAGCCTATGTTGACTTGCTGCCATTGGATTATTTTAAACAAGGCCCTGATAAATCGGAATTTACAAATCAAACCAATCAGACAACCTTTATAAATTACAACACTAATAACCCGGCAGCATTCTGGACTGCACCTGAAAAGTAGAATAATTTTAAAATAGCCGCTCTGATTTTATCAATTTTATAATTCAGAGCTCTAAAATCCCCTCATTTTGTAACTTTTAGTTCAGATGAGGGGATTTTTTATTGTTATGCAGGCATACTAATTGTTAATATGCGATTATGAAAATGTTATAATGAAACTCGAATTATTAACAAAATCTAAAATTTAATATGATATAGATAATATTTTTTAACATAATCTGAAAAATTACTAACTATATTACAAAAAAGATTATTAATTTGTAATTTCGTAATTACCGACCTAAGAGGAATACTAACTATTACAGAGCGATTGAAGATGGATCAAACAGATAACCCCCAGCAGGGCCTTTACCGGCCTGAATTTGAACACGACTCGTGCGGAACCGGGTTTATAGCCAATATACACGGCTATAAATCACACCAGATTATAGATGATGCCCTTACCATGCTGGAGAATATGGAACACCGCGGTGCTTGCGGCTGTGATCCTGAAACCGGCGATGGCGCAGGTTTGTTGATACAATTACCCCATGAATTTTTGATGGACGAATGCTCGAACCTGGAGATCAGCCTGCCTGAGCCAGGAGAGTATGGTGTAGGAATGATATTTTTCCCTAAAGATCCTTCATTGAAAAAAGCCTCCCGCATGGTAATTGCCAACGCGCTGGAGAAACTCGGATTACAAAAATTAGGTTATCGCAAGCTGACTGTCGATTCGACTGTGATAGGAGAGACCGCTCATCTTGCTGAACCGGATGTGGAGCAATTATTTGTTTTGCGTCCACATCATATCACGAATGTAAATGACTTTGAACGTAAGCTTTACGTTTTAAGAAGATATATCAATAAAACCATCACCGAAACCATTCCAAGTGCAGGTGAGCACTTTTATTTTACCTCATTTTCCTGCAAAACCATTATTTACAAAGGTCAGCTAACCACTTACCAATTGCGTAAATATTTTGCAGACCTCAGAGATCCGCGTATTGCATCAGGCCTGGCCATGATCCACTCGCGTTTCTCAACCAATACTTTCCCTTCGTGGAAGCTGGCTCAACCATTCAGGCTGATCGCCCACAACGGTGAGATCAATACGCTGACAGGCAATCTGAACTGGTTCTACTCGGGCTTAAAATCATATGTTTCTTCTTACTTTACCAGTGAAGAGATGGAAATGTTGTTGCCGGTGATCGACAATAACCAGTCAGACTCAGCTTGTTTGGATAATATAATTGAAGTTTTACTTCACACCGGCCGTTCATTACCACATGTAATGATGATGCTGATCCCTGAAGCATGGGATGGCAATGAGCAGATGGATCCAATCAAAAAAGCGTTCTACGAATACCATGCTACTTTGATGGAACCGTGGGACGGTCCGGCAGCTATTACATTTACTGATGGCAAGTTGATTGGTGCTTTATTGGATAGAAATGGTCTGCGCCCATTACGTTTTGTAATTACAAATGATGGCCGTGTTATTGCCGCCTCTGAAGCCGGGGTTTTGACTATCGACGATAAAACCGTTTTACGTAAAGGCCGTCTGCAGCCAGGTAAAATGTTGCTGATCGATACCGATAAAGGTAAGATCATCACCGACGAAGAAATAAAGAAACAAATAGCCTCACGTCAGCCTTACGGGCAATGGTTGGAGAACTATAAAATCCGCATGGAAGACCTGGCTGAACCTCGTTTGGCTTTTGCGCCGCTGTCGCCAAGTGCAGTATTCCGTTACCAGCAAGTGTTTGGTTATTCCCGCGAAGATATCGAAACCATCATCAAGCCGATGGCTGTTGATGGTAAAGAGCCTATAGGCTCAATGGGTACGGATGTGCCTTTGGCGATATTATCAGACAAACCACAGCATTTATCAAGCTATTTCAAACAGTTCTTTGCACAGGTAACTAACCCGCCAATCGACCCCATTCGCGAACGTTTGGTGATGAGCCTTGCTACCTTTATTGGTAATAATGGTAACCTGCTTGATGAGGATAAAATGCATTGCCATTGCGTGGCTTTAAAGCATCCCATCCTGGTTGATCATGACCTGGAAAAATTGAGAAGTATCGATACCGGTATGTTCCACGCCAAAACGCTGCAATGCTATTTTGTGGCCGATGGTATGCCTGGTTCAATTGAAAAAGGTATAGCAAGACTTTGCCGCTATGCGGAAGATGCTGTTGATGAAGGTTTTGAGGTGTTGATCCTTTCTGACCGTGCAATCGATTCGGAACATGCGCCAATTCCATCATTATTAGCTGTATCTGCTGTTCACCATCATTTGGTGCGTAAAGGATTGCGCGGTGCTGTTGGTTTGGTAGTTGAGGCCGGTGATGCATGGGAAGTACACCATTTTGCTACTTTACTGGCATTTGGTGCTACTGCCATTAATCCATATTTGGCATTGTCTACCATTAATACTATAAAAAATAATGGCAGCCTGGAAACCAGCCTGGATGTTAAAACGCTAACTAAGAATTATGTAAAAGCCATCTGCGATGGTTTGTTAAAGATATTCTCTAAAATGGGTATCTCTACGCTGCAATCATATCACGGTTCACAGATATTCGAGATATTGGGGCTAAACAGCCAGGTTGTAGACCGTTATTTCGCAGGTGGTGTAACCCGAATTGGAGGTTTAGGTCTTGACGAAATAGCACGCGAATCACTTTGTAAGCATAAGATCGGTTTTGGTAACACTAAAAATGAGAATCTTTTGTTGCCTGAAGGCGGTATTTACCAGTGGAAACGCCGGGGCGAGGAGCACCTGTTCAATCCAACTACAGTGCACTTATTGCAACATGCAACCCGCATGAACGATTATTCTGTTTACAAGAATTACGCGAAACAGATTAACGAACAGGGCGAAAAGCACTTCACTATACGTGGCTTACTTGACTTTGCACATCACCGTGAATCAGTTAAGTTAGATGAAGTAGAATCAGCGGAAAGCATCATGAAGCGCTTTGCAACAGGTGCGATGTCTTTCGGTTCGATCTCGCACGAAGCACATAGCACTTTAGCGATTGCTATGAACCGTATAGGTGGTAAGAGCAATACAGGCGAAGGCGGTGAAGATGAGATGCGTTACGAGTTATTGCCAAACGGCGACTCAATGCGTTCGGCTATCAAACAAGTAGCTTCGGCACGTTTTGGTGTAACTTCAAATTACCTGAGCAATGCTGATGAACTGCAAATAAAAATGGCCCAGGGTGCAAAACCGGGCGAAGGTGGTCAGCTACCGGGTCATAAGGTAGATGACTGGATCGCTAAGGTACGTCACTCAACTCCGGGAGTAGGTTTGATATCTCCGCCACCGCACCACGATATTTATTCTATCGAGGATTTGGCCCAATTAATATTCGACTTAAAGAATGCCAACCGCGCTGCACGTATCAATGTTAAATTGGTATCAAAGGCAGGTGTAGGTACTATTGCTGCGGGTGTAGCCAAAGCGCATGCCGACGTGATCCTGATCGCAGGATACGATGGTGGTACTGGTGCATCGCCAATCAGCTCTATAAAACATGCAGGCTTACCATGGGAACTTGGCCTTGCCGAAGCACATCAAACACTGGTTCGTAACAAACTGCGCAGCCGTGTGGTATTGCAAACAGATGGTCAGCTTAAAACTGGTCGTGACCTTGCTATCGCAGCATTAATGGGCGCCGAAGAATGGGGTGTGGCTACGGCGGCGCTTGTTGCTGGCGGCTGTATCATGATGCGTAAATGCCATCTGAATACCTGCCCAGTGGGTGTAGCTACTCAAGATCCTGAATTAAGGAAATTGTTTACCGGCAAGCCGGAGCACGTGGTAAACCTGTTCCATTTTATGGCTGAGGAGCTGCGTGAGATCATGGCTGAACTTGGCTTCCGTACCATTAATGAGATGGTTGGCCGCGTTCAGTTCCTGAAAGTAAAGGACGGACTGAAAAACTGGAAAGCTAAACATATCGACCTGTCAGGCATACTGCATCCTGTTAACAATCCGAAAGGAATGACGCTGTACAACAGCGAAAGCCAGGATCATGGTATCGATGCGATAATCGACTGGAGATTACTGGAAAGTGCTAAAGCTGCATTGGAAGATAAAACACCAGTATTTGCATCATTCGATGTGAAAAATACCGATCGTACAATAGGCACACTATTATCGAACGAGATTTCTAAGAAATATGGTTCAGCCGGATTGCCGGACAATACCATCAACTATAAATTCAAAGGCTCAGCCGGGCAAAGCTTCGGTGCGTTCAATACAAAAGGTATTTCTTTTGAATTGGAAGGTGAAGCTAATGATTATGTAGGTAAGGGGCTTTCGGGTGCGCAACTGGCTATCTATCCATCTGCGGATGCGAAGTTTGTTCCTGAGGATAACATTATCATTGGTAACGTGGCACTGTATGGGGCAACCTCAGGTGAGGTATTCATCCGCGGTATGGCTGGCGAGCGTTTCGCGGTACGTAACTCTGGTGCAACAGCAGTTGTTGAGGGCGTAGGCGATCACGGTTGCGAGTATATGACGGGCGGACGAGCCTTGATATTAGGCAGCACCGGGCGCAACTTTGCTGCAGGTATGAGTGGTGGTATCGCATGGATTTATGATCCGGAAAATACATTTGCCGATAACTGCAACAGGGAGATGGTTGACCTTGATCCGTTAACTGAAAAAGATTCAGAGCAGATCACCATCTTATTAAAGAAACACGTAAGCCTGACTGGAAGTAAAGTAGCACAAAACCTGTTGAAAAACTGGAATGAGGCCTCAACCAAATTCGTGAAAGTGTTTCCGAAGGATTATAAAGCGGTTTTACTAAAAGCAGAATACCAAACTATCAGCTAATATTTTATGGGAAAGGCAACAGGATTTAAAGAGTATAACAGGGAACTTCCCGATAAAGTATCTCCGGCAGAACGCGTAAAGAACTACAAAGAGTTTGAAGGGCTGTACCCGGAGCAAAAGCTAAATGAGCAATCGGCCCGCTGCATGAATTGCGGAATTCCATTCTGTCATTCAGGCTGCCCGCTGGGTAATATCATTCCTGAGTTTAATGATGCGGTGTATCGTAAGAATTGGGAGGAAGCTTACCAGATATTATCATCGACAAACAATTTCCCTGAATTCACAGGCAGGATTTGTCCAGCGCCATGCGAATCAGCATGTGTGCTGGGTATCAATAAACCGCCCGTAGCTATTGAGGAGATTGAAAAACATATCATCGAGATCGCTTACGAAAAGAACCTGGTTAAACGTACCGCGCCACTTGTTAAAACAGGTAAAAAGGTCGCAGTTGTAGGTTCCGGTCCTGCTGGTTTGGCTGCTGCTGCGCAGTTGGCAAAAGCCGGTCACGCTGTAACAGTTTACGAACGCGATGACAAACCAGGAGGCTTGCTGCGTTATGGTATTCCTGACTTTAAATTGGAAAAATGGGTAGTTGAGCGCCGCGTGCAGGTTATGGAAGAGGATGGCGTTGTTTTTAAATGCAATGTAGAAGTTGGTAAAGATATAGCAGCTGATGAATTGGTACGCGGTAATGACGCGGTGGTATTAGCTGGCGGATCAACTATCCCTCGTAATTTGCCAATTCCAGGCCGTGAATTAAAAGGTATCTATTTTGCTATGGATTTCCTGAAACAACAAAATAAACGTGTAAGTGATATTGGTTTTGATGCCGAAGATATACTGGCAACCGGCAAAGATGTAGTGGTGATAGGTGGTGGGGATACCGGCTCCGACTGTGTAGGTACATCAAATCGTCAGGGTGCAAAGTCAATCCACCAGTTTGAGGTGATGGTGAAGCCACCTGTTGACCGTACTCACAGTATGCCATGGCCTTCATACCCAATGGTATTGAAAACAACTTCAAGTCATGAGGAAGGTTGCCAAAGATATTGGGGTATCAACACCAAAGAATTCTTAGGTGATGCTGAGGGTAACCTGAGGGCTTTAAAAGTGACTGACGTAACCTGGGAAACCGATATCATGGGCAGGCCGATCAAATTTGTTGAAGTAGAAGGCTCTGAGCGTGAGATAGAATGCCAACGCGTATTCCTGGCAATGGGTTTTGTACATCCGCAACATGAAGGTATGATAAATAGCCTGAATGTTCACCTGGATGAGCGCAAAAATGTAAAAGCTAAAGAGGGGGCTTACCGTACCAATGTAGGCAAAGTATTTGCAGCAGGCGACATGCGCCGCGGGCAATCACTGGTGGTTTGGGCCATCTCCGAAGGTCGCGAATGCGCCCGTAAAGTTGATGAATTTTTAATGGGACACTCCATACTGGAAAGCAAAGACGCTGTGAACCAGTTTGAACAGGTGTTTTAAGGATAGTGGATTAGTGATTGAAGATTAGTGAATTATTTATAAAAGTGCATTTCTAATACAATCAGTTAATAAACCCAAGTTAGGCCGTGCAAGCAAAAATGCTTGACGGCTTTTTTGCTTAATTGGATTTATAGGCTTTGATCAAATCCGGAATTAGTTTTTTTGCCTGCCTGATCCAGTTAGTATCTACTATGTCATAGTTAGTATAGGTATTATACTTATCGAAATCGAGCTTTGTTGAACCTGGTTTATATGGTCCGGCTATAGCAATATACGTTTCTCCATCAGCTCTTTCAGGCAGGTCAAATTTATAGGCATAATAGATCAACCCTTTATTCATAACGCTGCCCAGAAGCTTTATGTTAGTAGGGCTGCCATAATCATCAGTTCCGATATATTGATACAGACATAATTTGGCAAATTCGTTCTGTTTCTTGTACTTTATAGGAACTTTTTCAAATTGCTTTTGCCTGTAAAGCGCTTCCATTATATCATAACGTGTGTCAATACTATCCATTAAACTGGCGGTGAGCGATAGTTTAGTTGGTAAATGATTATTGATACGGGCTATTACAGCACTTGACAAATAGACGCCCTTGGGATTATTTTCAATATAATAATTAGTAAATTGATTGGTTAGCGGCTCACCTTTTATTTCTTTCATCAGGTTTAAATATCCATATAAGCCTGCTTTCCATTCCGATTTATCGGTGTCTTTACTCGCCAGGAAATTTCGCAGATCGTCATTTGCAAAGGCTGTTAACGATTTGAAATTTGCCTTTACCAGGTTAGTGTAAGCTTCGCTTTTTTCCGAAATCATTTTTATGGCCAGCGTCAAAACGTCACTTCGATAAGTGGCATTTTTCACCAGTGGAATTATTTTTTGAAAGTGATCAGCAGCGTATCCTAGCGAATCATATAAAGGATTAAAGATGCTGATCGTATTTTGTGGCTGAGTAAGGGAGTCTGTGGTTAAAAAATTAAAATACACATCATAGCCTTTTGCCGTGTCGATCTGCGGTATTGTTCTCAACACAATTGATTTCAACAGATCCTTACCTTTCAAGTCCGCATATACTTTTTTAAGGTCATCTATTGTGGTCTCATTGTGTACGCTTTTTAACATTTTAATGAGCTTATACCTTGATCCGCTTAATAATGTATCATCCGGATAATTATTTTTCAAAGCATTAAAGACAGAAGGAAGCTCATCGGGAGTGTATTTATAATATGATAATGCACCCAGGGCATATTTGTAAATTGAAGTATCTGACGATTGCAGATCCTTTGTAATTAAATCAGCTTTTGATGATAGCAGATCCGCTTTCAGAGCAGGACCGGTTCTTTCAAATGAGGTATAAAAAGTATCGCTTTCATCATTAAATAGTTCTTTAGAAGCTAAATATCCTTCCCATGTAAATATTTCGCCATCATCAATCAGAAGCCTGTAACGTCGTTTATCATGTGTGGTTTTATTCTCTATGACAATCTCTCTCGCTTTCTTCTTGTTGATTACTACGGTATCTATATTAAGAACGGTGTCTTCGGCCTTGCCACTTATAATATTTGTAAGGTCTTTGTAAAGGGAATCTATGTGGGTTGCACGATAGTATTTGCTTATATTATAATGACGAAGTATATACATGCCGCCTGAAGCAGGGCTGGTAACTGAATAAGTCTTTGCATTTTGAATATACGATTCGCGATCATTGCTATCCAATGTTGTTTTAGGTTGGGTTGGAAATTTAACTGTGAAATTTTCGTTTTGCCCGGGAAAATCGACGGGGTTAACTTTAGTGTATGGAATAAAAGCAAACGAGTTGAAGAACGGATCGTTTGCATCTGTCTTTTCACCCTGGCGAAGATATTCTTTCAAAAGAAGGTATACGCGGTTCCCTCTTATAAATAGTTGTACAACACCATAGTAGCCACCCTCAAATAGTATATTTACTTCGCGCCCTTCGTATCCATCTTTCCATATCTTTTTTGGTACGCTCACCATTTTAGCTTTACCCGCAAGGTCCTTTCCCATGCCGTCAAACAATACATCTCTATCGGCAATGTAATTTCCTTCGGGATAATCATTATATCTTACCAGGTAAGTAGCAAGTTGTTGGGGATCTGTAGCTACAAACATGTTTATTTTAAAAGGCGCCCCGTTTTTATTCGGATTTTTTACTTCCTGATTAATACGTTTGGGCTCCGCTGGAAATTTTATACTGAACGCACCGGTATCGTGTTTAAAGGCCATCCAGTTTATTGGTTTCTCCGTTATGCTGAAGCTTTTGAAAGAGTTGAAAAAGCGATTTGCATAAGCAGAATGCAGGCTTTTGAGATGCTTACCCATGTACATATAATATAGCATGTTGTTATTTACCAACAGTGCATATCGTTGATACCCATTGGCATCCTTTACTATCAGATCAATACATGGCAGCCCATTTATCAATGAATTCTTTTTGCTTATGATCTGGCCTTTTTTCTTTTTACCGAAATTCTGAATAATGTTATTTATTACTTTTTCACGGTTAGCAGGGTGAGTGCTTGTTCCCTCGCGCATAACATAAATACCATAATAGTTTTCATTGGATATGTCAGGGTACATCCATGTGGTCATGTTGGAAAACACTTTGGTATTTATTGGCTCAGACGGGAACTCCAGCGAATATCCCATTTCATAATCTGCATGTGTAACCCACTTCATGTGGTCATAATCTATATGATATTTATTGGCCCCACCCGTAAAAGTTGCCTGAACGGGTTCAACTGTGTATCCCTGTTTACGCAGAAGCGATATGATACCGTCATCACCAGGCAAATGAGCAGCACCTACAGCAGCAAAGAGTGATCCGCTCTTTGAATTATTGATGATACTTGCCACCATTACTTTATTCCGGGCGATCAATTCTAAGTTGGTCAGATCATATTGTTTTACATAGTCCCATATCTTATCAAGGTTTCCGGTGCTGTAGATTTGTATCATCTCCTCCGAGCCGTCTTCACCATTGCCATCTCCTAATAAATTCAGCAGTCGCTCTTTTATCTCATCAGATGAACCTATTTCCTTTTTTAGTTGTTGTGATGTGTTTTCCAGCCCATAGATTTTTTTATCCATTGTTCTGGCAATGCCATATAAGTAAGCATCTAAAAATGAATCATAGTCCCCCGGCTTGCTTTTATCTTTTTTCAGCATGGATTCAGCTAATAACGGGTTCATGTCATCACGCATTTTATACCCGTTTTTTTCCTCGAATTTTTTTGCCACCTCGTCGTATTCCTTATCGCTTAGCAGCTTGTGCAGGTTAAGTGAGCTATCCCCTTTTTGCATCATCTCAAAAAGGTCCCTTATAAGACTGTCGGGATGCACCTCTAATGCGAATGATTTACTTTTTTGTATAGCCAGCATCAGCGAATCGCTGAAATTGAATACCCTTTTATCCTTGACGTGCATTGTACCGAATACATACGATGGCTGACTTAAACCCTGGCCGCTAATTCGCCATAGCAAATTATAAACTGGTTTGGATTGCTGGGCGAAAATATTTGCCGAGAAAAAAATGATAGCGATAAAACAAACAAGATGTTTTAAACCAGAGCGGTATAGAAATTGTGGCATATGATACTCGTCAATGAGGTTTAGGATATTAGTTGCAACCGCCTAATATAGCAATATTGTAAACCTTCTATTTTTAATATTTTAAAATAGCAAAAAGGCGTGCCCTTACTTTTCAGAAGGATTCTTTTTGCCTGCTGCTAGCTTTTCAACGAGTTTCATCAATCTTTCGTTGCGGGTTTTTTCCTGTTTAGCGGTGAGTATCCAAAGCACATATTCTTTACGGTTGGACCAGGACAGATTCTCATAATTCGCTAACGCTTGCTGATTTTGCTCGAGTGCCTGTTTAATATCCTCACGCAGGGTAATGATCTTTTTGTCTACATCAATCCATTTCCCATACTCATTTTGTCTGATCTCATCGGCACCAACATTAGATACTTTTGCCTGACCGACAGGCCGGAAACGTAATGCGGTCCATTTGTCATCAACTGCGGCAGATGCAGCGGGCTCCAGTCCATGATCAGCAGGAGAGGCCCAACTACCCATCATCTCCAGATCGCTCTGTATTCCTGAGCTTTTTTTAGGATAGATCACCCAAAATATACTATCCGGCCGCAATACAGGTACCACCACCTTTAAACTTGCTATAAGTTCTGTGCTGTTCTTCACAAATAGCTGCACACCATCAAAATTGCCTTTCGCTTCGTAAGAAACAGTAGCTCCTTCTGGTAAAGGTTCAAGGAATACCAGGTAATTGGCTGGTGCATTAAACAGCAACCAATGTTTACCCGGTTTAACCTGGAGTTTTTTAGCAAGCGGACTAATGGTGTTTTCGTTGGTCATAATGGCGAAAAATAGAATCTAATTTAATAATGGATTTATACTTGCCACAAATATTGCCTGATAGAACGTAAATCAGTTATTGAAAATTGCTATTTTTCAGGACAGGGGGATGTCAATTTTCCACCAATTTAGTAAAGAAGTCCCACAGAACAATACCCGCTGATACAACAATATTAAAGGAGTGTTTGGTGCCAAATTGCGGGATCTCGATGCAGGCGTCTATCACTTTCATCACCTCATCGCTAACACCATTCACCTCGTTGCCGAATATTAACGCGTATTTTTCGTCATCGGTAATCTCAAATTGATTGAGCATGATGCTTTTTTCAGCCTGCTCTATAGCTATTATTTTATAGCCATCCTTGCGCAACTGCTCTACAGCTTGTAAGGGTTCAGCGTAATAAGTCCAGTTGATGGATTGCGTGGCGCCAAGAGCAGTTTTCTCTATTTCGCGGTGTGGAGGCTGACCGGTGATACCACAAAGGCAAACTTGTTCCACTGCGAAGCCATCGCAGGTGCGGAATATAGAGCCCACATTGTGCATACTGCGCACATTGTCAAGTACTACGGCAACAGGCAGTTTCTGTTGCGTTTTAAATTCCTCAACTGAGGCCCGGTTTAATTCGTTTAGTTTGAGTTTGCGCAATGTTAGAGATTAGTTAATTAGTTAATCAGAGATTAGTGATTAGTTGCGCAAATGTAATGATCTTTCAAAAATTAGGGTTTAGATATTAGTGCTCAGACTTTCCTTTAACATTCCGACACCATCACCAATTAGCGAACTATAAACTGACGGTGCATAACCAATCTTATCTGTATAATATTCAGTCACTTCTTTGCTGTAGATATCGAAAGCGCTTTCTTTTACCAATGCAATAGCGCAACCGCCAAAACCAGCCCCTGTCATGCGCGCACCGGCTACATCTGGGTTCGTCTGGCTATATTCTACAACAGCATCCAGTTCCTTTCCGCTAACTTCATATAGGTTTTTTAATGAGTCATGAGAGGCATACATCAATTGTCCGAAAGACAGCAGATCGCCACAAGCCAGTGCTTTAGCAGCATGTTTAACGCGATCATTTTCTTCAATAACGTGTTTAGCGCGTTTTAAAACTATATCATCAGTTATCAAATGCTGATGTTGCTGGAATGTATTGTTATCAATATCGCACAGGTGCTGCATATCGAGTTCTTGTTTTAAAGCTTTTAAAGCAGTCTGGCACTCCTGCACGCGTTCATTGTACTTTGATTCTGCCAGTTTGCGTGGCTTGTTAGTGTTGATGATGGCCAATACATATTGGCCCAGATTGGTATTTACCGCCTGGTATTCCAGCGTATCACAGTTCAGCATCAAGGCCTTATCTTTTTCGCCAAAAGCAACGGCAAACTGGTCCATAATGCCACAATTCACACCGATGAACACGTTTTCTACCTGTTTACCTAGTTGTACCAGTTGAAGTTTAGTATATCCCGAGTTAAACAGATCATTCAGCATGAAAGCTGTTACTACTTCGATGGAAGCTGATGATGATAAACCTGAGCTGATGGGAATATCACCATAGTACAACATATCCAGCCCCTGCAATTGGTGTCCGTCGTTCAAAAAATAATCGATGATGCCTAAAGGGTAATTAAACCAGGTTTCACCTGTTTTCTTATAGCCCTGCTGTAAAGGAATATCTAACTTATCGTCAAAGTTCAGGCTTCTGAATCTGAATACATTATCATTATTTGGTGCTACTGCAACATAGGTGCCGAAGGTAATTGCACAGGGCATAACGAGACCGCCATTATAATCGATATGTTCGCCGATCAGGTTAACACGACCGGGGGAGAAGTATATTTTTTCTGCTTCTTTATTAAATATGTTTTGAAATTCAGGGTAAAGGTTATTCTTCATCTTTTTCAGGTGCAATTTATTGGCAAAACAAATATATGTAAAAGTTACAGTTATTTTTTATTTTGACTAAAAAGCTATTGAGAGGCTAATAAGAGTCTTAAATTTGGCAGTGAAATTATTAAAATAAATCAAACTAAAATGAAGCAATACCTGGTAACTGCTTATGACTACACGCATGAGGACGCATTACAAAATCGTATGAATATCCGCCCTCATCATCTTGTAGGTGCAAAAGACCTAAAAGCAACAGGCAATTTTATTATTGGCGGAGCAATGCTGAATGATGATGGCAAAATGATTGGCTCAGTAATGATATTGCAATTTGAAAGCGATGAGCAACTGGAAGCGTGGAAAAAGAGCGAACCTTATATCACCCAGAAAGTTTGGGAAACGGTAGATATAAAGCCATTTAAAGTGGCTGACGTATAAAAGAAAAGCCGGTAGTTTAAACTACCGGCTTTAAAATAAGTGTCTGATAAAATTATTCTTATCTGCGGGCTCTCCAGCCTGATGCCAGATTGATGGTATATGATGCGCCACCACTCAGGTTTAATGTAGCTGTGCCATCGCCATTAAATGTAATAGTACCGTTAAAGCTAAATGAATTTCCTTTCGGACCTGTTCCGGTAATTGTAATAGTAGCAGTACCGCTTAGTATCTTGCGGGCCGGTTTCGATAAGGTAATATTAGTACCTACTATATCGATATGGCTATTACCTGACGCCTTATTGCCCACTTTTGACTGAAACGAACCATCGCGGGTATACTCACCGTTTACTAAGAAAGTGGTTGCGCTTGGCGCCAAACCCGCTATAGTTACATTAGCACTACCTGAGTTTGTTGAGCTTAATCTTGGGCCATCAAAACTGCCTTTGTAAGTTAATGCATTGATCACATTATCAGGAACGTTGCTTGAATTACAATTTAAAGTATGTGAATACTTAAAAGTGTAATTAACAGTGGTAGAGTCTAGTGTAATGTTACGGGTTACACTGTCGGTAAGAGTAGTGCCGCATTCCTGGTGAGTGGAGGTTGTTGCCTGTGTAGAGTTAATGGTTAGATTGCTGCTTGTTGAATTAATACCCTGTGCATTTACGGCAATATCGTCAGTTACTGAAGCAAAACCATTTGAATTCTCGGCTAACGAGCTCGCTGCGATGTCAGCTGCCTGATCTGTGGTTACACCACTGTTTGACGAGCTGCTGTTGTCTTTTTTACACGAAAAAGCACCAAGCATTAATAGAACAATTAATGATAATTTTAAATTTTTCATAACGTAAGGGGGTTGTTGGGGTTGTAAAAATTATTCCAGTTTTTGTTTTGTTTCCGTGTATGACATGGTGATGACAGAAAGGTTTAATATGTTTAAATATTTTTTCCAATAATATTTAATGTTGCTTTTTGATCGATCTTGAATTAAGCAAAAACCCCCGCTAAAAGCGAGGGTCTTAATCTACATTAACCTAACACCTAAACTTAACTAAACTATTCACAACTCATTTTACGTAACCGCCTGATTTAAAGTTGCGTTTGTTGTTGTATTGATGAAAGGAATTACAAAATTTTATTAACACTATTGAGGTGATATGCTGTCGAGTACATAAGTATCACCGCTGGATAATTCCAGTGTTACGGCTTTCATATTTTCTTCCAGGTGTTCAACACTTGATGTGCCGGGAATCAATAATATATTATCAGAATGATGCAATAACCAGCTTAAGGCTACCTGGTGAACGGTTGCATTACGTTTTTCAGCAATCTGGTTGATCTTATCAGATGCTTCCACATTACCTGCATTCAGCGGGAACCATGGGATAAAAGCAATATTATTGGCCTGGCAATATTCTAATACAGGCTCCCATTTGCGATTGTCAACGCTGTACATATTTTGTACTGATACTACCTCGAAATATTGTTGTGCTTTTTTAATATCGCTTACACTTACTTCGGACAGACCTATATGCTTCACTTTGCCTTCCTGTTGTACTTTCTTCAAGAATTCAAAAGTTTGTTCAGCAGGCACCTTTGGATCGATCCTATGTAATTGATAAAGATCAATCCGGTCAACCTTTAAACGCTTTAAACTGCCTTCTAATGCCTCTTTCAAATGATCAGGATGTGCATTTACCGGCCATTGATCAGGCCCTGTGCGCATCAAACCACCTTTGGTGGCTATAACCAGACCGGTAGGGTAAGGGTGCAACGCCTCTGCTATCAATTCTTCCGAAACGTATGGACCGTAACTATCAGCCGTATCAATAAAATTAACACCAAGCTCAACTGCTCTTTTTAAAACCCTGATAGCTTCATTATGATCTTTCGGTGGACCCCAGATACCCTTTCCGGTGATCCGCATTGCTCCGTAACCCAGGCGATTTACTGCTAGATCGCCTCCGATAGTAAACTCCTTGCTGAATGTTGTTGCTGTATCTGACATGATTGAAATGGTTTTATAAAATTTTTAACACCTCGTCCACACAAATGTTCGGATAAACAGGTGGAAATTTGTCATGCCTGAATCAGGAATGGCTATGCCATAAAAAGATTACATTCGGCTCCTTAAAAAGAAATCCGGTTTATTCAACCGGGTTTCTTTTGTTTTAGCTTCTTAATGCAGGTCTCGCCCTTTTGCTGGTGTCCGGCTTAGGAGGCTGTTGCTGACGGGGCCTTGGCGCATTCGGGTTTAGCCCGGGTATCGCGTTTTGATTAGCTGGCCTTTGGTTCAAATTCTGCCCGGGCTGTTGTCCGTTCGGCTGAGAATTTGGCCTTGGATTAGGGTTCTGGCTTTCGGGCCTGTTAAACCTCTGATCCTGCTGTGGATTATTAGGTTGTTGGCCAGGTTGCGGGTTCTGATTCCCATTACCTCTGTTACCCCTAGGATCCGGTTGCGGATTGTTAGGCTGTTGCCGCTGTTGCGGGTTCTGATTACCATTACCTCTATTACCCCTCGGATCTTGCTGAGGATTGTTTGGTTGCTGGTTCGGTTGCGAGTTTTGATTACCAGTACCTCTGTTACCCCTTGGATCCTGCTGAGGATTGTTGGGTTGCTGGCCAGGTTGTGCACTCTGGTTACCATTGCCTCTGTTGAATCTTGGATCCGGTTGCGGATTGTTAGGCTGTTGCCCCTGTTGCGGGTTCTGGTTACCATTACCTCTGTTACCCCTTGGATCCTGTTGCGGATTATTAGATTGCTGACCCGGCTGTGGGTTTTGATTACCATTGCCTCTATTGAACCTTTGATCCTGTTGTGGATTGTTGGGTTGCTGACCTGGTTGTGCATTCTGATTACCATTACCTCTATTAAACCTTTGATCCTGCTGAGGATTGTTAGGCTGCTGACCCGGCTGTGCATTCTGATTGCCATTACCTCTGTTACCTCTTTGATCCTGCTGAGGATTGTTAGGCTGCTGACCCGGTTGTGCAGTCTGATTACCGTTGCCTCTGTTAAACCTTTGATCCTGCTGAGGATTGTTAGGTTGTTGCTGGCCAGGTTGTGCGTTCTGATCTCTGTTGGGCCTGTTAAATGGCTGATTTTGATTTGGCCTGTTCTCTGGCCTGTAGGCTTCTACTCGCCTTGGGGCAGGTCTATTGTTGCTGTTATTTCCTTGTGCAGGAAGCTGTTGAATAGCGGGACGATAAACTGAAAGCTGGTTGTTTGATAAAATCTGCGCACCAGGTCTTGTATTGTTCGTCACAGTTACCGGCCTTATACTTGTATGGGCCAGATTTTCAATTACGCCTACCTGCGGGCCACGGTTATATCTATAACCACCATGATTGCCCGGGCGATTATTATTACCATTATAAGTGTTTACATTATTAACAATAGTAATATTATTAATAATAGTAGTATTATGCTGAATATAATTGTTCACGTTTACCTGTGTCATATGCCTTCCGGAAACTACGTTCCAGCTATCGGCAGCAGGCATCCATTGGCCGGTTGATACGGCATTCATATTAACACGGGGTGCTATAGGTGCCCAACAGAAATTATCATTGTAATTACCCCATGTAACCCATGCAGGCGCCCATTCCTGGCCCGGTAACCATGCCCAGCCATAGTAGTCGTCATAAAACCAGCGACCATAGTGGAACGGCGCCCAACCCCAGATATAGTTTGATACCCAGGTCCAGCCGTAGTCGCTGTATACCCAGTAACCATTGGTGGCATATGGCCTGAAGTCAGGACCTGCATCCGGAACCCACACGTAGCCATAATCGGGGTAATTTACCCAGGTGCCATAGGGGGCAAGCTCATCATAAAATACCTGGTCGGTTTGATAGTTGGTATTATCAAAATTGTCGGTGTATACCGGTTGCGGTGGGGGCGTGTAGGCAGTGGTTTGCACCATTGCCGAACAGCCTGCCAGTGATATAGCAGCCGGTAATACTATGTATAATATCTTTTTCATGATTGCGTTTGATAAAATATAATTTGGAAATTTATAAGTATGACACTTCCAGGTTGAATAAGTTTAAGCTATATATCAACAATATTAATAAGATATTTTAATATATAATTCTGACGAAGATATTAAGATGAGGAAAATAAAAAGCCATATAGCCTCTACAGCTATATAGCTTCATTGATATCAATCAAATACTATTTCTTTTACCTCCAGGCTCCGATGATAAGTCCCATTAGCGTTAATGATACCACGCTGTAGCCGCCATTAATAAAAATATGCCGCCAGCTTTTAAGCTCAAATAAGCTATGAATAGCAATAGCGCAAAAAGTCCAGATGCCAGCAAGAAAGCCTGCTGTTGCACCCCATGATGCGTTAGTTTTTGCATCAGCCAGGAACATGGCAAGATTAACAGCCATTATTAGCGAGAAAACAAGTGTGAAGCCAAATATTTTGCCTTTGTTGCCTTGCTTAATTTGTTCTTCGGTTAAGTTGCTGTCTACCATCCAGGCGTTGCCAAAAAGCGGGCGCGAATACCAGATGCCGCCGACGATAAAGGCGGATAGGCCGGCAACTATCACTGCCAGCCAGTTGATCAGGGAAGGGTTCATTGTTTAAAGGTTTAATTTACGTTTAAATAAATTTAAGAAAAATATTTAAACTATTGAACCTTATAACGATATACATAACGGCCAATATTACCGTCCTTATCAATGCCTTCAATAACGGCTTTGTAGGTACCAGTGCCATCTGAATTGAAAAACTCGAATGACGTATTACCGGCTTTATCTGTTAATACTAATGGATTCCAGTATATAGTACTGCGAAAATCTGTCGCTGCCTGGTTTCCTGAAGTGTTTTCGTACTTTGGTGAATAAAAGGTACGGGCTGTGCTATAACCACCAGGTATAAATTCTACTTCATAGGCTTTGGGCAATAATGCCAACAATTCTTCTTTTGATATTTTCTCGCCCTTAGGTTGTTTTTTGGTAATGATAGATAATACTCCATTAGTGCCTGTGGTCCGGTTAATACTGCTGACGCCGTCATTATTGAATATCTCTACAGTTTCAACCATTTTGGGGTCAACGTTCATAAGGTAGTTATAATCGACAGACATGCCGTTCACATAGTAGGCTACTGGTATCTTTTTGCCTCCATTATAATCCCTGGTGATATAAAAATTATTATTGTCATAGGTTAACCCTAGCCCTGCGGTAACCATACAGTCGGCAAAAAAGTTACAGTCTTTAAATCTTTCCCCGTCTATTGTGTGGTCAGCTATCATACTCAGCCCGCTTAGAGTTCCATAATCTGAATGGTCAGCTTTTTTAATAGTCGGTTTAGCTTTAATAACTACACCCTCAAGTGTACGCGGAATGTTAAATTGCCTTTTGCTATTCTGCAAATAAGGCCGGAGTGCACTATCAATATTCGCAACTTCTCCGGTAGGGTTAATATATAGCGTTGATGGCGGTCCAACCAGGGGATCTAAAGAAAGCATCAGGTTATTGCTATTTGTATTATCGCGCGCACTGATCTTTATTTTCGAAGTATCAGAAACAAGTACATTTGGAAATCTGAATACACCATTTGCATCGGTAATTGTTGTTGTAGAATAAGCCTTATCCGGTATAAACAAACGAACATTTCCTTTAGCTATCGGTAACCCCGTATTGTTGCGGAGTATGCCTGATACAGCAATTCCCTGTTCTGGAAAGAAAGTGATAGGAGGGTTTTTATCAGCCAGAATGTTTCTATAAGAAAAACGGCGATAGCCCTGTGTTAACATTAAAATATCAAGATCAGTTATACTCTTTTCATCCTTATGATTAAAATAATAACCGGGTTTTTCTATAAAACCCCGTAAATCGGATGTCAGCAAAAGATGGCTTAAAATATTCGGAGAGTCATCATCATCAGAGGACACCACGGACTCATTAATTACAGCTACAGAAAAATTTCCTTCGGCAGGCAGCCCCTTGTGTTTAGCTGAAACTAGTACCCTCATTTTTTGACGACGCGAATAATTAGATTGATCAGTTTTCATGTTAACATCCAGCTGATCATTATTCTGAATAAATACTAAGCGCTCGCTTAAGGGTGTTCCTTTTGAAGAAAAAACAGTGATCTGTACAATTCCGGTCGGGAATTTATCTTTTGGAATGCTGGCTGTATAAGTAGAATTCTTCAAGACGGTTTGGGCTGCATAACATACTATGCCGTTGCTCTGCGCCATGACATAAAACGTTTTGCTTTGATTCTTCTGAAAAAAACCATCGTTGGTAGTGATTTTTATGCTCAGACTGTCCTTTAGACTATTGTTTACAGACAAGTTGATACCTTCGGTGCGTACGTTTGGCAAATCAAAACTGCTTTTTGAACCATCAGCAAAAGTAAAATTAGCCTTGTAGGTTTTACCATTTTCAGGAGTAAAAGCAAATACCCCCATGCCCAGGTGCTGCGACTCAAAATTAGCCACTGCGGCACCGTTGTTGTCAACAATTGTTCCCTTTGAATCAATGCCGAGGCCATCAGGTTTTAAGGCTTTAAATGCTACCCTTGACCGTATCCCGGTGATCAGGTAACCACCTTCAGGGAAAAACTGGGCATCAATAGCAGGCTGCGTTAGTGGTATTGCGAAAACTTTAGTAATAGTTTTTTTATCTTCTGTTTCGAGGTCGGCGCTGATGGTACTTGTATTTAGTTCTTCCGGTTTATCACTTATGAAACTGATATTCACTACCCCATTTTGATCAGTTTCGCCTTTGCCTTTACTTATAGTGCGGTCATCGTTTACAGCCTTCCAGTTTACTTTTTTACCGGCATAAGGTGCGCCATTTTCATCTTTGTAGACTATTTCTGCATTTATTTTACCAGACTTTTCCGATATAGCATTTTTGAAAGTAATATGCGGTACCACCAGACCGCTGGTATTACTACCAACAGTAATAGTTTTATTAAAAAAATAGGCCTGATCGGCATTGCGCATCCACCGGGTATAGGCCCTCACGTGAAAATTACCTCGTTTGGCAAAATCGGGCGTTAAGATAAGGTTACCATAGGCGGTGCCGTTTACTATCTGAAGTTTTAACTCCTTCGCGAGCTGCCCTTCATTAATAAAATCAATATATAATATTTTGCTTAATGATGTGGGCTGATGCAGGTCAATAGTAACATAAGCTTTAAACCAGATGGTGTCATTTACTGCATAGTAAGGTTTGTCAAAATGAATATAAACCTTTTCGGTAGGATGATCGTTGGATAGTTTTTGGGTTTTAGCAATAATGGTAGTCAATGGAATACTATCGCGCTGAGCATAAGCGGAAAAATGCGTGACAGTAAGCGAGGTTAGCAGAACAAGTAAAAATTTTCTTAAATTCATCAAAATTGGTGTATCAAAGGTGCCGGCTAAATATAGCTATTTCAGGCAAGAGGCCATGAGTTAAGGGCCGGGTTTAACATTTTTTTACAATATATACTGAAAACAGTACGGTAAATCTAACGTATACTACAAAAATAAAGTGTAGCTGTAGTATAGATGTTACGTTGGCATTTTGAATAAATGAGGAAGAAAAAAGAGAAAATATATTTCAACAGTCAGTGGGATGAAATGACTGATCATCTTAAGAAATTTATAGAAAATGGTGAGCAGGAAGAACTGCACCTCTTTCGTGTCCAGGTAAAAAAACTACGCGCCATGCTTGAGCTTCTGGATGCTAATTCTGCGAAGCACCCGTTACAAAGGGATTTTAAGCCGCTACGCAAAATATTTAAACGCTGTGCCGAGGTACGAAACGCTTTCGTCACGGTGCAATACGGTCAGCGGTTTCAGTTTAAAAACGAGGACTTTTTTATGAATCATTTATATGAAATAGAAAAAGGTACTGATGAGGTGAAAGAACTTGGAAAGCAATATCTGAAAGCAATAAAATCTGCACATGATGATATAGGTGACGACCTGCAGCATGTTGGCAATAAGGACATCGTGGAGTTTTATAAAACAAGACTTTATAATATAGGCTCTTTCCTGGAGAACCTACAATTTAATGAAGAGCTGCACGCCACCCGCAGGCAAATAAAAACGCTGATGTATAACCGGAAAATAGCGTATGATGCATTGGATGGTAAACTACAGATCAGTAATGATTACCTGGATAAATTGCAAACATTGATAGGCGATTGGCATGATAATGTATTGGCGTTGGAGTTATTTTCATCAGTGGGATTTCATTCAAAGACTGTTATCACCAAAATCAAAAGTCAAAATACAAAGCTAAAGAGATCGATTACCTCACTTGCACATGATTTTGAACGAAAAGCGGTATTGTCACAACAACTGGGTACGAATTAAAAGCTATGGGACTCGAGATAGAACGTAAATTTTTGGTTGACCATGCAAAATGGGAAACGATAGAAAAGCCGATCGGTATACCTTATCAGCAGGGCTATATGCTGCGTGATGGTAAGCAGACCATCCGGGTAAGGGTGTCAGACAAGAAAGGTTATCTGAATTTCAAAAGCAAGGTGTCGGCCTTAAGCAGAAAAGAATATGAGTACGAGATCCCATTGGATGAGGGCCTTGAACTACTAAAAGCGTTCACCACCAACGGCACCGAGAAAATGCGCTACCTGGTTCCATTTAAAGGGAAAATATGGGAAATAGACGTTTTTTCCGGAGATAATACCGGGTTAATAGTAGCTGAAATTGAACTACGGAGCGAGGATGAGCAATTTGAAAAACCTGATTGGGTGACCACCGAAGTTACCTATGATGGGCGTTATACTAATGCCAGTTTATCGATACATCCATACAAAGATTGGCGCGTGTAATAATTTGGTGATTTGCAGATAAATCCATCCCCGATTTATTATCTTCATTGCATTAACTAATCACCTTTAAAATGAGAACAGCTCTATTTTTTATCCTGTTTTTTGTTTGCGGCTACGCATTTGCACAGGATGTTCCGGCCCGGTGGGATGAACTAACCGCCACCGATTTCCCTGCCGCGTTAGACAAATCGTCACAAACCTGTATTCTGCCATTTGGCATACTGGAAAAGCACGGACCGCATTCCCCGATCGGAACCGACTTGATCCACGTTCGTGAATGGGCCGCAAGGGCAACCAAGCAAGAGTATGCAGTAGTATTTCCTGATTACTTTTACGGCCAAATCAATGAGGCTAAACAGCAATTAGGCACATTTGCCTTACCAAGCCGTGTAATTTATGATCTGTTGGAAGCTACCTGCGATGAGATAGCACGGAACGGGTTTAAAAAGATAGTAATATTAAATGGTCACGGCGGTAACCCTGAGTTTATCCGCTTTTTTATGCAATCGTTCCTGAACAAAAGGCATAACTACGTGATCTATTTTTATACGCCGGACAGGGACGACCAGGATTATGCAAAGCAATACCGCCAGATGCACAAATCTGATCCAAGAGGAGACCAACACGCGGGAGAAAGCGAAACGTCGGTTTTGATGTATTATCGCCCGGATTTGATGCGTATGGAGAGGGCAGCATCACAATCCGGAGCTGATCAGAAGAGGTTGAGTTTACCTAACCTTTATACGCCGATATGGTGGTATGCATCTTTCCCGAACCATTATGCCGGTGAAGGAGATAAAGCAACCAGTGATTTTGGTAAGTTTATTACCGATCATGAAATAGCTTCATTTATCAAGGCCTTAAAAGAAGTGAAAGCAGATCAAACCACGTTAAAACTCCAAAATGAATATTACGATAGGGTAGATAACCTTGTAAAATAATATATTGTAATTCACCCGGTTATCTACTGATCGGGTGAATTGCTTAAACCCAAAAGCAACCTTTTTTCGTATCAATGCGTGATGACTGTATATATTAATACAGAAAACACATTTTTATGAAAACTAGAATCATTTCTTTGGCCTTAGTAATAGCTTGTGGCCTGTTTATGCTGACAAGCTGCGGTAAGAGCTCAAACAACTCGACAAATCCTACATCTTCTGGAGACACACCCGTAATGGCAGCCTCTGTGAGCATAGTGAATTTTGCTTTTTCGCCGGCAGTTGTTCATGTTAAGCTTGGCGGTACTGTTACGTGGACAAACAAAGATACTACCCCACACACAGCAACTGACCTGAACGGTGGTTTTGATAGCGGAAGCCTCGCTACAGATAAGACTTTTACGCAAACATTCGCGACCGCGGGAACATACACCTACCATTGCAGCATTCACTCAATGATGCCTAATGCTACGGTTGTAGTAGGAAACTAAGAAAAGACTAAACGCAAATAAGCCCTGCAACCGGTCCTGGTTGCAGGGCTTATTATTTGTACCAAAGCATCACAGATGCCAGCGGTATGACAGGATTTAATTACCAGCCAGTGCCTTTTTTAGCATTGCCATCCTTAATGTGTCCTTCGGCAGTGGCTTTACTCATAATAGCCGACATTTTGTTGCCTGCGCTATCTTTGCCGCTTGCAATGTACCTGCCTGATTTAACATCAATAACCGGATCGATCATCGGAACGTTTTTAGTCTTGGTTTTTACTGAATACGCGGTTATTCCGCTCCCTGTTGTTGCCATGATAAGTTGTTTTAATTTTTTTATGTTAACCTTATTTAAGTAGAATTGTTTACCAAGAAACGTATTTTTTATTATTACTGTGATTTTAGTTATCCACTTTCATATTGTTTTCAACATATAGTTTTTTTATTTCTAGTAAAATTGGCTTAATGTAAGGGTAAATATATTGCTGTAAATCATGCCTGTAATCTGGCACAATTTCAACGCCTTTTAAGTAAGATTTACCTTTAAAAATTGTTATTATTGTATAGCCAAAATTTTAACTATGAATAAAAGAGACTCGAGTATTGCCTACCTGCTTTTAGGTATTTATGCCTTAATGGTAAACTGGCATTATAATCACAATATTATTTATTTGATCCTTGCATACATTTTCTGGCCCTTGTATCTTATTTACGAGCTGCTTACCGGAGGTCTTTCTCACGGCATGTGGAAAGAGATCCCGCTTTCGTACTTTAAGTAATTGCCATGGCAAAGTTTTATGATAATATTCTTGATCAGCATAAAAGTTTTATAGCAAAACAAAAGATGTTTTTTGTGGCGAGCGCCCCGCTTAGTGTAGATGGCCATGTTAACCTGTCGCCCAAAGGCAGCGATTGTTTCAGGGTACTATCAGACAACCAGGTGGCTTATATGGACATTATCGGCAGCGGCAATGAAACATCGGCCCACATGATCGAGAATGGCCGTATTACTTTTATGTTCTGCGCTTTTGATGGGCCGCCCAATATTTTGAGACTATATGGACATGGGCGTACTATTTTGCCCGCCGATGCTGATTGGGAAAATCTTGTAAAGCATTTTCACTTACAATTAGGTACACGGCAGATCATTATAGCTGAGATCGATAAAGTACAAACATCATGTGGTTTTAGTGTGCCATTGTACGACTATCATGGTGAGCGCGATCATGCCGAAAAATGGGCACTGAATAAAGGGGTTGACGGACTGGAAGCATATAAGGCCGAGAAAAACCGCATCAGCATAGATGGTTTGCCTACTGCTTTGTTTTAAAATCATAAATAATCAATTCTCTTCTTTAAATTTAGGCGTCTTCTTTTCATCTAAATAAACCTATAATGAAGAACCGCCTTTTACTATCATTACTTTTATCGCTATTTATTTCTGCATGGTCGTACGCCCAAACTCCAGATCAGGCTGATAAACCAAGCCGCTGGAATGCACAATGGATAACTGTACCGGGCGGTACGGGGGTTGATTATGAGATATGCCTGTTCAGGAAAACAATCAATCTCTCAGTCAAACCATCAAGCTATTTGGTGCATGTATCGGCGGATAACCGGTATAAATTGTTTGTAAATGGAGCATTGGTGTCGATAGGACCTGCACGCGGCGATTTTTATTACTGGAATTACGAAACAGTCGATCTGGCGCCATATCTGAAAGAAGGAAAGAATGTGATAAGTGCGATTGCTTTTAATGAAGGATTGATAAGACCGACCGCTCAGATGACTTTCCATACAGGATTTATATTGCAGGGGCATACCAGGACAGAGGAAGAGATCAATACAAATTCCACCTGGAAATGCTATCGAGATTCAGCTTATGCGCCAATACCAGTTGTGCTGGTGTATAGTTACTATGCTGCCGGACCGGGTGAGCAGATAACGATGAAAATACAACCTAAAAATTGGCAACAGGCTGATTTTGATGATTCCAAATGGAAACCGGCTAAAAAAGTATCAGACGGTACACCAAAAGGGGAGTTTACATTTATTGAAGGCTGGATGCTGGTACCATCACCCATACCTGCCCGCGACCTGGTAATGCAGCGCCTGGAGAAAATGCGCAAGGCAGACGGTGTTACCTTACCTTCAACATTCCCGGCGGAAAAAGGTCCGATTACTATACCGGCTCATACCAAAGCCACCATATTGCTTGATCAGACTTATCTAACCAACGCTTATCCAACCATTGTTTTCAGTAAGGGTAAGGATGCAGGTATTTTATTAAGCTATGCCGAGGGGTTATACAAAATTGAAACTGATGGAAAAAACGCTAAAGATTGGCGAGGGCAAACGGTTAAAGGTAACCGCGATGAAATAGAAGGCAAGCGTTTTGTGGGCCGTAAGGACAGTCTGATCAGCGATGGCAGCGATGGGCAACAGTTTACCCCGCTTAACTGGCGGACGTTCAGATATATTCAGTTGACTGTTCAAACTAAAGATGAGCGTTTAGTGATCGATGACTTGTACAGTATGTTTACAGGCTATCCGTTTAAATACAATGCCAAACTGGAGACGAAAGATGATACATTGACCAAAATACTGGAAATAGGCTGGCGCACGGCCCGTTTGTGCGCCTGGGAAACCTATATGGATTGTCCGTATTACGAGCAGTTGCAATATGTGGGTGATACGCGCATACAGGCATTGGTGTCATACTATAACAGCGGTGATGACCGGCTGGCCCGTAATGCGATTACGTTATTGGATCATTCCCGTCTTTCTGAGGGAATAACCCAAAGCCGTTATCCAACAGCTGTGATGCAGCAAATTCCGACCTTCTCATTATGGTGGATAGGCATGCTACATGACTATTATTTGTATCGCGATGACAGTGGTTTTGTTAAAGATAAATTACAAGGCACGCGTGATGTGCTTACTTTTTTTAACCGTTACCAGATGCCGGATGGATCATTAAACAATCCGCCGTATTGGGAATTTACCGATTGGGCCAATGGCAAAACTCCGCACCCAAAAAGCAATTGGAACGCAGGTGTAGGACCGATAGGAGAAAATGGAAATTCATCGATACTCGATTTGCAACTGCTATGGGCTTACCAGGTAGCCGCTGAACTGGAAAGTAAACTAGGCAGTAAAGAGTATGCTGCTACCTATGAGCAGCGTGTTGCTCAATTAAAACAAACTATTCGCTCAAAATATTGGGTAGCTGAAAGGAATGAGTTTTCAGACAGACCGGAAAAAGATGTGTTCTCACAGCATGCTAATTCACTGGCAATTCTTACAGGGATGACCACACTTGCAGAAACGCCAAAAGTAGCCCATCAGTTGTTATCGGATACAACGCTTGTGCCTGCCTCCATCTACTTTAAATATTATTTACATCAGGCGCTTATAAAAGCCGGATTGGGCAATGACTACATTAGCTGGCTGGGTATATGGCGCGATAATATCAAAATGGGAATGACCACCTGGGCAGAGATGTCAGACATAGCTGCATCACGTTCGGATTGCCATGCCTGGGGATCTAGCCCTAATATTGAACTTTATCGTACGGTACTGGGAATTGAAAGTGATGCTCCGGGATTCAGCAAAGTAAGGATTGAACCTCATTTGGGCAATATCACGCGGATAGGTGGTGAAATACCTCATCCAAAAGGAACTGTTGGTGTAAAATATGCCCTGCAAAACAATAAGTGGCATATAAATATTACTTTACCTAACGGGATACCAGGCAGGCTGGTATGGAAAGGGAAAGATTATGTGCTGAAACCGGGCGAAAATAATTTAACACTTTAGCCATCACTATTGTAAATGAACTGGGAACTGCTGATTGATATAGGCTATATTCTGCTGATCATTGGTATTTGCCTGCATATCGTTTACAATACTCCATCTAACGATAAGGCGCTGGCATATGTGCTGGTTACCATTTTTGTGCCATTGGTTGGTATAGCTATCTATTTTGCTCTAGGTACCAACCGGCGAAAAAACAAACTCTACAGTAAAAAGATAGTCCGCAATAAAACCACGCTGGCTGATTTGAGAGAACGCATTAAGCTGGAATCAGAAAAGGCATTGGATACACAGGAACAAGCCATCAAAAAACATAAAAAGCTGGCCTTATATCTTTTAAATGATAGCATGAGTCCACTGACCGGCGGCAACCAGGTAAAGCTCCTCATCAATGGTGAAAACAAGTTCCCGGAAGTACTCGAAGCGTTACGGAATGCCAAACATCATATCCATATCCAGTATTATATCTTTGAGGACGGCGATATTGCCGATGAGATCAAAAGTGTTCTGATTCAGAAAGCGCAGGAAGGTGTTTCAGTCCGTTTTATTTATGATGATTTTGGAAGCCGTTCTATCCGGCGTTCATTTGTAAATGAGATGAAGGCTGCCGGGGTAGAGGCCTATCCATTTTATAAGATCCATTTTATTTTGCTGGCTAACCGGGTGAATTATCGCAATCACCGCAAAATAATTGTGGTAGATGGCTGCACCGGATTTGTGGGCGGTATTAATGTAAGCGACCGCTACATAAATAAACCCGGTCAACTTTTTTGGCGCGATACGCATGTGAAAATCAGTGGCCCTGGAGCATATTATCTGCAGTATTTGTTTATATCTGACTGGAATTTTTGTGCAGGCAAACGCCTTAAATTGGAGCAGGATTTCTTTTGCACCAAACCCACCGAACATGGCAAAGCTACGGTGCAGATAGCAGCGAGCGGGCCAGACTCCGACGCGCCAACAATCATGTTTTCAATGGTGCAAACGATCGGGCTGGCAGAAAAGGAATTGCTTATAACAACGCCCTATTTTATTCCTGGCGAAGCTATTATGGATGCTTTACATGTGGCGGCCATGAGTGGTGTCAGTATCAAGATATTAGTGCCTGATAAATCAGATTCGGCTTTTGTAAATGCTGCTGCACGTTCTTATTATGGTGATCTATTGGCTGTGGGTGTCGAGATCTATATGTATCAAAAGGGGTTTGTACATGCTAAAACAATGGTATCGGATGGGCAAATGGCCATCATCGGCACAGCTAACATGGATCACCGCAGCTATGACCTGAATTTTGAAGTGAATAGTATGATATATGATATTGCTACAGCTAAACAATTAAGGGACATTTTTTTCGAGGATATCAAACAGGCTAAAAAGATAAGCCCGAACACCTGGAAAAAACGTCACTATTATAAGCAACTGCCTGAGAAGCTGGCGAGGTTGATGTCCCCACTTCTTTAGTTGCAGTAGCACTGGCAGTAGCAGTTTGTGCTTAATTTACTGCCACTGCTACTTCTTGCTGCCAATTAAACTTTCTCAACTACTACAGCAGTGCCGTAAGCCAAAACTTCGGTTACACCCTGCATGATTTCGTTGGCGTCATAACGCATAGCGATGATGGCATTTGCCCCGGTAACCTGGGCGTGTTGTATCAATAATTGATAAGCTTCTTCGCGTGCATTTTCGCAAAGCTCAACATAAATAGAAAGTTGTCCGCCAAAAAGTGATTGAAAGCCACCGGCGATATTACCCAGCACACTACGGCTACGAACGGTAACACCGCGTACCATGCCAAGGTGTTTTACTATTTTATAACCTTCTAATTCGTTACTGGTAGT